>Ga0209487_1000531_pt1 | contig 34534 bp, 34 predicted proteins | sample Poulit2012_FD_187524 | JGI IMG/M metagenome (GOLD analysis project Ga0209487, IMG submission 187524) | Agricultural soil microbial communities from Georgia to study Nitrogen management - Poultry litter 2012 (SPAdes) (version 2) | ecosystem: Environmental > Terrestrial > Soil > Agricultural land...
GATTTCTTGCCTCCAATGTTAAACTAACTTCTTCCTCATTCGTTGGATATACCTCAGCCGATCCGTTATCGATCTCAATATGCAGCACATTGATATCATCCTTTATCACCTGTTCCTTAGTGACTGTATCTTGTTGACCAAATGCTGTGCTAAATGTAAATAAAATACCAATCACCCCCACAATGATTAAAAATGTTGCAATGATGGAAATTCGTTTTGCATTACGCATGCTTGACCCCTCCCTTAACCATTCTTGCATTGAATTTTAAATACCTGACAAACATTGACCTCATTGCATGTGTTGCATTAAACATACCTATTATAATAAATAAACCCAGTCCCGATAAAACTAAAGACGTAAATAAATCAAACCATTCAAATACAGATGGAAAGACGACAGTATTCGCGAGTACGAGTAGTGGCGATGCTGCAAAAACAATACCAACAACCCAGCCCGCAAAAAGAATACCGACAAGGCCGATAAATGGACCAAGTACAATGACTAAGTTGAAAAAGCCTAGTCCAATTACAGCCCAAACCGCACGAAACATATTCCCCGCGGAACTCGTCGTTTCTACTTTTTCAATATGATATGACGCGAGTAATTCCTTACCAATTTGTTGTGGTGATCCGAGAGAGTCCGCAATCTCCGCTTCTGTTTTGCCCTCTTCAAGCCCCATTGCAAAATGTTCTTCAAAATCTTCTAAAATATCATGCCGTTCATCTGCAGTTAATTGTTGTAATGTACTATTTAGTGCATCCAAAAATGCTTGTTTATTCATTTGTAACACCTTCTTTTATTAATTGATTAACACCTTTTGTAAATCCTTGCCACTCATCAACAAGATCATGAAAATAAGTTTGCCCTTGATCCGTTATAGAATAATATTTGCGTGATGGACCTTCTGTAGATTCTTGTAAGTACGTTGTAAAATAGCCCTCTTTTGTTAAACGCCGTAAAAGTGGATAAACAGACCCTTCAGAAATTGCAATTTGATCAGATATCCTTTGTACGAGTTCATAACCATAATGATCTGCTTTATTCAGTAGAGCCAAGACACAAATTTCTAAAACACCCTTCTTAAATTGATTATTCATGCTTTTGCCACCTCATATGTTTATTAGCCAGTACTATTCATTGAATAATACTGGGGCATATAATGTACTGATATCGTCAGCATAACATAACCTATTATTCAATGCAAGGTACTGTTCTCAAAATTACTCTGAATCGCATTCCGTATGAGTTATCCACAAGATGTTCACAGTGTGTTAGTAACTTCCTTAAAAAGGCTTTGCTATAACATTGCCCTTGTGTATAAAACATGGGGACATTTTAAATTTGTGATGTGGATTTTGTGGATATTACGAATACACAAGCCATATACCTAGCAGTTGATGTGGAATATTTTGTGGATAATGGTAATAACATATTCCATTAGCTAAAAAACCCCAAGACTTGTATATGTTATGCTCAATTCTTGGGGATGATTCCTAATATTAATGTTTTTGTGGTTGAAAATTATTTTGTAAAACAGGCCAATTTTGTGGAAAAGGGCTACCTAATACCCAATAACTGACGCCTCTTAGCCCATAATCTTTTACGGTATCATATTTAGCTTGCACACTCCGAGCATTCTCAAACCAGACTTCGTGTTGCTGACCGGATGCATCGGTATAATTAAAAAAAGGTGATTGAAATGTATCATTATACTGAATCTCTACTTGATGCGCTTTTGCTAATTGAATTGCTTCGAATGGACTTACTGTGCGTGCTACTGTCCCTTCTATCCAAGGTACTTTCCAATCCCGTCCATATAAAGGCACACCCAACATTATTTTCGCTGGTGGAATAACCGTTGTTGCATAATCGAGTACATCACGCACTTTATTAATAGGCGCAATCGCAAGCGGACTGCCACCTGCCCACCCCCATTCATAAGTCATAATAATGACAAAGTCTACAATCTCACCCTGTGCTTCATAATCATGAGCTTCATATAATAATCCCGATTGATCAGCGCTTTCTTTCGGTGCTAAGGCGGTTGTTACGAGCAAACCCTGTGGTCTAAGGCGGGCGACCATTCGTCTCAGAAAGTTATTGTAATTTTCACGATCCTCTGGATACACATATTCAAAATCAATGTTTATCCCTTGATAGCCTTTGTCTGTTATCGTTTCAAGCAAATTGGCGATTAATGTCTCTTGTAAATTGGCATCCCGCAAAAGTGTCGCCGCAATATCCGAATTAAAGCGTCCCTCAGAAAAATTTGTCAAAACGAGTAATGGTGCCGTATTTGTTTGATACGCCGCTTCCAAGACAGGATCATCATTAAGTGCCGTAATCGTACCGTCTTGATTGATGCTGTAAGAAAATGGGGACAAATATGTGAAATGTCTACCAAGGGCACGTACTTCATCGCTTCCCTGTGCGCCTGTACGCGTTGTATAAGCATTCACTTCAATGGTTGGCCGTTGTTTTCTAGGAACCGTTAATATGTCACCAGGATAAATCAACGCTGGATTAATTAATTGATTCGCTTGAATGATATCTTCAGATGTTAGTCCATAACGAGTCGCAAGCGACCAAATCGTTTCTCCCACTTGGACTTCATGATTAAATTGCGGTAAATACAGAACATCCCCAATATAAATAAAATCTGGATTTGAAATATGATTCGCTTCAACCAATTGTTCAACTGTTATACCATGTGTTTGTGCAATTTGATTTAGTGTATCCCCGGCTTGAACAACGTATTCGCGATTGCGTTCCGGGATGATCAGTGCCTCACCGACTAATAGCTGACTGGGATCTTCGAGTGCATTGGCCAGTACAACTTGATTGATGTCCGTATCATACATAGTCGCTATTTGCCAAAGTGTCTCCCCTTGTTTTACCACATGAATATGCATGTATATCGACTCCTCTTTTAGAAAATACCCATATACATCATATGCATAAGGTGTTTGTCCTATTAATGGCTTAGTATATGACTGTAAATGTATGATTTGGGCAAAATAATGTCTGGGAGGTGATGTTTTGGCTAAAACTAAATTGAGGGTTCAAGATAACGGACCATATGAAGTATCTGGTTCATTTAAAATCGTGGATGCAGAGGGAAATGCCTTCGAAATAGACGATTCCGTAACGCTATGTCGATGTGGTTATTCCCATGATAAACCTTTTTGCGATGGAACACATGAAGAAATAAACTTCAAAAGTGAGCCGCGCGCTAAAAATGATAAATTAATGGTTGAAGTTTAAACGGCAATCGTCCTCTGCTTCATTGGCAGAGGACGATTTTTTATAATCACATTTTTTTATACATCAGTTTATGGGGACCAATTGAATCAATAACAAACACTTCGCCATATTCACGAAGGCCAAAACGTATGTAATAGTTACTAACTGGGAATTTCGCATTACACCATAACAATCGAGCATGGCGTCTTTTTAATATTCTTTCACCTTCTAGAAGTAATTTGCTTCCCGCTTCTTTCCCCCGATATGCTTCAAGTGTTGCCATTCCGTTCAAACGATACTGGTTGACTTCTTCAAATGCGGGGTTGTTTTCTTGTAAAAATGAAGCCACACTAATCAGCTTATCGTCTTCAAAAGCTCCCAAATGAAAAGACCTTTTAAAAACATCGCTTTCATATTTACAATCTTCAATGGATTGTGTCGGGCGTAAAACTTTTTGTCTAATGGTATAAGTATCTTCTGGTGTGATTTCCTTAATTTCAAACATGGTTCATAGCCCTCCCTTTCAAATAGTATACGATATTTTCACCTACATTAGAAGGGGATAGCGCTCATTTAAGTTTTCACTTTTATGCCTTTGATGCGCAGACGTTTATAATCTACGATCCATTCATTATTGTGGAAAATTTCCTGTGACAGCGTTTCTTGCACCCGACTGAGCATCTCCTTTTTATCCTGATCACTCATGTCCGTATAAAAGTGTTTGGCAAACATTGTCAGCCAATTTCTTAAGCCATCATCGCCTTTCAGCTGTGTTGGTCGATCTATTAATGTTGCATAGACAACTTTAAACCCAACATGTTCCATAAGCGACGTGTAGTTGCCAATGCTTGGGAAATACCAAGGAAAACTTGATTCATCAAAAGCATACCCCAATTCTTTTCTTGTCTGAATCAAACAGTTAGTGACTTTTTGCACATTATCTTGTCCACCGAACTCCGCCACAAAGCGTCCGCCAGTTTTAAGACTGGCATATATTTGCTTAAGTGCTTGTCTCGGTTGCTTAATCCAATGTAAGACCGCGTTGGAAAACACAGCATCAAATTGTGAATCATAGTCTAATTCCAATATATCCTTGATCTCAAAGTGAATATCGGGATATTTTTCCTTCGCTTGCATAATCATTTGTTTCGAGTTATCGATTCCAACAACCTTAACCTTCTGCTCATATAATTGTTGCGTCATATCGCCTGTCCCACAGCCGAGATCAAGTATAAATTCATTTGGTTGTGGATTTAATAATGCCAAAGCGCTTTGTCCATATTCTGATACAAAGCGGTGTGCATGATCATACAGTTTTGCGTCCCATTGTTTCATGTATGTTATCTCCTTTCTAAAGTTGCATCGTATCATACCGTCTTTATGATTTTCAAAAACGGTTCGGGATATTATGGGGTCGATTCGGGATATAGCTGCTTGCATTCGGGATATTCTCGGACCGGTTCGGGATATAATCGCTTGCATTCGGGATTTGGCCGCATGTGTTCGGGATATAACCGTTTGGCTTAGCGCGATTAATAATCTTCATATTAACATAACAGGAAGTCACTTGAAACGTGTAAGACATCATGTGTTCATATTTAACTTCTATACTAATGCATATTAGAAACAAAGGAGTTAGATAACATGCTAAAACCCATACAAAAGTTAGTCCGATATACAAGTAGTTCACGAGGTGCCAAAGTTACGCTAATCGCGTGGCTCGCAGTTGTCCTGCTAATCAGTTTTCTAGCGCCTTCTGCGAAAGATTATGAAGGCAATAGTACTGAAGGTAGTGTAAAGGGAGATACAGCTTCAGAGATAGCCGCTAATATTTCTTTGGAAGACTTCCCGACTGATGAGGGCTTAACAGCGTTAGTCGTGTTTCATAAAGAGGGTGACATTACTGAAGCGAATCGTGAACATATTACTGAGTTTAGTGAATGGCTTGCTTCTGATGATAAACCCGAACATGTAGCAAGCGCCTTACCATATCACCAGTTTCCAGAAAGTGTTCAAGATGACATGTTTTCTGAGGATGGCTCAACATTAATCTTTAATCTAGCGTTAGCGGAAGGCATTGATTCTGGTCAATCCCATGATACGCTTGATCAACTTAGAGAAGAAATGGAAGCCATAGGTTTAGATGACATGCAAATGGAAATTACAGGGCCAGCAGGTATTTCCGCGGATACGATTTCTTTATTTAGAAATGCGGATGTTGTCCTAATCTTATCAACGGTTGCATTGATTTTCATTATTTTAATTCTGATTTATCGATCACCGTTACTCGCCATTACACCGTTAATTATTGCGGCAATCGTCTATGGCGTTGTTGATCGTGTCCTTGGACTCGTCGGTAAATTCGATATTTTTGTAGTAGAAAGCCAGGCCGTCTCCATCATGCTTGTGCTCATGTTCGCGGTGTTAACGGACTATAGTTTATTTATTTTCTCTAGATACCGTGAAGAACTTAAGAAGAATGCGTCGAAATATGATGCGATGGGGGAAGCCATTCATCACGTATCAGAACCCATTTTCTTTAGTGGTGGTACTGTGTTTTTAGCAATGCTCACATTATTTGTGACCGTATTTGAACCGTACAATCACTTTGCGCCTGTATTCTCTATTGCGGTTGTATTTATTTTACTCGCCGGTTTAACATTAATTCCAGCAATTTTTGCATTGATGGGAAGAAAAGCATTTTGGCCGTTTATTCCTAAAGTAGAAAAAGAAAGCAAGCAGAAGAAAAATGGCTTTTGGTCAAGCGTTGGCAATTTGGTCGTTAAACGTCCAGCTGTAATCGCTGGTACGATACTGATTGTTTTATTAATCGGTGCTTTCAATGTCACATCAATGAACTTTTCATTCAACTTATTGAAGTCTTTCCCTGACGATATGTCATCACGGACAGGATTTGAATTGTTGGAGGAAAATTACCCACCTGGACAACTAGCACCTGTAACGGTCATATTACGTTCTGATGAAGCAATCGAAGTTGATCAGGAATTTTTAGAAAACGCTCAGACATTAACAGGTCTTTTTGAAGAACAGGCAGGTGTGACATCAGTAAGTCCTGGCATTACGGATGACATGATAAATGCGGATGAAGATTTACCACGTGATTTCTTATCAGAAAATAAACAAGCCATTAAATTACAGCTTATTTTAGATGGTAACCCGTATGAGCCAAATGCATTAAACACAGTTGAATCATTGCGTAACTCAGCTGATGACTTTATCGAAGACAGTGGTTTTTCCGTGAGTGACTTTGACTTACATTATGACGGACAAACGGCACAACAGCTTGATGTTAAACAGATGAACAAGCGCGATATGATTTTACTATTCTCACTTGTGACCATCTTTTTAACCATTGTGCTTGGATTCCAAACACGATCGGTCCTACTTCCTGTGTTAATGATGGGAACGATTCTCTTATCTTACGTTGCTTCACTCGGGTTTGGTTGGTTGATTTTCAAACACTTCTTCGGCTATGATGCCATTAGTTACCGATTGCCTGTCTATACATTTGTGTTTATGGTGGCACTTGGTATTGACTATAATATTATGCTTGTTTCACGCATTCGAGAAAATGTACGAGAAGGGATGGTTTGGAAAGAAGCTGTCGGTCAGGGTGTTGCCTTAACTGGGGGCGTTATTTCTTCAGCGGGACTCATTCTCGCAGCAACATTCTCAGTGTTAATGACTCAGCCGCTTCAGGAACTATTCTTATTCGGTTTCGTTATGGCGATGGGTATTTTATTTGATACGTTTATCATTAGAGGGTTTTTCTTGCCATCGATACTCATTTTAACGCATAAGAAAAAAGCATAATACGACATTAAAAAGCGTCTGTATTTCGTTGACAGACGCTTTTTCTATTTAGATGAGAAAATTCTTCTCTCAATTTTCTTGAAGTCACTCCTTTAATTTTTGCCATGATATTTGCCGGACTAAATGTTGGTGGTGCATTAAGAAATATATGTGTATGGTCTTTCATTTTCCATTAACACAGGTTTAAGCCCAACCTCGTGCATTGTATAATGATCGATCTCATACATTTCTTTCGCTGATACAATAAACAATTGAAACCTCCTCACTTAAAGTGCAACAGGGTTTGCAGCTTACAGCATGATTTTCCCCTAACTCGTATAAAATCATTCCCTATAGTGACGCCAATAATGAATACTGTCACCATCTTCGTTTCAACAGAAATATCGTTGCACCATGCACAATAAATGCCGCAACAACCAAAATCCAAATAAGCCATTTATAAAGATCATAACCGATCGCTTGGACGTAATCATCATACAAGGTAACTAATAACCACCCGATTGGAATAATTGGAAATGCTGCCATATAGGCGGTATTTAGGATCTTTTGTCCACGTTCGTCTTTTCCTTCAGATCCGAATTGAAACTTAAATATAATAAATAAAGCCGTTAAAAATAAGGCCATAAACACGATATATCCAATCACTTTCATCATATCCATTTATTATTCCTCCTCAACATATTGAAAAACATCATTAATATCTTTTTCAAAAATATCTGCTAAATCAAAAGCTAATTTTAAAGATGGGTTATAACGATTCGCTTCTAATGAGATAATCGTTTGTCGACTAACGCCCACCTTTTCCGCAACTAGCTTTTGCGACCATTTCTTTTCTGCTCGAAGCACAGCCAAACGATTACAAATTACTTTTTTCCTGGCATTCATCAATTGGCCACCTCCTCTAAAGTTTAGAGTAACATATTTCTTACTATTGGTAAAATATTTTTTACATTTAGGTTGAAATAGTTTACTAACAGTCAATGTAAATATGAAAATCAATTGATTGATTTCTAGCTTTATTATGACTATAATTATTATGAATTCGAGATAAATATTTTCGTAATACATGTATGAGCGCAACATTGGAAATGCTAGAATAAAAGGAGGCTGCATTTATGAAACATATTTATAAACCAGGAGAAAATACCGATGGTCCCACACTGCTATTACTACATGGCACAGGTGGTACCGAGCACGATCTTTTACCACTTGCAAATAGAGTCGATAGCAATGCCAATATCTTAAGTGTTAAGGGCAATGTATCGGAGAATGGCATGGCCCGTTTCTTTCGAAGATTGTCAGAAGGTGTCTTTGATGAAGACGATCTGATTTTCCGAACAAAAGAATTAAATGCATTTCTTGATCAAGCGTCACACGACTATGCATTTGATCGAGATAAGGTCATCGCGGTTGGTTATTCTAATGGCGCTAATATTGCAGCCAGTTTGTTATTCCATTATAAGAATGCACTAAAAGGCGCTATTTTACACCATCCAATGGTGCCGCGGAGAAATATTGACTTACCAAATCTATCCGGAAAACAAATATTTATTGCCGCCGGAACAAACGATCCAATGTGTCCAGCACAAGAGTCAAAGGACTTATCAACCTTTTTAGAAAATGCACAAGCCGATGTGACTGTTCATTGGGAAAACTTTGGGCATCAATTAACAAATAGTGAGGTTGAAGCAGCAGCCAAGTGGTATCAAAATCAGGAATTATAAGAAGACGCCTCTTTGATAAGGGCGTCTTTGTTTAAATCATAACCTGTTTGATTCATTTTGAGCATACATTTAATTCCGTAATATGATATATCCAAGATAAAATATGTAAACAAAAACTAATATTAAACCTTCTATTTTTCCAATCCGATAGCGTGTGCGTGAAAATATGAATAGAACTGCTGTAAGCACAATCATGATGATCATATCAATAAAAACTTTATCATTAACTGGAAGTGGGGCAATGATGGATGATGAACCAAGTACAAATAAAATATTAAAAATCGTACTGCCGACGATATTTCCGAGTGCAATTTCGCTTTCCTTTTTAAGTGCAGCTGTTATGGATGTCACGAGCTCTGGCAGTGATGTTCCAATAGCAATAATTGTTAAACCGACGAGTGTTTCACTCATTCCAAGTGATATTGCAATTTTTGTCCCATTATTTACGACCATTTGTCCACCAAAAATAATACCCACTAAACCGAGTACGATGAATAACGTACTAGATCCCCATTTGATATCTTTCGGGATTTCTGTTTGTTCAGTGTTCTGTCTATTTTTCATAGCAACTTCAAACACATAATATAGAAAGATTGATAAAAGCAACAACAAAATAAGCCCGTCCGCACGACTCAGTGTATTTTCGTTTATCCCTTGCAAGTAAATATCACTTATTAAGACAAACAAGACGGTGCTTGATAATAGAGTAAACGGGATTTCCTTTTTAATCGTATTGCTTTCAACACTTAATGGATGTAAAAATGCAGCAAGGCCAACAACGAGGGTAAAGTTAAAGATATTACTCCCGATGACATTACCGAGCGACACATCAGAGCTACCTTTAATGCCAGCAATGATACTAACTGTTGCTTCAGGCGCACTCGTTCCAAACGCCACAATCGTTAAACCGATCACAATGGGAGAAACTCTCAGCAATCTGGCAATGTTAGATGATCCCTTTACAAATAAATCTGCACCTTTTATAAGCAAACCAAAACCAATAATCAAAAATATGTAAGCCATAGGTCAACCTGCCTTTTTCATATCGTCACTTACCATCTATAGAATGGTCAAAAGTTCAATAAAATACCCATCAAAGTAAAATTAAGACTGTTGCAGCAAACGAAAAGTGATTGCAATCTCTTCTAAAAACAAATATCCCCAATACAATATACGCATTGTAATGGGGATTCGTGAGTTTATTATTTTTTCTTTTCTCTGACAGACCAAGGTGTCCCAAGAAACGGTAACGCCCAGCGGTCGAGTCCGTACCATCCGGCAACTTTCCATGCCATAATAAGTAAGATAGCAATCATGAACATGATCGGGTTCGAACTGACTGTACCAGCTAATAAAAATGACATATTCATAAGAGCACCAAAAAACGCAGCGATACCAGTTAGTAATCCGACAATTAAACCAAGACCAATAAGAAATTCACCAAATGCGACCATATATGAAAAGACAACAGCATTTGGAATAACGACATGTTCCAGAAACCATGCATACCAACCTGCAACATCGCCTTCCTCAGCCAAAGCGATCGCACCACCCATAAAACCTTTTATAGCTTCACCGGCGTTCTCACCAGTCCATGCGTCTGATGTGATTTTCCCCCAACCTGATGTTAACCATGTATAACCAAGATATAATCTTAAAATAAGCCAAATCCAAGCAGACGTTGTGTTTGTAAACAGCCAACGTGATACGGGGTTCTCACCAACAATGACCTCTTTTCCTGATTTTCCACTTTCGATTTTAACCATGCATTCACCTCCAAAAACAGTTTACTAAAGTATTCCCTATTCCATCATCAGCAAACATATCTGCAAAAGACGATCATAAGTATATGATTATTCTACAGGTTGCCCGTCTTATAAGGAATTTATTTACAAAAGTCATTATACAGTATAACCATTTTTTAGTAAATGCGGCATTTAAAATGATTGCTTTAAATGCCACATTGACTTACAGAAATAGCATGTTATTTAGAACTGACATGTCTTACGCATTATGCATGTTTAGGAAGCGAGACTACAAATGTCGAACCTTGATCTCGTTTACTTTCAACCATGATCGTGCCCTTGTGCAGTTCAATAATTTTTTTCGTAATGGCTAAACCAAGACCTGTACTTGTTTTTGTCCGTGTTCGTGCTTTATCAACAATATAAAATCGGTCAAAAATGTTAGTTAATTCTGCTTCGTCCATACCAATGCCCTCATCTGTAAAATGGATATCGATATGCTTGTCATGGTCTACTGCCTCGATCACGATGGAGCCACCTTCTTTGTTATAGCGGATAGCATTTGTCATCAAATTCAACCATACTTGATGTAATAATTTTGGATCCCCTGTTATTTCAAGATCTGGTGAGACATTTAACTCAATCGCAATGTCTTTTTCCCGCCAACTCCATTTTGTCGTCGCAATGACTTCTTTTAATTGATCACGTACTTGATATGCCAACTGATCAACTTGTTCTGCATGTCCATCTAAAAATGATAAAGTTAATAATTGTTTGCTTAATAAGGATAAACGTCTACTTTCCTTTTCAATAATCGATAAATAATAGCTACGATCACCCTCTGACAGTTCTTCCTCACGTAATGCTTGTGAAAATCCTTGGATCGACGTAAGTGGTGACTGAATTTCATGAGATACATTGGATACAAATGTTTGCCTTTTCTCTTCTGTCTTCCCAAGACTATCACTCATCATGGAAAAATGATCTGCTAGCCGCCCGATTTCATCATGTCGGTTATTTTTTAATTTAATATGATAATTACCTGCTGCAATTTTTTTCGTTGCTTCTGTAAGACGCTGGATAGGCTTCACGATAAAACGCGTACTAATTAGCACCATTAAAAAGCTAAACAATAATAACAATACCAATAACAAAACTAAGAATATCCGCATTTCACCAAACTGTTGAGATGTGCTTTGTCTTGCAAACAGAGCATACGTCTCACCTTGAATTGTAAGTGGTGTTCCTACAGTGTTTTTTAATTCATTGCTAAAAAAGCCTGTTACAAACAACTTCCATGGGTATTCTGCAATCCCATGATAGATGTGACCGTCAATAACCATTTGGATGACATCTTCGGAAATATATGTTTCACGAAAAGAATCACCGTACATTTTCCCTTCTCCCGCCTCATTAACCAAATAAAATTGATAGCCTAAATCGGTCATTGAGTTAAGATATTGCTGGATATTCCTATCATCATTTTCTTCATACACATCAACAATATTCCTAGCAATATTCGTCATCTTTTGGTCGTTTTCAGTCTTTAAATAGTAGTGATAATAGACATTAGATACGATGAAAGCAATAATTGAACTGCAGACCATAATAACCATTGTCATAACAATGATTCTGACATACAGTGTTTTCATTGTTTAGCAACCCCATTCCTTAACATCAATTGCCAGTGAATAGTACATGAACTGAGGGTGCATAAAGCCTTAGTCAAACACTTCCATTTTATACCCTAAACCACGTACTGTCCGAATAGAAAATTGGCTTTCAGACTCAGGAAATCGTTCTCTCAGTCGTTTAATATGTACATCAACTGTACGATCATTGCCTGTAAAATCATGTCCCCAAACAAGTTCGATTAATTGCTCGCGTGAAAATGTGCGGTCTGGATAACTTGCAAGCTGTGCTAACAGTTCAAATTCCTTCAGCGGTAAAATCATCGTACGCCCCTGTGATTCAATTTCATAACTTTTTCTGTTAATAACGATGTTTCCTAAATGAATGACTTCTTGATTAATCATATTAAAGCGTCGAAGCAAAGCCTTGACACGAAACACAACTTCTTTCGGCTCAAACGGTTTGATGACATAATCATCCGTGCCGGCCACATAAGCCTTTTCCTTGTCTTGGAGCTCATTCTTCGCCGTGAGCATAATAACGGGCATATCATAAAAATCACGTAACTCTTCACAAAGTTCATAACCATCCATGTGTGGCATCATAATATCAACGATCGCCAAATGAACCTGTTCTTTTTCTAGTATTTCTATAGCTTCTTCACCGTCAGCCGCTTCAACGACACGGTAGCCTTCCTTCTGCAAATATAGTTTAAGTAATTCTCGAATATGTGTATCATCATCAACAGTTAAAATTGTAATCATGCACTTTATCCCCCTTATGTGAAAAACTGCCCTGATCCTAGGGCAGTTTGAAGTGGATGGGTCATTTATCCCAAATAGCTCGTAATTAATTCTACCATTTGTTCAGCGTATTGTTCACATTCTGCTTCTGTTTCAGCTTCAACCATTACTCTAACCAATTCTTCTGTCCCCGACGGACGAACGAGAATTCGGCCTGTGTCACCCATTTTTTTCGAAATTTGATCGATTTCATCTAATATACGTGGGTGACTGAGCACACTGTTTTTATCTGCTACTTTTATATTCTTTAAAATTTGCGGATAAATAGTCATTTCTGCAGCAAGTTCTGATAATGGTTTATCCGTTTCTTTCATGATATTTATCAATTGCAGGGCAGATAGCATGCCGTCTCCACATGTACTATAATCCAAGAACACAATATGACCAGATTGTTCACCACCAAGATTAAAGCCACCTTCACGCATCTTTTCCATCACATAGCGGTCACCAACATGGGCCTGAACACTTTCCATATCATGTTCTTTAAGGGCTTGATAAAAACCGAGATTACTCATAACTGTTGAAACAACCGTATCACTATTTAGAAAACCCTTGTCACGCATATATTTAGCACAAATAAAGAGTATTTGGTCACCATCAACAATATTGCCCTTTTCATCAACTGCAATGAGGCGATCGCCATCACCATCAAATGCTATGCCAATATCAGCGCCTTTTTCCAAGACAAATTCTTGCAAACGTTCCGGATGTGTTGAACCATAACCATCATTGATATTTAAACCGTTTGGTGAAGAACCAATTGTATCAATATCAGCATCTAGATCCGCAAATAGATGTGTTGCAAGGCTTGACGTGGCACCATGAGCACAGTCAATCGCAATTTGAATACCTTCAAAATCTGTATCAATAGATTCTTTTAAGAATGAGAGATACTTTTGGCCACCCTCAAAGTAATTGTTAATAATGCCAATATCTGCACCGACTGGACGTGGAAGTTCATCATCTTCTTGATCCAATAATGCTTCTATCTCAGCCTCTTGTTTATCGGTTAATTTAAACCCATCAGGTCCGAAAAATTTTATACCATTGTCCTCAACAGGATTATGAGAAGCGGAGATCATAATACCAGCATCTGCACTATTGGCACGCGTTAAATATGCGACACCTGGTGTTGAAATGACACCTAAACGCATCACTTCCGCACCAATTGATAGTAGACCAGCAATAAGAGCTGATTCAAGCATTTGTCCAGACACACGTGTATCACGACCGATTAAGATTTTTGCTTTTTCACTCTCCTTGGATAATACGTAACCACCAAAACGTCCAAGTTTAAAAGCAAGCTCTGGAGTTAATTTACCATTAGCAATGCCTCTTACGCCATCTGTTCCAAAATATTTTCCCATTTCAGTATCTCTCCTTTTTCCCATCATGTCGCATGAAAACTATCCCGATCCGACAACATGTGCAATTAATATCAAACAATGCATACATGTTATCACTCCGAAGTGTTTAGCTACTAACCTCGATCGTTACTTCTTCAATCTCGGTCTCCACATCCACATCATCGGGACTTTCAATTAATACAGGGACCTCGTGCACACCTTCAGTTAATCCATCCGTCTCAACGAACAAACGAAAATCCTCTGCTGTCAGTTCACTTACGTCTTTATCAAGTCCTGATATCGTCAGATTTGTCATTCCATTTTCAGGATCACTAATCGATACATCTTGTCCAGCTTGATCCTCAATTTCAATTGGCACATCATCTATTGTGCGCGTTTGCTCCAACTCAATTTCAACCCCAATGGTTTCATTTTCCTCACTCACAACAACCCCTTCAGGCAAATCGAACGCTACATCTATTGTGCCCGATTCAGTCACTTCAGATAAGTCAATTTCTTCAGTCGACAATTCATCTATATTCTCCAATGTCGCATTTGTAGCAAAGATCTCTATGTCATCTAGCTTTGGTGTCATAGAAGAAATGTCAAACTCCTCCGCCAACTCTCCAGTTGTAGTGACGTTAATTGGAACAGTTTTACTTGGATTATCAACATCCACGGAAACAACTGCACTTTCTGGATCTGATTTCACACTTAATGCATTGCCTTGATTATCATACACATTTATCGGTACTTCACGGTTGTTGACGGACTCATCCAAGTCCGCAACATCAATATAAACTTTTACAATACCTATTTGCTCCATAACACTCTTGGCACTTGTAACTTCGGCGACCTCTGGTTTCACTTCTGCCTCGCCCAGCTCGTACCCTACTGGTAATTTATCTTCATCTATAAAGTCAACTGAAATCGGGAACTGTTCTGTTGCACGTTCCTCTATATCTACATCAATTGTTTTTGGATCAATATAAACAGATAATTCACTTGGGATCTTTTCATGTTCTATATCCACTGTATATGATCCTTCTTCTTTATCTCGTAAATCAACAAAAAGCTCAATGTTGCGTTGCATTACAATTGGTGTTAATACACTTGTTGTCCCCTCTAAAGACACATTAACTGTCTCAGGGACACCACTTACAACGTAACGATCTGAATCAATTTTTATGTGTAAAGGGATATCATACAATGTTTCTACTTTATTCGTTTTACTTGGAACCCTAGAATCGGATTGAGTTGAACTTGATTCAAAATGTACAAAAACAGACAACAAAATCGCAAAGGCTAAAGAAACAGCACGGACAAACCATTTACTATTAAACCAATTATCCATTTCTTCTTCCCCTCCAATTCCACGCCTTTGATTCAGGGGCCTTCATATTTAAGGATAAATTTTCGTTCAAATACGCTCTTAATTCATCCAAGTCTAACTTCCGACGTAATTCACCATTCCTTGTACACGAAATATTACCCGTTTCCTCTGACACAATGATTGTTACCGCATCTGTAACTTCACTAATACCAATTGCCGCACGGTGACGGGTTCCAAGCTCTTTAGAAATAAACGGACTTTCAGACAAAGGTAAAAAGCAAGCAGCGGCAACAATTTCATCATTTTTAATGATGACAGCCCCATCGTGTAATGGTGTATTGGGTGTAAAAATATTCGTTAACAACTCTTGCGTTAATTTACCATTAATCGCAATGCCTGTTTCAGCATAATCATCAATACCAGTCTCTCTTTCAATCGTAACAATGGCACCGATACGTCTTTTAGCCATGTAATTACATGACTTAACAATAGCTTCGATGCTATTTTCCAATGTTTCTTCTGCAGATTTCGTACTTCTAGAAAAAATGCTCCCTCGTCCAATCTGTTCGAGTGCACGCCTAAGTTCAGGTTGGAATAAAATAATAATAGCTAAAAAGCCCCAAATAATCACTTGATTTGTTAACCATTGCAACGTTTGTAAATTAAAAAACAAACTTGCCAATCGAACACCTAAAACAATAACGATGCCCTTTAAGAGTTGAATGGCTTTTGTCCCTCGAATCAACATGATTAATTTATATAAAACATACCAAACGAGAGCAATGTCGACGACTATTTGTATGATTTTTAACAAAGAGAACTCATCAGGCATGTTCACACATCCTTTAACAGTAAATTCATCGTTCAATTTTTACATAACATTACTTATTATACCATATTTTCATACTTGACATGTAAATGAATAGGTGAAATTAATATTATTCTATATAAACAGTGACATTAGAACGACAATATCGCGCTTAATGAAAATATGCCTTCAAATAGCTTATGCAGTTGATACCAAATCCAACCAAACACTTTCGTAATATGTGTCCACTCACCACTAACTTCTCCAGTTGACGCCAAATTGTTTCCATTAATTAGCGTTACATCTCCATCAACTTGACCATCCACCCTCAAGTTCCCATTTTTAACAAACAGATCACCACTGACGGTAACTCCCTCAGGCACAATAACTGTATCACCTTTAACAACCAAATTTTCCTGTTTTGAAACAACCAATTCATTATCCTGATGCCACACGGAAAAAATACCGCTAAATAAAAACAAGAAAAAAATAGCAGTAGTTACGAGGATGGGATGTGTCTTAAACCAACGTGTATATTTGACATGACTCTTTTCTGTTGGTAAATTGTTCATCACCTGCCCGGTAAAGCTAGCTGGAGCTGTGACTCTTTCATTTGATCGGATCAAAGAAATGGTTCTGTTTAACTCATGGAAGTGTTTTTGACACGCACCACATGTCTCAAGATGTTTACGAAGTTTGACTTCATTTTCTTTATTCAAATCTTCATCTAAATAATGATGCATCAATTTGACCGCTTCATGTTTACAATTCACACCACCCACTCCTTTACAAATCACGAAGCCTGTTTCGCAAGGCTTCTCTTCCACGAAATAATCTTGTTTTTACTGTCCCTAAAGGGATATCTAATATGTCACTAATTTCCTTTACCGAAAAGTCCTCCATATACCTTAATAAAATAATACTGCGGTAGATTGGAGATAAACGCGCAATTTCCTTATGCACGTAGTTTTTAAGTTCTAGTGTTTCGACCACTTCTTCTGGCAACGGATCATCCACTGCTATGCGCGCGTACATTGTAAGGCCATCTGTCCCCTTAACATTTGCATCTAAATGGTAATCCGGCTTCCTTTTCCGTAACCGATCAATTGTTAAGTTGGTCGCAATTCGGTACAACCAGGTGGAAAACTTCCGACTTATATCAAATGAATGAATGTTTGTGTATGCTCGAATAAACACCTCTTGAGCAATATCTTCGGCTTCATGAGCATTGCCTACCATTCGCAAGCAATGTTGATATATTCTATCTTGAAAAAGAAGGACCACTTCTTCATATGCCGCTTGATCCCCTTTTTTAACACGTTTTATTTTTTGCTTTATAAATAAAAACTCCATTTTCTATGTACCTCCGCCATTTGTGCGGCCTGTTTATATTACGTTTGATTCATCACTTCGGTTTCATTTATTTCAATTTACTTTCATGGAGAACAACACCATTATATCAAGACTTATACAATTTTCTTAAATATAAATTTAAATAAAATAGGTTTATCTTTGCTTTTTTTGGGGGAATTTCATAGTATAATATACTAGATAGGAGGATCTTTGTGGAGGAGTCAGTGCTTTTAGATCAAATTGAACAATGTAGGCGTGAAATGATTGCATTAAGTGATTTGCATGGCATCAACGCAGATATCGTTATCCAATCTAGTAAACGACTGGACGAGTTACTGAATGCACTTCAATTGCTGCCTAATCGGAAATTAGCTTCTTAAAATACAAAAAATGTATGTTTAGATACATACGCTTAAACTTATAGAGACATAAGACATGTATATATGGAAAAAAGCAAGATGTTTCAATCTAACTTTTGACTCATAAATACACATGTTATGTCTTTTTTGTTTTGCTTATTTTTCCTTGCCAAACAACAGTTCTGTTAAGTCTACAGCAATCTCTGCTGTTTTATTTCCCTGATCTATAACTGGGTTTACCTCAACTAATTCTGCGGATGTCACAACATCTGCTTTTGATAATACAGTCATCGCTATAGAGCTGTCTTCGAATGAAATCCCGCCATCAGCTGGTGTTCCGACGCCTGGTGTTTCCGAGGGGTCCAGTGCATCCAAGTCTAAACTGAGGTGAATACCATCTGTCACATTTTGCAAATAAGTAATTGTTTCTGTCATAACCTTTTCTATTCCTAGTTTCTTTATTTCAGACATCGTGTACATACGTATACCACGATTTTTAATCAGTTCTTTTTCACCATCATCAAGTGAACGTGCGCCAATAATAACAATATGTTCAGGTTTAATTTTAGGTTGGTAATCTAAAATATGTGTTAACTTCTCGTGGCCTATACCCATATTAACAGCAAGTGGCATACCGTGTATATTGCCAGATGGGGATGTTTCTGCATCGTTTAAATCACCGTGTGCATCATACCAAATAACACCTAAATTTTCGTAATGCTTAGCAATACCGGCAATGCTGCCAATAGCCATACTATGATCGCCACCTAAAACAAGTGGGAAGTCCTGCTTGTCCATCACCTTATCAACCACTTTTGCAACACGTTCGCTACTCATTGCGATTTCATTAAGGTGTTTCAATTTACTTTTTGATTGTATATTTTTTGAGTTTGGTTGGTCAATTTCAACATCTCCTACGTCATGTACACGGTAGGAAAGGTTTTCGAGCCTCTGTTGAATACCCGCCTTTCTTATCGCATCAGGTCCTTTACTTACACCGGCTACACTTTGTCCAAGTTCAATAGGTACGCCGATGATTGAAATGTCTTTTTTCATCATAATGCCTCCCTCGTACTATTTATTTTAACGAATCATGGGCAGGTGGTTCAACTCGACAAAAATATGCATAAATATACATATTCGTTCACTAAAACCCAAAAAATTCAAGAATAAAAAAAGCCCCCCTGCATAGGTTATACTTTTTACAGTAACCTACATGCACAATTTTATGTGGGAGCTTGTTTAACTTATATTAAAAACGGTTCTATGAACAGCTTAGATATGTCGAGCACCTTCATAACATATTTGAATGTCTAACGGTGTAATACCAGCTTTTTGCCATGCTGCTTTCAATTGATTGACGGGCGTGTGTGAGGGAATAAATGCTATCCCACAATCACCACCGCCAGCACCTGATGGCTTCCCTGAACCAGAGAATTGTTCTGTTATATCGCAAAGTTCACTTAAAAGTCGGGTTTCAATTCCCGCGCCTGATTGTTCGCCAACTGTACGTAACGCTTCTCTATTCTGTCGCACACCTTGTAAAATTAAAGGTGTTTCATTTTGCTTCATACCTTGCAAAAAGCGATCAACTGCTAAATGACTATCATGAATGAATGCCTGAAATGCTTTCGGATTTTGATGCTTCAATGTGAGTACCTTACTAACTAAGTTTGCAGTTGAAGCAGGTTTTCCAGTCCAACCAATATACATCGCTATATTCGTTGGCACATTAAATTGTTCAATATGTAAAAAAGTCCATTTTGAATGAATAAGATCATTCAACGTTTCGGATCGTTCATACATATCTATAAGCCAATCAGCTTGAAAAGAAGCAAATTTAAGCATCCCACCATATGTCGAGGCCGCGATATCAGCCCCAGAGCCATTGCCTTGTGTGATGACATGTGAAATAGCAGCAAGCTTGAATATAACTTTCTTGGATGGTGACGTTGGTAAAAAACGTTCAAGAATAGCCGTGATAACCGATGTCACAACAGCTGCACTGGATCCCAATCCATATTTTACACCCGATGAATCGTCCAGTTCACTTCTGATCGTTAACGAAAAGTTGTCAGTGGAAATATGTCGTTCTTCCAAATAATTCAGGGCCATCTGCATCGCCTGCTTAACAAATTCCGTTCGTTTATCTTGGCTTGCAATCTGAATGCAACCATCGGAATATGTCCATGACAATTGCTGCAAATTAAAATTTTCAAACGTTAAGTGGTTGTCTTTACTGTCCTCGATGGTTGTATATACAAATCGATCCACAGCCATTACGACAAGTTTTTGATGTGGTTCAAGTACAGCAAATTCACCAGCGATCATCAATTTTCCAGGTGTTTTGATACAAAGCGATGTATTCGACAAAACATTCAACCCCTATAAGTAGGATATACCATGGCCTGAGCGACTTAAGATAACATCTGTTACACCAGGTAAATCACGAAGCGTTTCTTCTATCCTCGCTTCATTTTCAGGCAAGTAAAGTACCTTTACATTAGGCCCCGCATCTATGGTGAAATATGCTGGAATACCATTTGCCCTTAATTGTCTAACAGCTTGCATAACTAACATTGTCGTGTCACACCAATATGTAAAGGGTGGTTGTGCCCCTAGTGTTGTTGCATGCATCTTTAAGCAATTTGCTTCAGCAATTTTACCAACGCTTTCGAAGTCTTGATCAGCAATACCACGTTTAATCGAAACTAAATCATCCTCGATACTATCAAGCCATCCTGCATAAAAGACTGACGTATCAACGGTACGCTTCATACCTTCTCGGCTTGATACATCCTTCATAGATTCAGATAAAACAACCGCAGCCACACGAACATCCCAATAGTCTTGTGGAGCAATTGGGACTGCATATGAATCAGAGCCATCTGCTTTTTGGCCTTGCTCCCATTCGGCAAAACCGCCATAAATCGAGCGACAAGCTGAACCAGACCCCATTCGTGTCAGTCTAGATAATTCCTGATCACTTAAATCCAAACCAAGGGCATATGTTGACGCTGCTGCTAAAGCAGCAAATCCTGAAGCAGAAGATGCAAATCCTGCCGCTGTCGGGACAGTATTCGTTGAATCAACCTTGGCAAATATGTTTAATTGACCAGCATAGTATCGAATCATATCAAGAAACTGTTTGACCCGATCATATTGCACACCCTGTACCGCTTGTCCATCAAGATTAAAGATATCTTCTTGTAAGCCTGCATCGAATTGCACCTTTGTTGTTGTATAAAAAGCATCTAACGTTAATGAAAGGCTATTATTTGTCGGCAAAATTAAAGCCTCATCTCGCTTACCCCAATATTTAATAAGAGCTATATTCGTGTGCGCTTTAGCTGTAGCCTGCATGTACAATACTCCTTCTCTACCAGTTACTCTTTTTTGCGCAAGACAAATGGCCACACGGCTTGTGCGCCAAATCTTAGTAGCTTTTCTGTTAACTGTTGCGAATGGCGTTCATCTTCAGCAAGGGCGATAATACATCCACCATTTCCACCACCGGTTAATTTGGCACCGAGTGCACCTTCTTGTAACGCAAAGTAAATCAAGCGATTTAATCCCGCATCACTCACACCTAAGGCTTCTAATTCCTTTTGTGCTTCACTCAGCAACTGACCTAACAGATGCTTGCTCGCCTTTTCTAAAGCACCTTTCACCTGATGTGTAATTTCACCAAGGCGGCTTAGTTTTGATTGGAAGCGTTTGGGTGCTGACTTTAATAAATGAGCAACAGATTCTATTGCCGAACGCGTGTCAGCCATTCGGCCAGTGTCAGCTACAATAAAGTAGAAGTCGTCCTTTGGTTTAATATAATCAGCATTTTCTTCACGTTCATACCATACAGGACACTCTGACATAATTGTTAAAGGATCAATACCACTCGGTGCACCATGTGCATGCGTTTCAGCAACATTTGTTAACCGTAATAACTCTGACTCCGTATAAGGTACATTGGCATAAGTAAACAAAGACTTAATAACGGCTATCGCAACGGACGCACTAGATCCGAGTCCCTTTCCAGGTGGGATCGATGAATTGATTTGAATTAATAAATCACGACAAGGTAATTCAAGATAGGCTAATGTATCTTTTATACAATGAACGATACCCGCTAAAGAAGTTGGCGCAGACTCTAACGGTCCATGGTAAAATGTACTATCTAATTTGATCGCGCCTGGTACATGCTCAACGACTGACTCCACTCCAACTAATGGAAATGGAATTGCTATAGCTGGTTGGCCATGAACAACAGCGTGCTCTCCAACTAAAATTAGCTTACTATGAGCGACTCCAACCGCTGTTTTTTCCGAAATTGTAACATTTTCTGCATTTATCATTTTTTAAGTTCACCCACTAATTGTTTAGCTTTACCTACACGTATATCTTTAGATTCAACCAATTTTTCAGCAACAATATCGACCATATCTCCTGTCGCTCCCGCTGCTAATGCAACAGATCGAGAATGCAATGTCATGTGTCCTTTTTGAATACCATCCGTTACAAGTGCTTTCAAGGCTCCTAAATTTTGCGCTAAGCCAACTGCTACAATAACTTGTGCGAGTTCACTTGCAGAAGCAATATCTAATATTTTTAAGGCCAACTTTGCCATTGGGTGAACACGTGTTGCACCACCAACAATACCGACTGACATTGGGAGTTCTAATTCACCGACAAGGTTACCCCTCTTATCCACTGACCAAGTTGTCATCGAACCATACTGACCATCCTTCGCAGCATAAGCATGAGCCCCAGCTTCAACCGCTCGCCAATCATTACCTGTAGCAATAACAATTGGATCAATACCATTCATAATACCTTTATTATGTGTCACTGCACGATAAGGATCGGACGCGGCAAATTCGTACGCGTGTACAACCCCATCACGAACTGCTTCACCTGAAAAGCCTTCAACAGCCAGCAATTTAGGTGGTATGGTACATTTAGCTCGTGCGATACACCGATCCGCATAGTTAGACAGAATACGTAAAAATACTTTACCTTTCGTCAATTGTTCAATCGTCGGGGCAAGTGATTCAACCATTGTATTGATAATGTTTGCCCCCATCGCATCACATGTATCAATGTATACATGTAAAACAAGCATTTGACTATATGATGTGCTTGCTCCTTCATTTAAAACACGAACATCTATATCTTTAGCACCACCGCCACGAGCAACTATACTCGGATAAGCAGCATTAGCTTCTTCGATTAAATCAGTTTTATGTGCTAAAATATCCTTTTTTGCCGTAAAAAAATCGGGGCAACCGATTACTTGAATCTGACCAATCATGACCCGATCAGTCGCTTCTGTTGTAAATCCCCCTGCATTTCTAACAATTTTTGCTATATGGCTGGCCGATGCTATAATTGATGGTTCTTCGACTGCCATTGGAACTGTGTATTCTTTATCATTTATTAAAAAATTTAAACCTAAGCCAAGTGGCAATGAAAATGTCCCAATAACATTTTCAATCATTTTATCTGCTTTATCTAAAGGTAAAGATGCCAAAGAACAAAGGTCCTGTTCCTCTGCCTCTGATAACTGATGCATCTTACTAATGAGCATTCTTCTGTCGTTGACCGGCATATTATAAAAACCGGCTATTCTAGACGTTTTCATGTTCTCTCATCCTTTATATACCACAGCAACTATTGATGTAGGTTTTAGTTACAACTATAATAAAAAGTAGCGTTCAAATCTTCATGAATTTATAGATCAAAGTATTAGTTTACCTTATTATTCTTAATTTAAAAAGGAATCGTGCTTTAATAATTAAATTAACTGTATCTATTATGTAAAAAAATACGCCAAAATGCAAATAAACAAGGTTATCTTACGCGTAAGATAACCTTGTTTATTTTTATGATGAGCCATGCAGGAATCGAACCTGCGACTCTCTGATTAAAAGTCAGATGCTCTACCGACTGAGCTAATGGCTCTTGATATTAATTTTGTTCCGCTTTCTAAGGTGTAGTGACCCCTGCATCTTCAAAGCAGCGAATGCTTCGGGGTTACTCGTAGCGAATTCGGTAGAAGTAATGCTCGTAAATACAATGATCGTCGTGTTGCACGTTGTCCCACTGTAGTCGCACTCCTCGCAAGCCTGCACATAGTAGCTTACTCAATGAAGTAAACGGCTTGCTCTACCGACTGAGCTGATGGCTCTTAATATTAACTTTGTTCTGTTTATATATTAAAATTAAACATAAAAATGGCTGGGCTACTAGGATTCGAACCTAGGAATAACGGGACCAAAACCCGTTGCCTTACCGCTTGGCTATAGCCCAATTTCAAACAAATATATATGGAGGGGGGCAGATTCGAACTGCCGAACCCGATGGGAGCGGATTTACAGTCCGCCGCGTTTAGCCACTTCGCTACCCCTCCGTATTGTTAACAATAATTTTAAAATTATACAATAAAAATGGTGCCGGCCAGAGGAATTGAACCCCCAACCTACTGATTACAAGTCAGTTGCTCTGCCAATTGAGCTAGACCGGCGTTTATAATAATTTATATTGAAATTGTAGTACTCCGTTTAAGACCCCTGCATCTAATCGTTTATTCGAAGATGTGAATGCTTCGGGGTTACTCGCAGCATATTCGGTAGAAGTAATGCTCGTAAATACAATGCTCGTCGTGTTGCATGTTGTCCCAGCGAAGTCGCACTCCTCGCAAGCCTGCACATGGTAGCTTATTCAATGATGTAAACAGCTTGCTCTGCCAATTGAGCTAGACCGGCATTTTATACATGGGATAAATAAGACAAAAAACGATTTCTCTATAATTAAAAGATATCGTTATTTTTAGCATTTTGTCTTATAAGGATGACCCGTACGGGATTCGAACCCGTGATACCGCCGTGAAAGGGCGATGTCTTAACCACTTGACCAACGGGCCATTTTCAAACTCTACAACACTTGTCATGTCGCTCGAATTAAACCGACATTTTTTATTATACACAAATAAACAGGTTTGTAAAGGAATTTTATACGATTATAGAATTTTTTTCATTACAATACCAACAAACACGAAAACGGAGTATTATCATCTATAGTAAATATGAATGTACGACACTGTTTTATTTCTTTAACATAAAATGTTAGGTTATAATACATTTATACATATTTATTTGGAGGTGCCCACATGTCGGGTTTATTACAAGGGAAAAGTGTTGTTGTTATGGGTGTTGCTAATGAACGCAGTATTGCTTGGGGAATTACGAAGTCGCTATATAAAGCAGGTGCACAGTTAATTTTCACCAATAGACAAGAACGCTCATTCAAAAAATTAACAAAGCTACTCGAAAAGCATGATATGGAAGCCCAATTAATTGTTTCCTGCGATGTCGCAGATGATACAAGTATTACAGAAGCATTTAATGAAATTAAGGAGAAAGTCGGTGTCATCCACGGTGTTGTTCATTCAGTTGCATTTGCGAATCGTGATGAACTTCAAGGTGAATATGCAGACACGTCACGAGAAGGCTTTCTATTAGCGCAGGATATTAGTGCATATTCACTTGTTGCCGTTACAAGAGAAGCAAGGAAACTTATGACTGAAGGTGGCAGCATCGTTACACAAACATACATCGGTTCTGAACGTGTCGTGAAAAACTACAACGTCATGGGGGTTGCCAAAGCTTCTCTCGAGGCAAGTGTCAGGTATTTGGCTGAGGATGTTGGTAAAGATGGCGTACGTGTCAATGCTATATCAGCCGGCCCTATTCGTACCCTCTCCGCCAAAGGCGTCGCTGGTTTTAATGACATTAATTCCGTTATTGAAGAAAAAGCCCCGCTAAGACAAAATGTGGATCAAGACCAAGTCGGAGATGCAACGATGTTTTTCATTAGTGATCTATCACGTGGTATCACTGGCGAAGTCATACATGTCGATTCGGGCTATCACATTCTCGGACTTTAATTACACAAAAAGACCCCTAAAGTTAGATTTTTACTCTAACTCTAGGGGTACACATCAAAACCGTAGTCCAAGTGTCTGTTTATTAATCATTACATATTCAAAAAGTCATAACCAGAAAATACCTCTTTTATCTTTCTCCCCATATTCTCACCCATGACCTTATAACCTTCAGCATTTGGATGTAAGCCGTCTGGGTAATAATCTGCATACGCCTCTCCAAACACATCAAGCCCATTTATATAATGGATATATTTATCACCGTGTGTCCTTAGTAATTGAACAACTTTTTCAATTTCTGCGCGCATTATGACAAGATTTAAGCCAACTTTATTTTCCTTTTCTTCTCGTTCTTTACAATAAACAGGTGACATAATAGCCATCGGCGTTGTTGGATGTTTTTCACGTATTGTTTGAATAAAACCAATGAGTGACGCTGCAAATGTTCGTTTAGATAACGTTGATCCACCCATAATATTTATACCAACACACAAAGAAATGAAGTCTGCTGGTAAATCGCGTATCATCCTTGATAACATTGGTTCCATATGGCAATTGGCGCTAAATCCCAAACATGTAAGATCTAAATTGAGTTCCCGAGATACGAGAGCTGGCCATGTATATGCAGGACTTTCGGCATCCACACACTGTGTAATCGAACTCCCATATGTAATCCACCTTTTTTGTTGACTCGAAACAGGCGACCACTGAGCTTGATCATCGATCCATACACCTGTCAATGACACGGGGTGTTTCTGGGATAAATAGATATCTATATGCTTATTTTTTGACTCTAAAGCATGAACAACAAATTCGGTCTCCCTAGCAGATACTTTGACGTGTTGATGGAATACACCATCAACAAAAACATCAAAATCTAGTACTACCTCATCGGCAATGACACCTATTTTTATCGTTGTTGTATCGCTTTCAAATGTAATTCTAACACCCGCTGGAATTTCTGCCTTTCCATTAATAGCGTTTGGTACAAAGAGATGTGCTTGTTTAAAAGGCACCCGCCATGGTCGCATGTACTCTGGGGTCTCCTCTACAGAAACAGCTCCTTTAAATAAATCTGTTAAATCTACTCTTTGCAAATGATTTCACTCCAATGTCTATTTAATGTATCCATTACTTTTTATTATAACACGGGCTACGAACGTACTAAACCCATACTTGATTATAAAGGCAAAATGTCCTTCATGCTAAGTCATTTGGCGTAAACATTAAACTTGCACAGACAACCATATTGTTAGTAACATATTGTTATAGATTAAGTTAGTACCCTTTTAGGAGATGGATAAATGAAGGACAGTTTGGAACACACATCATTATTTAAACAGGCTATGGGGAATTATCCAACGGGCGTCTCAATCGTCACAGCGATGGATGAAAATAACGAGCCAATCGGCCTAACAGTTAATTCTTTGGCTTCTGTTTCAATAGATCCGTTACTTATTTTATGGTCAATTGATCAAAACGTATCAACATATCATACGTTTACAAATATCGATACGTTTGCCATTAATATACTAGCAGGTGAACAGACAGATATTGCCTATTTATTTGCTTCGGACGCCTTAGATAATAAGGAACGTTTTGAAAAATGTGAATGGGCATTGTCTGACAAAAACTTACCAGTCATAGCAAATGCTATGGCAACCTTTGAGTGTCAAACTTATAAAAGAGTTGAAATTGGGGATCATACGACTTTATTTGGAGAAATTTTTAATATTCAAGTAGCGGACAGAGCGCCGCTACTGTACCACCAAAGGAAAATAGCAGCTTTTCCGGAATCATTTCATAAACCGCTTGACAACTCAAAATAAACAAAAAAAGGGAGCTTTCACATTTAAAGCTCCCTTTTTTTAATGCGAATTTACGTGCGATCCCAAAAGCGTTGCTGGGCAATGGCTACAACAAACTCATGGGCAAAATCAGGATTATCCTCTGCAAAAACAACCCCCGCTAAATTACTATTTTCTGCTTTTTGAATGAAATCATTCGCATTGCTTGCCACACCAATTGGTTTGTAATGTTTATATGCTTCATGTACAAAATTCATCACATCCTGATTAAACTTATCTTGATTATGAGAGCGTCCCCCAACAATATAGATCGAGTCATACAAGACAGGATACGTTGATGTAAATATTGTGTCAACTTCAATTTCAGTGCCATCTCTACCAGTCACGGTACCTAGATGTTCACTAACAACATCGATAAACACACCATGTTTCTGTAAATACTTTAATGTCCCTCTCACTTCCTGACCATCAAAATCATCACCTATAAGAACGGCTACCTTTTGGGTATAGGCATAATGTGGTGTATTCGCTTCACTCAATGTTGGAGAGCTCTCTGTTACTGGCACATTCGATCCTTTTGGAGGATTCACACCAACACTTTCAGCTATAATGGTCGCCATTTCTTCATCTACATTGACAAACATATCAACAACCTGCTGTCTTACAGACTTACTTTTCACATAGCCTAGATGAAAATTAAATGTTTCTACAATATGATCCTTTTCAACTGGCGACATACTATTCCAAAAGAGCCGCGCCTGATTAAAAAAATCAAAAAAGGATTCACCCGGGCGCTCTCGTGTTTTATGACCTTCTACTTTTTCCGGATAATGCGCATAGCCACCTTCTTCTGGCGGTGTTTCAGCCGGTGTATTTCCAGCTAACGAATTTTTATGGTAATTAACAGAATCAACATCTATTCGGTATTTTGAATAACTATCTCTCTGATTTGTATTCACTTTAGCAATCGGTTTGTTCACAGGTATTTCATTTATATTCCCCGTACCTAAACGATGGTAATCTGTATCACGATAGGCAAAGGATCTTCCTTGTAAAACTGGATCGTTCGTAAAATCAATTCCCGGAACAACTGTTGCTGGATCGAAGGAAACTTGCTCTTCTTCAGCAAAGTGATTATCAACAAGTTGATTTAATGTTAATTTACCGATAATTTCAACTGGTATGATTTCTTCCGGCCATAGCTTTGTGTCATCCAGGATATCAAAATCATACTTAAATTCATCTTCTTCAGCAATGAGTTGAACACCAAGTTCATATTCCGGATATGCGCCACATTTAATCGCCTCATGCAAATCTCGTCGATGGAAATCTGGATCTACGCCACCAATGATATTGGCTTCATCAAGCAATAAGGAATGTACACCGAGCATTGGTTTCCAAACAAATCTAACAAATGTTGATTTACCTTGTTCATTAATAAAACGAAACGTATTGACTGGCCATCCTTCCATCATACGCCAACTTCTCGGCCGTCCACGATCAGACATAAGCCACATAATAAAATGTGCAATTTCCTGATTATTAGCTACATAATCCCAAGCATTGTCATGGGCCACGGTCGCTTGAGGTACATCTGTGCGTGGATTTGGCTTAACCGCATGCACAAAATCTGCAAACTTCATCGCATCCATAACAGCAAAAACGGCAAATGATAAGGCTAGCAAGTCATAATTGCCTTCCTCGGTATAAAACTTTGTTGCGAAACCACGGATATCTATTGCTGTATCTTTCGAACCCTTACTACCGATAAAATTGGAAAAACGAACAAAGACAGGGGTTTTCGTGCCTGGTTCTTGCAAAAAGTGAGCTCTTGTAACATGTTTCATCGATTTATATAATTCGAATTCACCATATACCCCATCTCCCCTGGCATGAACAACTTTTTCCGGTATTCTTTCCCGATTAAAGTGTGACTGTTTTTTATAAAAATGGAAGTCTTGAAACAGTGTTGGCCCCCGCTTACCTGCCCTTAACGACCACCGATCATTCGAAATCTTCAAACCCGCATCACTTGTTAACTTTTTCCCTGGCCCCGTATTCTTGCGTCGATATTGATCCATTTGTTTCTGTTTTTTATTTTCGTGTTTTTTCTTATTGTTGCGAGATGATTCATCCTTTGTCATATCATCACCTATCCCATCCTAAAAATTTTCAACACTACTTACTTATGTATGTTTCTATACTGCAAATTAGAACATTTTCAGGCGTTCACAGTGTATTTTTTTTAATCTCTATCCCATACTATTTATATAAGGGACGGTGATTGTTTATGGATTCTATTTGGCTGGAGTATGCATGGACATTATGCGTATTAATCGGTTTGGAAGGCATACTTTCTGCAGATAATGCACTTGTTATTGCTGTCATTGCAAAACATTTACCACATGAAGAAGAAAAGCGGGCCATAAATTACGGCATAATCATTGCATTTATTTTTCGTTTCATCACCATTTTTCTCATCTCGTTTTTAGCTGACATTTGGCAAGTCCAAGCAATCGGTGCCACATATCTTATTTTTATAGGGATTAAACATATTTACACAACATATATCCATTCTGAAGCAGATGAAAAAGACAAACACAAAAACAAGAAAAAAGCCGGCTTTTGGTTCACGGTTGCACAAATTGGTTTTGCCGATATTGCTTTCGCGATTGATTCTGTCCTTGCCGCTGTTGCACTTGCCGTTACCCTGCCAAACACAGAGCTGCCACAATTTGGCGGACTAGATAGTGCTAAATTTATAATTATTGTTTTAGGTACCATTGCAGGGCTCGTTTTAATTAAATTTGCTGCTGGTTGGTTTATAAAACTGCTTGATAAACGTCCTAAGCTAGATACGGTAGCTTTCCTTATTGTTGCATGGGTTGGCGTAAAGTTGGCCGTTATTTCACTCGCACACCCTAAAGTCAATATACTACCTGAAACATTCCCACATAGCACAATTTGGACCATTATCTTCTGGGGTGTTCTAATTGGTATTGCTGTCATCGGCTGGTTCCTATCAGGGAGAAGCCAAAAATAAACCGCATGAAGACTATTTCAGTTCATGCGGTACTATAATACAATTAAAATCTAATAATCATATAGATCATCTGCATTTTTGAATCTTAACTTTTCTGACTTTACGGTGTCTTTATTATCCATCTTACCATTTGTTGGAATCTCATTCATGGCGCTTTCTACGTCTATTTTCTGTTCATTCATTTTAGGATCCTTCTTTTTCCCCATAATTATTCACCCCTCTTATGATAAGTTGTCTTGTCGTTTATCAATATATAACGTGCCATCTTCCTTTAATTCTACAAGAAAGACATCATCTGTAGTTAAATCCAACACCTGTTATTGTATGGTTAACCATTCTAAAGTTATCCCGTTATCTTGTAAGTTTTTTTGTAATTACCTTACCATCAGCCACTAAATTTGTCGGCATATACTTAGGTTTCATGCCTAAAACAGTTTGATCTTGCCTCATTACAGGTTATTTTTCCTTCTTCAACATGATACTTAGGCTTCCATTTGCTTCAAAGATGGCATTTTCAACGTCATTTACAGAGAAAACCTTTTGTTCCCTTAATAGCATGTTTAAATCATCCATATTCATACACAATTTACTCAATTCTTTTTCTAAAACTTTACAGATTTTCCGAACGAGAAAGCCCATGTAGGGTGGGATGAAATTGAGGTCTTCCCAAAGCTATTTCCGCTGGCAAAAATAATTTCAAATTATTGAAAAAGTAATTGCCTTTTCACCTTCAGCAGGTTATAATAAGAACAAATGTTCCTGTCAGAGGTTTTCAAATGGCTAAAAGACGTTCCCCAAGTTTTGTTCTGTCCTTGTAATTAAAGGAAGAACCAATGCTCTTCTCCATTATCGTCGACAACCTAGAAATCTGCCGCGTCATGTACAACACCATCCTTGGCAAGTATCTCAAATTGGAAACCCAAATGAAACGGGAAAAACAATATAAGGTAAATACGAGAAAATTTAATGCAAGTCAATACTGCCACAAACGCAATATATATATGTGAAAAAGCCACTATCTGTAAGGTGGCATATCATAGATTCAACCACGCGTATCCAACGCGATTTATATTCGTCTTTTCTGTTGATGAATTCCAATGTCTCAGGAACAAAGGTAGACAGAAAAAAATGCCTTGAAACGTTCGACTCCTTTAAACACCTACATGATCAGAAAATCCAGCAAATTCTCAATAAACAAAGAATGATTTTTAATAACAAATGCGCCCGTTGTGGGATATCATTTCAAGAAAATCCTAATTTCCAAACATACTTATCTCCCCCAACTCAGAGAATATAACTTATGTTTGTCTGTTGTTGTCTTTTCTATGTAGATTTTTTCACCTTGTTAGAAATGGACACATGACATTAAGTCGGCTACATAATAGAACATAAAAAAGAGTACCAAATGTCTTTAACATTCAGTACTCATATTGTTATTGACCTCACTTATTTAATAACTTCATTAAATATTTCACCATCATCATCAAAATGGATGATTTTTAAACGATCTTGTTTTTTAATAAAAATACTTTTATATTGTTTATGCCCATCCGAATCAGCATAAAGAATAACACGTTTATTTGGGTTGTCAGTCTCAATTTCCGCATCCAAACGACCAACATCAATTTCTGCAACCAATGTGTTGTATTCAGGGAAATCAGCTAATGCACTATCGCTGTCTGAAGAATCATTATTTGTTTGATTATCCATGTTATCCCCTGCGTTATTTTCTGATTCATTTTCTACATCATTTTCAATTCCGTTTTCTTCATTATCTTCCGCATTGTTGTCCGCATTTTCATCATTTGTACCCTGATTTTCCTCTGTGTTGGTATTGTCATTTGCACCATTGTTAGAATTATTATCATCGTTATTACTTGCACAAGCACCTAGCATCAATATCATAGCTGCAAACAAAATTATAATCTGTTTTTTCATGTTGAGGACTCCATTCATACTTAGATTTTCTATCTTGCTATTATATTAAAATACTTTTAGCGGTTATTGTCAATTAATAAAACCTGAGTTCGACCAACTTTTTCGATGATCAAATACTGTAAAATTAAGTATTGATTACAGTCTGATATGTCAGATTACGTTCGTTTATGCAAACAATAGTAACAAGGTTCTTTGTTTTTCCACATTTTTATTATTTTGATCTCGTTTTGGTACTACTGTAGACTTCTCACTATCCATAGGATAACGTCTATTATAAAAGTCACTGTTCTAAATTGAGATTAGATGTGAAAAGGCGCCCAATTAATGAGCGCCTTAAATCTAGGTTTGCTGTTAAATTATCTATTTCTACAGTTACAGTGACGCTTATGGCAACCACAGCTATTATTATTGTTATTATTGCCACTCACTCTTCTACATCTAGGGTTGTTGATGTCGCTACCACAGTCATAGTCTTCTACAACCGTTTCATTAACTTCTCTTTCGTTCACTGGATAAAAGTGTTTGTTTTTTATAACTTTTCTATTGACATTTATAACTTCTGTTGGATGAACGTGCTTCACAACACGTTTTTTTGTTCTAGTGTTTACAACGGTTTCTGTAGGACTTACTTCTACATTGTCATGCTGAGGACGTCTGCGTCTATTACAACCACACCTTCGTAATCCCCTTACATTATCGTTAAAATACACGTAATACACCCCCTCTGCTTTACTACATACTATGCAATAAAGCAGAGCCAGTCCTAGGTGAATCAATTAAAAATGTAAAAAAAGCGCATTTGTCCTACTATCTATTTATGAATTTACCCGTCGTCATTTGATCTGTTATCATGTTACTGCTTGTATCTATAATTCCATCCCAAATATACTTATGATTCTAAAAAAACATCGTATCATATTGATGATCAATCTTTCAGGTAGTGCTAAATTTTCTTATCACCCCAACATATATTTTAGAGCCATATTTTAGAGCCATAAAAAACACCCCCCAGAAGTTAGTTTTTTACTCTAACTTCTGGGGGATAGGGTCCAAATCACTCTATATGAACAATAAACAACAAAGCTCCCAGTCGGAATCGAACCGACAGTTTTGCCTTACCATGGCAATGTTTTGCCGTTAAACTATGGGAGCATATAAAAAGGCTCCACAGGTAGGATTCGAACCTACGACCGATCGGTTAACAGCCGATTGCTCTACCACTGAGCTACTGTGGAATAATGTTAAATTAATTATATACTTTATTTACTGCAATCATTTTATTGACCCCTGCATCTGCTCGATTACTCGAAGATGTAAATGCTTCGGGGTTACTCGTAGCAGATTCGGTAGAAGTAATGCTCGGTGCTCTACCACTGAGCCACTGTGGAATGATATTAGTTAAATCATATATCTTTCATATGAGAGTATAACAAATAGCCTGGCGGCGTCCTACTCTTGCGGAGGCAAAGCCTCAACTACCATCGGCGCTAGAGAGCTTAACTGCTGTGTTCGGTATGGGAACAGGTGTGACCTCTCTGCTATAACTACCAGACCTATTGGTTTTTAGTTGTCCTCATGTATATAAGTGGCATCTACCATTTTAAACACGGACAAGAACTATTATA
>Ga0209487_1000532_pt1 | contig 34511 bp, 20 predicted proteins | sample Poulit2012_FD_187524 | JGI IMG/M metagenome (GOLD analysis project Ga0209487, IMG submission 187524) | Agricultural soil microbial communities from Georgia to study Nitrogen management - Poultry litter 2012 (SPAdes) (version 2) | ecosystem: Environmental > Terrestrial > Soil > Agricultural land...
TATCCATGGTATATATTTTTTTGTAGTAAATCTAAATATACACCATTTAGGTGAAACCTAAAAACCTCTCAGTCCTTTGTTTTACAAGGATTGCAGAGGTTTTATTTATGCTGTTGCGACTTTAGGGGTCTATAAAAATCTAAGAGGCGCAATAATTCCGAGTCGAATTTCATTTCGATTATAGCTGGTTGCACCAAATTCTTGTTTGGAGAAATTAGTGTAGTCGTAATATCTAAGAATGTAAGTAAGAAAAAACCTTAAGTTAATATCCTCGAATGGTCGGTAATAAACGGTAGGAATAACGCCATAACTCCTTCTAAGTTGCTTTTTATCGCCCGATGTATTATTGAAGTACTTCCCGAATGTATTGTTGGTCATAAGCGTTAAAAGTCCTGTAAATCGAGGATTAAATTCATATTCTGTTCGAATCCAGTTTTCTATATACATTACTTTTTGCGCAATATTACCATCGCCGATAATTTCGGTAGCCACACCCTTGGTGTCCACCTGCTCATAACTGTAAGCAAAGTCGTGCATGATGCTAAGCTTATTATTTTTATATCGATGTCCTAAAGTAATATATTGGGTGCCTTTGTCTTTTACCTCCCGAGAATAACTATAGCTATACCGAGTTTCAAGCTTTCCGTCAAAAAACTGACCTACCCACCGCCCTACTACTTCTACCGGCCAATCAGGCTCTTGAATATTATCTGCCACATCATCTCCATATTTATCCTGATAGTGCATGGTTCTAGAATTAAGCACTTGAAAACCAAAGCTTTGAGTAGACGAAACTTCATATTCCAATCCAACGCCTGTTACATACACCAAAGCATTGTTCTGAATATCATTATACTCCATCACATCCATTCCACTAAAAGAATATTCATAGCCACCAAAAAAAGCATATTGTCTACCGAATTTCACTTGTAATCTAGGGGTAAAATCTACCTCCATATAGGCTAATTCAATATTGTTTCCCAATTGATCTAAACTTTGCACATTGGCAGTTTTATTGAACCTGTTTCTAAAATTTATTCGCACCTTCTCATGAACTTTAGCACGTATATTCAAGGCCGTATACTCGTTTACAAACTGATTTCCTTGGTAATCGTGATCGCCTCCTCTAAAAATGTAACTTCGAAAACCCATACGCATATTCATGGACATGTAGATATTATCTAAAAACTCCATCTTTTCAGCAGAAATCAAGGGTTTATAGAGACTTTCTTTTTCTTGAGAAATCCCAACAAAAGGAAATAGGATGAAAAAACATCCAAATAAAACTAAAAGTCTATATGTGGAGAAAGAATGTACTAGCATAAAGTGAACAAGCATTGAGATTTAAAGGTATTCTTTAAATATATAAAAAGATGAAGGGTTTTAACAAAAATAAATCATGTTTTAGAAAGTAAAAACATGATTTAATGAAGAGCTAGATGCATTTGCTAGACGATTTAAACAGCAAAAACTTTTGCTGAAATCTTCTTAGTTTACTTCTACAGGAACAGGTTTTTCTATAGATTTCACCACATTTACTCTCCCTACAAGGTATTTACCAAAAGGAATCTTATTGATTAAATGTGCAGTTAGAATGGAGGCCGTTGTGCTTACTACAAAGTAGATGAAAACATTAAATATTCCATAATCCACTTTTAAAAGAATTAATACTGTGTAGGTAATATTAATATAAAAAGTATTTAACAAGTAGATAGAAAATGAGTAATTATTAATAAGTACCAAAATCTTTGGTATTCGTTTTATTTTAAGAGAGATTAAATACAACACACCAATCATAGCCGTAGTGAAAAACAGCATGGTTACAGTTTTTGAAGATAATGGAAGTACCTCATATATTGTTAATAAGACAGTAGCACCACCAAAGAACATAGCACTGAACACCACTAGGCTGCTGTTGTTTTTAAGAACCTTTAAAAATTGTTTGTAGTATAACCCACAATAAAAGGCTAAGGAGAAATAAAATATCCAGCCCACAAATGGTATCCAATGTCCTGTTTGCCAAAAATATAATATTGCTTCGCTGTCGGTAGGTGGTTCGGTAAAATTAAATATTGCTAGGTATATGACGTTAATAACTAAGGAGGTTGATATAATGACTAATGGATTACTTTTTGAAAGGAATTTATATAAAAAATAGGCCAATATATAAAACTGGAAAATGATGAGAATAAAGTAGCCATGATAGCCTCCCATAAGATTACCAATCACATTAGATAAAATAGTAGACCAAGTAGCCGATGAAAATACTTCTGTCATATTACCTGCCAAAAGCTGGTTAAATATGTTCATATCTGCGCTGTAAAAAATAGCCATGAAAATAAATGGTAGTAGAATAAGTTGAAACCTTCTCCATAAAAATCCTTTTGGCAAGCCATTAGGATAGGAATAGGAGATTAACAGCATAGAAATGAAAATAAAAGTAGGCGTACCAAAGGTGAATAATACATAAATTGAGTCAACTAGAGTATCGTAATGACTATTGGTGAAAGTCGTATCGGTATGTGCGATATGCAAGGAATGAACAACTGCTATGCAAAGACAAGCAATACTTCTTAAAAAGACTATTTCATTTAGATACTTCCTTTTTTTGGGTTGTTTTATGACATGAACCTTATGCATAGATTGTTTAATTAAGTTATAATAGAAAAATCGCAGAATGACATCTATTATATCAATGGTTATATCCTGGACGTATCCTTAAAGAAGCTTAGTCTATTAAAAAATAGACGTGCAAAGCTTCGTTATATTTTAAAAGCTACTAAATAGGGAAAGAAATACTTTATGGCAAGAAAGAATATGAGGATTAATAAAGTCTTAAAAAAACACCTAAAATACTTCACTCATTACCTTCAATGCAGTTCACCTTACAAATTACACAACATTAACATAACAACCTAGTGTAAAACCAAACGAAACAATACATTTAACAACATTTTACAACTAAATTATCGTGTAAATTTCATAAAGCATCTAAATAACGAATGCTAAGAACAATCTAAGTTACTAGTAGCAGATAAGTAAACACTACCTTCTACTCCATATTTCAAAGATAGGATCTCCCTTACTTGACAAACCAGAGTGATGCCAATTCCCATCGACCAATTCAAAGTTAAAATTTAAACTTTGGCCTACTCTAGAACTGTCTCTAGAAAAAAACTCGATGTTCTCTGTATAGTCACCATTTATGGTGGTGTAGGTTCCTCCTCCGGTGGCCATAAATTGTTTTGTTTCGGTATTATAAGCTATCCATTGGAAACGAGTGCCAGATAAGATTTTCATAGTTTTTCTAGGACCACTCGTATCCCGCATCTGGGTATTACCATCTACTACTCTACCTGACATTAACCATGCTCCATGTAGTGCTCCAGGCTTTCCGTCATCTATTCTACTATACTTTATGTTGGAATCAACAATCACTAAAGAATCTTCTTTTACCGAAACCTCGATGCGTGTTTGCGTTCCAACAAGTTCTGGAGATTCGCTATGAAACTCTAACTCTTGCACCAATATATCACCAACGAGATTCCACGAACCACCAATGCTACGAATAAAGTCGCCTGAAGTAGCGTTGTAAGTAGTTAAAACTTGATAGCCATCTGCATAAACAGCAACATTTTTTAATTGTTCTCCCTCTTCAGAAATAGTATAATTCTCCCATGCTCCTACCAGAGTCTGACCAAACATAGACTGGATAATAAAGGTGCAAATAAGAATAGAAAGTGTTTTTTTCATGACTTTGATGTTTATAGTTAGCTTTTAGAATAAATATGGGTGTATTATTTAAGTTTCAACCACAGGATTATCTGTTACACAGCATCCTTACCGATAAGTACACAAAACCAATGCTCAGAAGTGTTCTTATAATGTTGTTAAATCGCTTACTGACTTTCTCCTAACAGATAACTAAACTTTAAATAATTTACTAGAACTTTACTAGTGATTATACAACAAATTTAGTTAATACAAATCAACTTAAAAACTAAACTATTAGAGAACTATAAGTATTGTATTTCTGGATATGGGTATAAAAATAATTTTATTGAAGTAACCTATATAGTATCTAGTCTGTTAAAAGTACATGCGATTTAAAAACTAAATACGTTTTCACGAAAAGCATACAAGTTCTATAGTATCAATTAAAAAGTGAAGTAATAGGAATAGAGAATTTTTAAGAAAAACGGCATAGAGGTTTCTTGAGAGGATAAGAATAAGTATTTTGGCGTCAGTTTTTCAAAAAAAATATAATAACTTAGTCTACAGTTGACTATATACCAAACCATTCTGTTAAAAACACAGATATTTAACCATACAACCACCCTTTTCTATGTCAAAATATGTCAGGAATAAAAACTTTGTTGCTAACAAAGTAGTTTTCTTTATATCCTTAGTCTTAATTCTTTTATTAATTGTGGTTGGAGTGGCCTTCCCCGATGCTATGAACGAGAGACTAAATAATTTTAGAATTTGGTCGTCTAGCAGTTTTGGATGGTTCTTTACGCTCAGTGTGAACATTATTCTTATTTTTTCGATTTATATTGCCTTCTCGAAATATGGAAAAATTCGATTAGGTGGTGCCGACGCAAGGCCTGTTTATAGTAAAGCTTCCTGGTTTGCTATGCTATTTAGCGCTGGAATGGGAATTGGGATTATGTTTTATAGTGTTGCAGAGCCGGTAACCCACTTTGGAAGCCCACCTCTACCTGTTGCTAATGAACTAGAAGCTGCAAAACAAGCAATGGAGTTTACCAGTCTTCACTACGGATTACATGTATGGGCTATTTATGCCTTAGTAGGTTTAGCCTTAGCATTCTTCGCTTATAACAAAAACCTACCTATGACTTTTAGATCGGCATTTTACCCCTTTATCGGTGATAAAATAAATGGTGGTTGGGGAGACTTTATCGATATTTTATCGGCCTTAGCCACTGTATTTGGTTTAGCCACCACTTTAGGATTGGGAGTAATGCAGGTTTCTACTGGACTTGAATTTTTATATAATTGGGAAGTCACACCAACATCGCAAACCATAATTATCATAGCCGTAATATCCGTTGCAACGGTATCGGTTTTCTTAGGAGTAAATAAAGGAGTGAAAAGACTGAGCTCAGCCAATATGTATATGGCATTACTTTTACTGGCTTTTATCTTTGTATTGGGACCAACCGTTGCTATAATGAAAGGATTTGTAGAAAATACAGGAGCTTATATCGCTAACCTATCAACGATTAGTACGTGGAACGAAATTTACATGGGGTCTAATTGGCAAAACAGTTGGACTATTTTCTATTGGGGTTGGTGGATTGCTTGGTCACCATTTGTGGGAACTTTTATTGCCCAAATTTCTAGAGGTCGTACCGTTAAAGAGTTTGTGTTGGGCGTTGTATTAGTTCCTTCGCTTATTGTAATTTTTTGGATGAATGCTTTTGGCGGTAGTGCATTGGAAATGATTATTGCAGGCGATACTACCATGCTACATGCTGTACAAGAAGACCTAACCTCTTCCCTTTTTGTGTTTTTAGAAAACTTCCCTTTAGTAAAATATACGTCCGTTTTAGCCATTATCTTAGTATTCTCCTTTTTCATCACCTCATCAGATTCTGGCTCATTGGTAATAAATACTATTACCGCAGGCACCGAAGGCGAAAGCACCCCTGTTTGGCAGCGCGTACTTTGGTCGTTTATGCAAGGTGCAGTAGCTATTATTTTACTCTTAACCGGAGGCCTTGAGGCTCTTCAAACCGGTGTAATTGCTATTGGCCTACCCTTTGCTGTAGTTTTGCTAGTGCTTAGCTACAGCTTGCATAAAGGATTGAAAGAAGAATACGATAAAAATCAGAAAGCGCTAAAAGCAAGACAAGAAGATAGTTATAGAGAAACCATCAATAGAATTGTGGAAGAAGAACAAAACATCGAATAATTATGCGTGCAACAAAAGAACCTTTAAATATACTAGTGGGAATAGATTTATCACAAATGGATAATTATTTATATTCCTATATCCATACTTTAGATCAGATATTAGATATTAATAAAATCACCTTTTTACATAATATAAAGATAACGGAGCTACCAGCAGGAATGGTATCCGAGGATAGGTTGACGGTAATTAAGGAAAAGATAATCAGAAAGATTACAAGAGATATCAATGAGAGTGACCTCACACACTCCTTTGAAATCCAAGTAACCTCCGAACGGTTTTCCGAAACTAGTTTCAACAGGCTAGCGGTAATGCAGCATTTTGATTTACTTATATTTGGAAACAAACAGAACTTAAGAGGAAATGGTGCCCTAACTTCAAAATTGGTTAGATTATTTCCATCCCCTATCCTACTTGTTCCTGAAACCTATACTACTCCGATAAAATCTATAGTTCAAGCGATAACGTTTTCGAGATATACTCAGGCTATCATCGATTGGGGAAATAAGTTTAAAACCAATAAAGAAGGGGAAGAAATCAAAAAGTTCCCAGTCAATGTCTCTAAGCTATTTTACTATCCGTTAATGAGTAAAAAAGAAATCGAAAGGGTTACCGAAGAAGATGTAAAAACTAAAAAAGCAAAATGGGCTAAAGAGTTTCCTGATAATGAACCGCTTAAAGTTATTCCTGCAGGAGATAAAGGGGTAGCGTCTACTCTTTATGGGTATGCCATGCAACAAGAAGCAGAAGTTATAATACTAGGAATAAAGAGCGAATCTAAAATCAAGAATCTATTTATAGGGAGTGTAGCAAATGAACTTTTGGTACGACCTACAAATAAAGCATTATTAGTTATTAAACCTACAAATTAAAACTAAGGCTTATCACTAATTCTTTAAGTCAATGAAAGCAATAAAAAACCATTTATTTGAAGGAATAGAAACCTTAATTCACCATGTGAAACCTGAGGATATTACAGAAAATCGTAAAGCTGCGTTACAGCCATTAGCTTCTTATATACAATCAAAGGTAGAAAAGCGCCAACCTATACGTTTAAATTTTATTTGCACCCACAACTCACGAAGAAGTCATTTTTCACAAGTCTGGGCACAAACTTTAGCGTATTACTATAATATAAAAAATGTAACCTGTTATTCGGGTGGAACAGAAAGTACAGCAGTGTATCCTATGGTAATAGAATCTTTGAAAAGTTCTGGGTTTAAAATTCAAAAGCTTTCCAAAGGAAATAATCCAATCTATAGTATAAAATATTCGGAAAATGAGCATCCTATCTTAGGTTTCTCGAAAAAGTTAGACGATGATTTTAACCCGATCTCAAGTTTTGCAGCTATTTTAACTTGCAATTCTGCTAAGGAAGCTTGTCCTACTGTTTATGGGGCGGAAATTAGAATACCAATAGTATACGAAGATCCAAAAGCCTATGATAACACTCCTGAACAAAAAATGAAATATATGGAACGGAACTTACAAATTGCAACAGAATTGGTTTATGTATTCTCTAAAGCATCAACAAACCGTTTGCCCTGATTATAAGTTTTACTCAAGTCAAAAGACTAGCACATAACCTTAGTGACAATTGGGTTTGCTTTATATTCTAATTAGATTAAAGCTCATAAATCACTCTAAAAAAACTGCTAAATTTTTCTTCACTCTTGGTCAAAGGGAAACCTGTAACAATACCTAAGGCCCACGCCTCGTTAATTTGTAGTTTTGCTTGTGGACGCATAGTCATTTCAAACTTACTATCTACTAAAGCTTTATTGAATTCTACACCTAAGAAATGCGAACTGTTTGGGAGCTCATAATGAAATGAAGTATTAAACTGCCAATCAACATCGGTATAATCTGTTTTCAGCTTGTGCTTAAATTCTGGTCCAAATAGAACTAACGTGTGAAAATTATCACCCCATCGCTTAGCAGCAATAAAAAATGGACTGTACACCAATTCTTGAACAAGCGTACTGTTGCTGTATTTATTAAAATCAATTAACTCAAAGATTTGAGCATAGCCAATCGCCAAGGTTGTTTTATGTTTTGGTGACACATAGAAGGAGTATTGTGCAGAAAGTCGTAAGCCATCCATTTTATTTCCTGGAACACTTTCACCACTTGAATAGCTATCATAAAAAGAGAAGTCCGTTTCTATTTCAAGTCCTAGTCGATCTATGGGTGCAAATTCATACTCAGCCAACATCTTGTAAATACTGTAAGAGCTAGTATTTACAAACTCACCCCCAATGTTAAGCTCTTTCTCACCTCTCCTAGCACCAAGATCTCGAACCAGATCAATATATAAAGGTTCAATGTGATGCACTTTTTCCGGGAGCTTTGCCTCCTCTTCGGTTTGTGCGGAGCCGACAAAACTTACAAAAGTCACAACACAAAGAAATATATATTTACGAAACCCCAATTTCCCCTTCATATCCTATATTTTATTACAACAAATGTAATCTGCTGATGGTAAATAAAATTATTATTAACAAGATTTTATCTGTAAAGTTTTGTCTTTAAATCATATAGTAAAAATTCATTTTACCAACCAATCGTTCAAAAGCGACGTTTAGATTATACTCTAAAGTTTCTACTAAGTAATTCGAGGTTTATCACAATAGCAATCCTCACATACCATATAAAAAAGAGCTGTATGAATTAGAATATTCAAGAAATAAATTAATTTTTTATAGCATAATAAACAGGTTAAGTACTAATTTCCAACACATAAGACAGGTTGATAAATCCGAAATAAATCCTTACATTATATATATCACTTATAAAAGAAGGTTTTCAATGAAGAATCAAGATGTACAGGATAAAATTAACTTACCTCGTTTTAAGGGTAGTGCCATAATAGAAACAGAAAGATTACCGATTAAGCTGTGGTTACCAGAGGATGAGGTGGAAGAAGGTACGCTGCAACAGGCGCAAGACCTTGCCAATCTTCCCTTCGCACATGAGCATATAGCCATTATGCCCGATACACATTTAGGGTATGGTATGCCAATCGGTGCCATTTTAGCTACTAAAGGTGCCATTGTGCCCAATGCGGTAGGAGTAGATATTGGATGTGGCATGTGTTCTTTAAGGACTAATTTGAAGGAAATAGACACCTCCGATTTAAAGGAAATCATGGGAATCATTCGAAAGACAGTGCCTGTAGGTCGTAATCATCATAAAACAGCACAGGATGAATCTTGGATGCCAGAGATAAAAGGTAATCTTCCAATAGTAGAACAAGAGTACAAAAGTGGTCTTCGCCAGATAGGGACTTTGGGGGGAGGAAACCATTTTATAGAAATACAAAAAGGATCCGATGGCTATATTTGGATAATGGTGCATTCAGGATCGCGAAATATCGGTTATACGGTGGCCAAACATTACCACAATATTGCTAAAAAAATCCATGAAGAGACGGGGAGCAACCAACCAGTAGATTTAGCCCATATTCCAGAATCCTCCGAGTATTACGAACTATATTATAATGAAATGAGCTATTGTATAGACTTTGCTTTAGCCAATAGGAAGCTAATGATGGAACGAGTGAAAGATGCCTTCTCTGAAATTGTTCCAGAAGTAGAATTTTCTCACTTCATCAATAAACCTCACAACTTTGCCGATATAGAAGAGCATTTTGGTGAAGAATACATCGTACACCGAAAAGGAGCTACGCGCGCAAGAAAAGGCGAATGGGGAATGATTCCAGGCTCACAAGGAACGTCATCATTTTTGGTAACCGGAAAAGGCAACCCTAATTCCTTCCAATCTTGCTCGCACGGTGCAGGAAGAGTGTTAAGCAGAACACAAGCACGAAAACAATTGAGCCTTAAAGAAGAGATAGCTTCTTTAAAAGAGCAGGGAATTCTACATGCCATTCGTCACAGATCAGACTTAGATGAGGCTCCAAGCTCTTACAAAGACATAGACGAAGTAATGGCAAACCAAACTGACTTGGTAGATATACAAATCACTTTACAGCCATTGGCGGTGGTTAAAGCATAAACACCTAGCCTTCAAGGCTCTTTACTTGTATAGATGAAATTAATAATTGGGTTAGGTTTCCCTATGAACCCTAACCCAATTATTACAAGCTGATAGTTCCTTTTAATTTATAGTTCGATAAATTACCGTTTTACACTTAGGTTTCGACAAGACTAGAAACTTGTATCAAGGCTCTATCTTCTTTTTATTATTTCACTTTTGCTTTTCCTTCCCTCTAAGTTTTCTTTACTCACCGAAATAACGTATTCATAGGTATTCCCTTGCGTCACATTTGAATCGATCAGTGAAGTTTCTACAGGATTTACTTCGGCTACTTTCTGATAGTTTTGATTCGAAAGATTTCTACGATATATGATGTATTTCTTTCCATCAATATTTCGTGGTTCTACCCAAGAAACCATAATTCCTTCATCCTTATTTCTTACAGATAAAGACATTGGTGGCCTTAAATAATTTCTAATATCTGGTTCAATGATAGCTCTTGGTGAAACCACACTTTGATTGCCCCAAATATCTATAGAACTCACCACATACTCATAGCTACCTAATGGATTTGTCAATGGGTCCACAAAAGCAGGCAATGGGATAGGTTCCTTATTTAACAGTTCATATTTTTCGTCTCCTAGTTTCCTTCTATAAAGCATATAGCCAGTAATCGTATTATCCTTAATCCTTGTATTTTCCCAATCTATATTTACATTTCCACCTGACCTTCTTGCATTTATTCCTCCTGGTGAGGTAATTGTTACCGCATCTTTTACAAAAATAGAAGCCACTGCAGAGGTGTCACTAAAATTCTGATCGGTATCCATTACCTGCAAAGCATAAGTATATTGTCCTGTATACCCTTTAGCCAATGTGGAATCCACATACTTATAATCCCTAATCGGTCCAGCTAACAATCTGATATTTCTTTTTGAAGTTCCTCTTAATATGTAATAACCGTGTAAATTTAACTCAGGATTAGGTTTCCATTGTAATTCCACACCCTTTTCCCCAGGAGCAACTTGCAACCCTTGTGGTGTTTCAGGTACTTGATTTTCATCAAAGGCTTTGTACCCCATAATTTCGGTAAACTGAAGGGGCTCTACGTTTGCAACGGGCAATAAAAGCGGACGTATTTTATAATAATATTGCGATCCTGGAATTACCTGATGATCTAAATAAGATATTTCTGTAGATGCAATAGTATCCAACGGAACATAGTCTCTTCCTACTTGTCGGGATTTTAAAATTTGAATACCACTGTAAACTCCAGTTTTCGGAAGTGGTTCCCATTCCATTAACAACCCATTTAAAGTATCGGTTACTTGTAAATTTCTAAGAGGTGAAATAAGATGTTTCTTTGCATTCATCATATATAACGTATCCGATGCCGGCCCTAAATTGCCCGCTAAGTCTAAGGGCCTCATATACCAAACGACTTGCTCCATAGGGTTTATGGTTCTCGAAAAGTGAACAAAAACACTATCTGTTCCTCTGCTATTAACGAACGTTGTATCTGCTCCAATAAACTTTTTAGTATCTATATCGTAGGTATAAAGTTGAGCATAGGTTGGAGTAACTAAGTCTTTAGTCGTTTTAGAATAAAAAGAAACTCCTGCTAAGCTATCAGAGGACCATTTATTATGAACCCTAAACTGCAAATTGTATTTCTGATAATTTCCATCTAACGAAATCGTTTGAATGACACTTTCAGGACCAACTGCCTTCACCTTACTAAATCTATAATTAACTGCCTCGCCCTTCTTCCAAGAGGAATCTATATAAATAAGTCCTAGGGCTGCTCTAAAAGTGGGAGAAAGTAGTGCCAGTCCTACTGACTCTATTCCATCGTCTATCATTGAACTATAAACTTCGTTCAAATCATTAGTCTTGAAATGATTTAAAAGAGATTCACGATCTTTTCCACTCAATCTATTTTCCAGTTCCTGAACTGAGCTTGGAAAGCTTAATTCTGCAATTTTTTCAAAGTTATTCTCTCCTTGCCCTGCTTTATATATAAGTATTTTTTCATCTGGGGATGGAAAAAAATAGCTATCTCCTTTTTGCGGGTATTCATAAAACTGTTCCAAAGAAATCACAACACCTTTTGGTCCAGGTAAAAGCACAGGCAATTCTTGGGCATGCATTTTATAAATACCACTAAAAATCAAAACACAACAAATAACCCACTTAAAACTTAGATTCATTATACTATATTTTTTCATGTTTTTAATTTTAATTACAACTAATTTTCTGGCCATTAGAATCTTTACCAAAACTACCAGACAGATCTAACCCAGAATTAGAACCTCTTTGTTTATACCCAACAGATAAGTTAGCATGGCCACAAACTTTAGCACCTACTGGAATGAATCCAAACCAATTAGCACTATTACAATTCCCAGGTGCCTTAAGTATGTTAAATTCTGCACCTGCAGCAATTCTTCCATTGAGATTCCATCCTATCGAATTATTATATCCCCCTGTAATTCTAAAACAAGCTCCTACATGAGCTCCAATTAATTCTAGACCTAAGACTTCCACGGTTGCAGAACCGTTAACTTCACCCCCAAGACTTATGCTTAAAGTAGCTTGGCTTGGTTGGGTGGACGGGAAGTTTAGGAAAACAAAAGCATCGGCTGAATAACCAAACCCTGCACTGACGGAAGCGATCCAGATATCCCCTTTATAAGGACCAGCACTAAAAGAGGTTCCAGCCGAAACAAAAGCACCACTAAAAGTATCGGTTCTACCTAATAAATCTTCATCGATGGATCTAAAATAGCCGGTAACATCACTTTGTCGCCTGACAGCTGGCTTAATATTGTAACCCAGCGCAAAGTCGCCATAAGCATCGAATAGACCAGCTATTTTATAAGAGCTTTGGACACCCAAGAAAATATAGAGATCATTTTTCCAACTAACTCGGGCTAAGCCAGTACCAGTACCACTTACTGCTTTTATAGGTTCAAATTCTCCTTTTATTTCGATTGAGAAATTCTTTTCATTTAAATCCAAGACTATACTGGCTTCAGCCATATTAATTGAGTTTACCACTGTTAGATTACCCGTTCCTTTTATCACAGGTTTTGAAGCAGTTCCAGTTTGCACTTCCACTTCTAGTGGATCAATCTTATATATATTGTCTACCCCGGTAATTCCCACTCCAGAAATAATCTTAATAGTTGTTTTGTACTGATTTTGATTCTTTTCATAATAAAAACCTCCCCCTACTCGGGTTAAACTAACTATCCCCCCCACTGGTATGGTAGCACCAACTGCAAATTCTGCTCCTACATCTATACTATTAATTCCTTTATAGTAGCGGAAAGCAAAATCTGCTCCGAAGTTAGTTCCAGGGATTTCGAAACCACCATTACCGCTGAAACCTTGATCTCCAGCATCATTAGTACCCACCTCCAATTCAACATTTGCTGCAATTGCTGGAATGTCAAGTGTCGCACCTATCTTATCAATTTTTACATCCATCCCTCCGCTTTGATTTGCTTGGAAGGTTAAGCCACTTGCATCAAAAGATATAATGTTTAAGTTAATGTCAAATCCTCCATCTAGTCTTAAAGCTGGTAGATTTTGGATGTACCTGACTTCTATTCCATTTAAATTAAAACCTGCAAATCCAAAATCTGCCGCATAATTCGTCGGAACATCCAGCGCAAAGTCTCCATCGGTGGATACCATAAAGTTATTTATTTTTACTTCTTTCTTAATGTATTTTGTGAATTTCATGTTTACTCCTCCTGAAAGATAGTAAGCACCAGTATTTGAAACTTGGCCAAAACTTATATTAGACCCATTATCTCTAATAACAGCTGCACCAAAAACCGATATTTCCTGTTCAATATTTTGACGTAAGTCATTTGCAGCAGTTTTGGCTCTTTGTTTAATTTCTTCCTCTAAACCATCTAACGAAAAATCAAACTTTCCTCCAGATATACCATTCTTAGAGATCCTTAAATTACTCAGCTTTAAATATGAAGGTTCAGAAGAAGGTAACTTTAACGTTACAACACCACCTGTTGATATACCATTTTCTGAAATTTGCAATTGATTTACATGCGCGTGTAATACATCACCAAATTTCAAAGCAGGAATGTTTTTCACCTCAGCGGTTAATTTCTTTAATTCAAATGAAGTATCAAAAGTAAGTTCTTCAATAGGAATCTCAAGTGGGTCTAAAGGACCTATCTTAGGAGTATTGATTTGCCCTGCAAGATTTAAACCATCTTTCCCAATCCATGATTTTTCGGCATCTAATATCAAATCAAAATCATAGATATTTATTTCTACAGGATCGTTAAATGCTAATGAGAAGTAAAACTTGAGGTCTTCTAATTGACTCCTAATGTTTTGAATATTAGCCACCTCTTCTTCTATCGATCCGATTGGTACATTGTTTTCTTCCAACCATTCTTTAAATGCGTTCTCATTTTCACTACCTAAACTCGGGAATCTATCTGCGCCCTCACCCATAAAAAATTCGATGGAACCTGGAGTAGACCCGTCCAATACATTAGCGACTTTCTCAGGCATGATAGTAGGAGAAAAGCTCTCCAACATATCTCTTGTAATTTCATGGCTTATAATTCTAAATGGATCTAATTTGATGTGCCCACTAATACTTCCCCAACTGCCATTTTCATCCTTCTTTACTACAATCTGGTTTTCTTCTTCATTAGAAAACTCCAAAGGAATGTATTCAAACAGTTTAGCGTTAAGACTTGATTTGTTTATAGCTACTTGATTTGATTCAGGAATCGCATTTCCGTCGTCATCAAAAGTAACTTTTATATCAGTAAACTTCAGATTAGTTTCATTATCAAGCTCTATAATAGGTAAGTAGAAATCAAGTCCCACAAATTCACCAGTCCAAGTTTGCGAACCATCCTCATTTTTTTGTGCCTCTTCTAATTCAATAGCAAAACCTAATAATTGATTGATATTAAGACCTCCTCCATCTTCTAGTTCAAAATCAATTTTAATGTCATCTTCTACAAACTCGTGTGTTGCTTGGGCTGAAATATAGCCTACCTTGGAAGCTTTAATTGTTTGTTCTCCTTTTGGCACATATAACTGATATTCTCCTTTATCATTGGTAAAAGTACTGATATACTCTTTATCATCTACTCTTATTCTGACACTATCAATTGCTTGCGTAGCCCCAGCGATTGTAGCTTTTCCATAGGCTCTAACTCCCTCTTCCAAATAAAACACCTCTTCTACAAGTTCGTTATTTGCTGGAAACTCTACTTCATTTTTAATAGCCACATATTTACTATCCTTGGGTGGGGTCATAGTAACGATGGTGTTTCCACCAAAACCTTCATAAAGCCATTCTCCATGTACATTTGTTGTATTAATGGTGTCAAAAACGTGGATGTTCACTCCTTCTATGGGTTCATTTGTGTCTTTGTCTTTTACTACGAATTGAATCTTGGCTCTTTTTCTTTCTAAATATCCTATTTCGCCAATATCAATTACCTCGGACACAGTAGAAGAAGAAGATTCTGCTTCAGATCCTCCAAAAAAATCATACGAAGGACTAAAAAAGCTAAAAGGGGATATGATTCCCGATGGTAGTAAATTAGCACCAGAAATCGTGCTATTCACAATACCTACGTATGATGGGAAATCATTCTCCGTTAGAGACTCTCCTGCTTCCGTGCTTCCTACTGTTACTAATTCTTGAACAAGAGGACGGTTAACTTTTACTGCACTTGACTCTATTTCAATAACTCCCTCTTTTTTTACATAACCATTTTTTTCTACAATTAATGTGTGGGTTCCTGGGAAGTATGTTGTTTGAAAGACTCCAGATTGATCGGTTTCAAAGTAACTATTGCTTTTTTCAAAATGAAGTTTCGCATTAGCTATAGCTTCGCCCTCTTCATCCACTACTTTTCCTATTAGGGGAGTCACTTCGGGAGTTAGTTTAAATTGTTTAAACGGAGTTATACCAGGGGCTATACTAAACTCCATTTTCTTATCAACAGGATCCACTGGCAAGTCTTCATAGGATGAAGGTACAGACACTAAAGTAAGCGTATAGTTTGCCCCTTGTTTAAGCTTCGGAAGATTACCAATATAAAAATATCCTGATTCATCGGTAGTTGCTGTGGTTCCCAAACCATTTGCTAAAAGTCCTCCTCCAAACATTACATCTTGCATACCAGGACTGATGTCTTCCCCTAAATAAGTGACCTCTAATGGAACGTATTTGTAGGTTGTTGAACTTGGCACTTGTGTTGATGAGTTATTTGTATTATTAGACGATTGATGAGAAAATGTAGTCATAGGCCACGTAGTACCATTAAAAGCAGGTATAGTAGACTCATAAGGATTTACCCCTGTAAAACCATCTGTATTTACCATCGAAAAATCAAACTGAGGTGTTATTGGATTACTTATAAAAATTCCGCTATCAGTAGGGCTTTCGTTTAGAACATCGCTTTGGCTATATGAAATTCTAACCACAGCATTTTCAATAGGAACCTCGTTATCATCTGAGTACAATATAACTCTTCCCTCAACTGCAGACGGCTCAAATGTTTGTTCATATTCAGCATATACATGGGCTATTTCTGATTTAAGATTATTCGTAGTTCGTACTCTTAAATCTGTAGTTAGAGGTTCTAAGCCAGAGTTTTCACTTGAAATTTCGATATAAAAGTCTTTATAAGCGAATAACTTGCCGAAATCATAGCTTTTCAAGCTTTCTTGACTTTCACTAAGCGATACAGAAGATATTTTATAGTATTGTTTTCCATTAAAGGTTTTAGTTTCTCTTGACTGCCCTACATTATGATTCCCTTCATATTTTAAAAAAGCATTGGAGCTAAAAACATTGGATTCACGATAAATATCAATTTTTAAATTATCCATCGGGAATGAAGAGTTTTCCAACAATACATCTTTCACAGAAGGAGTAAATCTAAAAGTATTGGCCACCAAAGTAAATTCACCTAAATCGGTTTCCTGTATACTTCCTTGAATTTTATTTTGTGGAATTTCATAAGAGAAGTGATAAAACCCTGGTTGGTTTACACTTATCATTAACTTTTCTCCTACTACATTTTCTAGAAACTCTTCATTTAAGAACTCTAAATTAAAATTACCATTCGCATCGGTGATTCCTGTGGCAATAACATCCCATTTTTCTTCCGTTATATTTTGCTGCGCGTTAGCTTTATAAATTGAAGCCGACTCTACCGGTGGATGAGAAGGATTTGGTCCTCTGATATTAGGTTGAAAACCTCCTCGGTTTCGAGGAATAGGAATTGAGTTTGGTTGAGGAACTTTTATCCCAGGAACTTTTATCTCAGGAACATTTATACCTGGCCCTTCTGAAATAATATCAGCCCAAGCACCCGAAGTTCTACCACCCATATAAATAGGATTATCTGGCACAAAAATGGGTGTATCAACCAGTTTATCAATTCCTATACTTGTTTTCGCTACTTTAAGTTGTACAGTTGCTCCTTCTAGAGGATGTTTTTTACTACCCTTAGTTGTTCCTACATTTTCATTTTCATAATAAATAGAATTTGCCCTGCTTGAACTTACCGTTGTTGGTTTATCATAAGAATCAGATTCATCTACTTCTCCTATTGCATAATCTAAAGGTATCATGGTATAATCTGTGACAAAACCATCATGGATATTAAGGGTTGGGTCGACTTGAGTTAAAGCAGTATAATTGTTTTGAAGAAGCAAATCATTTCCCATATAATAATTCACAGGAGATTGCACAAAAAGATCTAATGGAACTCCGAAATCACTTAAAGGTGTATATAGAGGGATATTAATCGGACTTCTAGGTTTTTCATAATCCTCTTCTGACTTTCTAAATACCCAAGTTAACTTCCCTTTAACTTTATTGGTTAATAAATCTGATTCCTCCTCAGAACCCTCTTCTTGACTATCTGCGATTATCTCTGTTTCTGGTACAATCGCCTGTGGTTTATAAATAATTCCAATAATCTCACTGTACCCATCGTTGTCAATCACTAATGGGCTGTTGGCTTGCTGCATTAGGTTTGCCTTAACTCGAACAATATACCTTTGATCTTTCACCAATACATTTGGAAATCGAATGGTATCTAATAGGAAAGTTGTAGTAGGGATATTTTTCCTTTCAAAAACAGGTGGATTATTTAAAGCATCGGTTTTTAATTGTCCTGGAAATATTTCTCTAATTTCTAAATCATAGTACAGTGCACCCATCGGCAGACCACATGTGGTAATTGATGGAGTCCAAGTAAACTGAATTTGACTGGAGTGAGGAGTGATTTCTTCAAAGTCTTGGTTAAAAGATCCCATTGATGAAACTGGCATCACAAACTGAGGCGCAGATGCGGAATAACAGATAGTAAAGTTGGCACAACCTGTTCCTATTACAGAAAGCGGCATAGAATGTCCGGGATGGTTATAATCGTAGGCAGTAACACATATTCTGTATTGTCCTTCGGGTAGTTTATAGTTTACAGCATTGGATCGCAATTCGGATAAGCTAGTGTTTTCAAACACCAAATCATTGGTAGAGAACTTACCAAATGCCTCGGAGATAATGTTTGGATTTAGTTGCAAGGTCTGATTAGGTCCAAGGAAAATAGGACTTTCTGGCTGATACGATTCCTTTACGGTAATCCCCATAGGACCGGGAGCAATACGCTCTATCCTAGCATGCAGTTTGATTGCTCTTTGTTGGCTGCCGGTATTGGTCAATATAACCGCCAAATTATCGACAATATCATTAGTAAGTCCGGTTCGGTTGATATCACCTTGGGCGTTTGCTAAGCCCAATAAATACGGTGAAACCGGTTGTCTCACCATGGTGTTTACCTGGATATCATATTGCGCTTGTACATCTTGTATGGCTAGCAAAAATAATAAAGGAATCAAACATAGAATAGTCCATATCCTTCTTATAAAACTAGTATGATTTTTATCAGAACCTATCATAACCTGCATTTTTTAAAATTTATAAGAATAATTTATAGAGGCAGTAAACATCTTACTATTAACTGCGTACGGAATTTGATCAATTTCATTTAGTGGATTTAAGTTTACTGGAGGAGTAATCGTATAATTCGCTGCGACTCCAAAACTATGATGGCGATTCGGCGAAAAATTTGAACTAAGATTAAAAGTAATGTTATCACCAGTTGGAGAGTCAGATGCTTTATTGACAAAGTATCCAATATTGGCTTGAACCATCAAATTTCGATTTTCCAAAAACTGTATATTAGCACCACCATTCAACCCAATAGATTCGTAATCACTACTCTGAGTTTCGTATTTACTGTAAATGATATTTGTATTTATCCCAAAATATCTTCTAATAAAATATAGCGAGTAATTCCCAGAAAGATTAATGTTACTTCCATTGGCTTGGTGCATGGTCACGGGATTTCTATCATTTAAATCTGTGTAAGTTAAACTGCTACTTATCGTGTGTTGGTGGTTGTCTCCAAAGAAATTCAATGATGGCACTATTGTATAAGTCAGCATTAATTGATCTACTCTTGTGGAGTCTGACAATTTAGCAAGTCCGTCATTTTGATATACTTCTACACCTGTAAGGTTAGCACTTAGATTAAAATGTTGACTAAAAAACACATTAGTAGAAAAATTCCCGGTATTTGTAACAAGCTCTGTATTACGCATACCATCTAAGTTATTGTGTTGGGTAGTATAAGCTCCATTTAATGACCATTTCCCTTTAATTAATCGGGTCCCCATATTGACATTAATCATCTCTATATCGTTAACCATATAGGGAACTCCCAAGGATTTAAAGTCTGGCTGAATCCTTCTGTAACCAACCATAGCATTAAACTTATCTAAAGATAGAGAAAGCTGGGATTGCCCCGACCAACTAAATACCGAACTATAATTAAAGGAGGCTATATCTCGAACAAAACCAGGAATTTCTACCTCCTCTATTTCATGTACTTCTCCCAATGAAATGTCTCTCGTCCATAAACTTGCAGCTACATCTCCTTGCCAAGTTAATTTTTTAAAGATGGGAAAGTTCCAAGATAATCCTAAAACGCTATTGCTCTCTGGAGAAATTCTTTCTTCTATCTCCTCCTGCAATCCATCGTTTATAGAGGATATTTCATCTTCGGCTTGCATATACATAATGGTCAGTTCCTTTTTCTGATCCTTTATTCCAAGCTTTACACCATAAGCATTTCGGGCATATTGCGGCTCCCGATGCCGAATTCGAGTAGTGTCCCTGCTAATGGCTTTATTTGTTTTTCCATAGAAAGAAGCGATATAAAAAGAACCAGGATTGAGTTCTACCCCCGCACCTAAAAAATTCTGACCGTCAAAAACAAAAGGAGAAAACGGAATATTGCGGTAGCCTAAGTGCAGTTTTATCCATTTATAAGAAGGGCTTATTCCAAATTGAGTAAACGGATCGGCATAACTTTCACTATATTGTGAAACGCTAAATGAAAATGGCAGAGAAAACCCATAAATAGTAGGAACAAAGTTCCCATGTATATTCCATGAGAAGGGATCTCTAGTAGAAAAAGGTTCGTTGGAGGAATAAAAAGTGGTATTTCCACCTATTCCTCCCGTAATAGTAAAAGGTTTCTGACTTCCCAAATCTCCAATGTCCTGGCCATAAATTAATATGGTTGAAGTGAATTGTATAATTAGAAAGAATATGAGCTTCATGATTATTTCTCTGGACATAGGCTAAGCGTGTTTTATATGATTCATTTAGGCACCAAAGAGAAGGATTTAGAAATTATTATTTTTGACAGCTCAATTAGAATAATTTTAAATAAACCTTCCTCAATAGACACTTTAATAACATATTTTATCAATATGAAGCTTTAATTACTAGTCTTACATATACCGCTAAAGTATTTAATGTGTTTTAAAACATCAATAGTTATTGAGTATTCCATAGGTATCAATGAGTATTTGAGGGGTTTCATTGAGTATTCATTAAATTAGGCTGTTATAAATACCTTCTGTTCCACACCTCAGTCAAAATGGAATAATTAATGGGAAAATGAGATAGCTTCTTTAAAAGAGCAAGGCATACTACATGCTATCCGATACAGATCGGATTTAGATGAGGTACCAAGCTCATATAAAGACATAGACGAAGTAATAGGCAAACCAAACTGACTTGGTAGATATACAAATCACTTTACAGCCATTAGCAGTGGTGAAAGCATAAATGCTTAACAAATATAGGCATACAAGAGAAAAGCAAGTTTTAGTACCTTAAAACATATCCTGTATAATAGATAGAAAAGTACTTTGGTTCATAAGCCTAGGTGCATTTTTTATTTTTAGTGGAGTTAAATCTCCATTTTTATAAATTCGCTGATGCGCAAAATCGCTAATTCAAATAGTCGCCTTCTCTCCACTCACTCATTTACCCACTCACCAACTCGTTTGGTGAACAACACAAAAATTTTACTCTAAAAGTAACCCACTCCCATTTCGACTCCGCTCAATGTCCGTTATACCACATTGAAATAATTAAAAACTTGAATATTCACCCGCTCGCCTAGTCACCCTCTCGCCCACTCGCTCTTGCATTACGCATCCCATCGATACTTCACCCCCAAATTAAACCATCTAGGAGGCATAGGCACAGCACCTGCTTCTCTATATTCACTATTTAAAAGGTTAGACACATCGGCATATACTTGAAAATCGTTTAGGCGGTAGTTTATTCTTAGATCTAACAAATCGTATCCTGCGTTTAACTCTCTTTTGATATAGCGATTTTCTAAGTGTACAGAGAAGTCTTTATAGGCATAGTTAACACCTACAATGAATTGGTGTTTCAAGCTTTGCAACACATACTTGGACTGGCCTATCCTACCAGTAACCAACTTTGGCTTCAAATAATTATAGCTTGCTCGGTAACCAATTCTATGCTTTGTTCCTAAGTTAAACTGCTGACCTATACGTCCGTAAACTCCATGAGTGGTATTGCTTTCTAGGTTATATGGCGAATATGGCTGGTCGTCCGAATCTCTAACCCAATCTATAAAATGTGAAATGTCTCTATAGAAATACCCTACTTTTGCAGTAATTCCTTGCGACCTATAGTCTAAAGACACTTCGTACTGCCATGCATCTTCTGGCATAACGTCTGGATTCCCAACATTGCCAGGCGCTTGATTCAAATATAAGTCGGTAAACGATGGGATACGCTGTGAGGAACCGATACTAGCCGAGGCTTTCCATTCGTCAGTAATTAAGTAAGCTAGATCTAGTCCAGGATATACTTGCCAACCGTAGTCTGTGTTGTAGTTGATATAAGTGCCTAGGTTAGCAATTAATTTACCCCAGTACTTTCCTTTATATTCAGCATATACCCCGTGGTTATCTCGTTGATGTTTTCCTATATTCGAACTATTGATTCGAGACAACCTCGACTCCCAACCTAAGCCAAACTCACCAATAGCCGTAGAAATACTTCCGTTTAGCTCTAGCATCAAGGCGTTGGTATAATGTATAGACCTGGCAACGTCTAGGTTATGTTTAAAATAACGGTAGTCATCCGTATTATATCGGTTGCTAATCCTTGGCATTAGCCTAAATGCGCCAAATCTATGCTTTGAAGAAAGACTAACGATAGAGGTTTTGTTTATCTCCTCCGAATCTCTATCCCCTGGAGCGGCATAGAATCCGTTAGCACCAAATTTATTATCTATATAGCCTCCCAAAACCTGAATGGCATGGTTGGTATTCATCTCATAGTTTCCGTTATAAAAAAACCGGGAATTGTTTATTGCCGTATTATACCGCTGTCCGTTGTAGGTATCTTGACTTATGGATAGCAAATGGTTTTGCTTATCATCTCCATAATTTCCAGTAAGCTGTATACCCCCACCCGCGTAAATCCCACTACCATCGTCTTCCTCTTTATCTTTAAACGAAGAGCCTGAATAAAGGTTAGCAGAAACGAAAGAGGTGTTTTCTTTTTTGGTAACAATATTTATTGCCCCAGTCAGTGCGTTAATTCCGTACACTCTAGCCGCTGCTCCACGAAGTACTTCAATTCGTTCAATAGCTTCGACTGGAACAGGAATGCTCATCATAATATGTGCCGTCTGATCGTCTAGAAGCTTTATTCCATTTAACAAGACTAAGGTTTGCTCAAAAGTACCTCCATCCATACTTACGTCGGCTTGTCCACCAAAAGGTCCTCGTTGACGGATATCCAAACCACCAACATAAGCTAAGAGTTCGTTTACAGAGCTTACAGGATATTGTGCAATCTGTTCTTTTGTTATTACTTGAATATCACGAGTGGATTCAGAAAAAGGAATTTCAAGGCGGTTGCCACTAATCAACACCTCTTCTAACTCTTCGAATTGCGAGAAGTTAATTTCCTCTTGTGAGAAAGCTAGCCCGAACGAAAGCAATAGAGACAAACTAACAATTGATTTTTTCATGAAATATTTTGTTTCTAGGTTTTAAAGGCGCAAATATTAGAATTAAACACGTAGCTTTGCTAGTCCAGTTTAAAAACAATGAGTAGTCCGGATATTCCTTCATTTTCGCAGTTTATTAAAATCGATCGTCGCAAGTCCGATCCGATTTACTTGCAAATTGTTTATCAATTTATTCAGGCTGTACAAGGCCGTTTATTAGAAGTAGGCAATAAAATTCCAGGGAGTCGTAGGTTGAGCAAAGACTTAAATGTACATCGGAAGACAATTATTGCTGCTTTAGACGAACTACAAACCCAAGGTTGGGTAACTACAGTTCCATCGGTAGGAACTTTTGTAGAAAATCCAGATCTGAATGCAAAGGGAAATCAAAATTCTGTGGCTACGCAGCAATTAAACGAGAAAGCCTCTTTTGTATATCGGAAAAGCTTCCTTTTAGACTCCCCTGAACAGAAAGACCGCTACCCTTATGTTTTTACGGATGGCACACCGGATTATAGAATTATAAAACCAAAAGAGCTAGGAAGGTTTTATACAGCGGCGCTCAAACGAAAAAATTTATTAGCCCAAACGCCTACTTATTTATCCGAAACCAATCCTTTTTTTAAAGAGCAATTAAGCTATTACCTCAACTTAACAAGAGGACTTCATATTTCTAAAAACAATCTGGTAACTGCTAATAGCCGACAAGTACTCTTATATATCTTAACCCAACTATTAGTGCAACCTGGACATCGTGTTTTGGTAGGGGAATATAGTGACCATTATGCCAATATGGTGTTTCAACAAGCGGGTGCAAAGATTGTTACGATTCCTATGGACAAAGAAGGAATTCAGGTGGACTTTATACGAGAAAACTTTCGTGCTGGTAGTATTAAATTCCTATACGTCAATCCACAACACCAAAACCCCACTACTTTTAATCTTTCTGAAAAGAGAAGACAAGAGTTAATAGCTTTGGCAAACGACTATAATTTTCTTCTTGTAGAAGATGATCCGGATTATGAATTAACTTATGAAAGATCAACTGCTATCCCTCTTATAAAAAGGAATCACTCTAACAACGTTCTGTATTTAGGATGTTTCGGTAGGTTTCTACCCCCTGGATTTCAAGCAGATTTTATGATTGGCCCAGTAGATTTTATGGAAGAAGCCCATAAACACCTCAACATTTTCGGAAATATGGATCAGATAAAGGAGCAAGCACTCGGAGAGATGATTAACGAAGGAGACATCCATAGGTATAGACGAAAAGCACTGCAAACTTATCGCGCACGAAGAGATTCTTTTGCATCATTAATAACAGAAAACTTCCCTACCCAATTGGACTTCACTATTCCAAAAGGTGGACTAGCTTTTTGGCTGGAAGTAAAGCAGCAGGTTTCCTTATCTAAATGGGCGGATAAGTGCCACGAGCTTGGACTTTTCATTCCAAGAACCTGCCTATATCAAAACAAAAACCTCACCGCTCTCCGATTAGGATTTGGAAACAAGAAAGAGGAAGATATGAAAGAAGCGGTAAAAGTACTTAAGCATGCTTATAGCAATGCTTTTAAAGCTGCTAAATAGCAGGAACATTAAACCTTAAGTTTAGCTAATTCTATGAAACAAAAATCGCACAACAAAACCAATTAGAAGCAATCCAACCCCCGATGCTATTACGTTCAAAGGTAAAGAAACCGACATAGCTAAACATCCTATCAATCCAAGCACGGGAACTAATCTGCCATACATTCTTTCACTCCTAGGCTGTTTTATTGCGGCAATATTGGTAATGCTATAATACAGCAAAATAGTGAACGTAGCCGCTCTTACAATAAACTCAAACGACCCTATAATACTAAGGAGTAAAATTATACCGCCGGTAATAAATATTCCTATATGAGGTATTTGATAGCGTTTGTGTATGGTTTTAAAAAAGGGTGGTAAGTCATTTCGTCTTCCCATAGCCAACATCATCCTGCTTATTCCAAGGATCTGACTTAGCAACACCCCTAACATAGCTGTCGATGCACCGATGGTTATTGCAATACTAACCCCTGGTGTGCTTAAAGCATTAGCAACCACTTGCAAAGGCGATATGCTCAAAGCCATCTGTTCGGCTCCTATTACACCAATTGCAATAATAGATATAGCAAGATAAAGAATAATAGCAGTTATGGTGGTTATTATAATGGCTCTTGGAATGGTTCTCTTCGGCTCTACTACTTCTTCCGCCAAAGTGGCTATTCTTGCATAACCTGTAAACGCAAAAAATAGTAGCGCTGCTGCTTCTGCTATACCACTTATACCAAATGGAGCAAAGGGTTTAAAGTTTTCTGGATTAACTTGTGAGATCCCGCTGAACACTAGATACAAAAGGGTGAGTAAGGTAATAGTTACAATCAAAAAGTTTAATTTTCCGGCCTTCTTAACCCCAAAATAGTTAGCAGCTGTGAGAAAAATAACTGCCACTACAGAAAACGTAATCGGAGATGCTATAGGTAGCAATTGGTGGAAATAACTACCAAAGCCTAAAGCCACCACTCCTGCAGCGGTAAGTTTGCTGATTAAAAACATCCAACCAGCAGAAAAACCAAGACTAGGATTTAGTAGGATATAACCATATTCGTAGGTTCCGCCAGAATGCGGATAGTTAGCTGCAAGTTGTGCAGAGCTTAAAGCATTGAAAGTTGCTATAAGTCCAGCCACTAAAAGTCCGATGATAAATGCAGGGCCCGATACACCCGCGGCTATTCCAGTAACCACAAAAATCCCTGCTCCTATTATAGCCCCAAGGCCTACCCCAACCGCATCTTTTAATGTTAGGGACCGTAAAAGTCCTTTTTCTTCTTTCCTATCCATATCAGGATCGAATATAAACAATGATTTACATAGATAAATAAACTAGAGGAAGAATTATCGTTAGCTGTGAACTATTGTTGTAGCAGATAGCTAGTTAAGGGAGTTCCTGTCTTTTCGCCTGTCCCGAGAACTCGGTTTTTTTGTGAATTCGTTTTTTCGCTTTTTAGATTCATCAGAGAACTTATAAACAAATGCGAAAGGGGTACGCGATGCGTGTCTTGTTATGGTTATCTAAAACAAGTAAGCTAAACCTCCAGTAAAGAAAAATGCGATTTAGCAAATTAGTGAATTTACAAACACTCGTTCACAGATTCACAAATAAGAAGCAAATATTCGAACTTACAGACTCCTATTCTACAAAGCTTAACAAAGAAAATTCCTTAGGAATAGTTCTATCCTAAAGGAATTTTCTTTATCTAATAACTTACTTAAAACACCTTCCTTACAAACTCCGATTTCAATGCCATAGATCCAAAGCCGTCTATTCTACAATCAATATTATGATCGCCATCGGTCAAGCGTATGTTTCTCACTTTGGTTCCTGCCTTAATCGGTCTAGGTGCACCTCGTACGGGAAGGTCTTTAATCACTAGCACTTCATCGCCGTCTTGTAATTCATTTCCATTAGCGTCTATCACCTTCAATACATCTTCTTCAACGGGCTTCTACTCTACTTTCTCATTCGGATTCCATTCGTTGTAACATTCTGGACAAGCATAGATTTCTTCCCTTAAAAAATAGCCGTAAGGGGAATTACATTTCGGACAAGGTTTCATTTCTGCCATCTTCAAATACTTATTTATTTTCGGCTAATATAGTCCTTATTTATTATATCCTTTTTTCAACAATTACAGTTTTCGCTAGCTAATTAAATTTGGACCAGCATTCCATCATGAGCAGCAATGATTTTTACGCCTTTCGGTGCAATTCCTTTTAAATATTCAATAGCTTTTGGAATATCTTCAAAGAACCATTCACCATAATGACTGAAGAGTATTTTTTGTGTGTAAGGTGTTAAACTTCGAATAAGGTTTGGAACCCCCGTATGTCCGTAAATTTTATCGCCTTTACGGTTGATATGTCCGCCCTTTTTAATAAAAGAAGCTTCTGTTACAATCAAATTTACCTGGGGAAGTTTTTCTAATTCTGCTTTTTCTATCCAAGCTACATCTCCAGTAAAAAACACTTTTTTGTTACCCTTCTCCACCATATAAGCTAAAGAATTTACGTTTAAAGAATGAATAACAGGAAAAGGAGTAATGGTATAATCACCTATTTTAAATACGCTAGAAATAACCTGTAATTCAGGCACTAGCTTATTTTTCTCTGGACCATAATGCGGTACTGTTGGTTTAAAAATAGTCTGATCAAATACAAAATAGGCATGGTCTGGATGGAAGTGTGTAAATACAATAGCTTCGTGTTTTTCTTTTAAAAACTTGGCCTCACCAAGATCTATAAGAATAATATCATCGATTAAGTAACCGCTATGATTGTAATAAGCCTTTGCCGAAGCCTCAATTTTGGCACGCGTTCCGAGAATTTTAATATTCATGAGGTAGAAAAAGATATATTTGGAAGGATAAAATAGTTTTATATTAATATTTCCTATCTAGGATCAAACAATATATTAAAGAAAATCTTGGTTTTATAAAAAATAAAATATTCATTTGCATAAAATCACTAACCTATTTAAAGCAACTTCTATATAAAACGATATAATAGCTTATTTTGACTAGGACTTTTATCAATAAACTCGCTGCTGTCCACAAATCTATATATCTTTACTCCTCGTTTAAGGTAATACCTAAGCTTTTGAATAAAAACTAATATTTATTAGCAAGATATTTGCAACATGAATGACCCTATTTTCAAACCAAAATTCTTCTCTCTTCTAAAAAAAGGAATTTCTAAAGAGCAATTGGCAAAAGACCTTTCAGCCGGATTTATTGTGGGGATAGTTGCGCTTCCACTTGCGATTGCTTTTGCTATTGCCTCTGGAGTATCGCCCGATAAAGGATTGATTACCGCCATAGTTGCTGGTCTTATAATATCGGTACTTGGAGGCAGCCGTGTGCAAATAGGTGGTCCTACAGGGGCATTTATCGTTATTCTATATGCTATAGTACAAGAACATGGCATCGATGGGTTGATTATTGCTACCTTCATGGCAGGATTCATTTTAATCGCAATGGGTATTGGGCGTCTAGGAAGTTTATTAAAGTACATCCCCTACCCTCTTATCGTTGGTTTTACCAGTGGGATTGCGGTGATAATATTCTCCTCACAAATCAAGGATTTTTTTGGACTTCCTATAGATTCGGTGCCTGCCGATTTTATAGATAAATGGAAGGTATATGCTGCTAACTTTCATCATATCAATTGGATGGCTGTCAGCATTGCTGTGGTAACCATTATTATCAGCCTTCGATTTAGCCGTATATCTAGAAAAATTCCTGGTTCTATTGTTGCTATTATTATAACCACGCTAGCAGTATATTTATTTGATTTACCAGTAACTACTATCGAAAGTAGCTTTGGCAACATACCCAATCATTTATCTATGCCAAGCATTCCAAAAGTTGACTTTAAAACCATACAAGCCTTAATTCAGCCAGCATTTGCCATTGCACTACTAGGAGGGATTGAGTCGCTGTTATCGGCAGTAGTAGCCGATGGAATGATTGGTGGTCGCCACCGATCTAATACCGAGCTTATTGCTCAGGGTACTGCTAACTGCGTGTCGGCAATGTTTGGTGGGATTCCTGCTACTGGGGCGATTGCTCGAACCGCAACTAACGTAAATAATGGTGGACGAACTCCCGTAGCTGGAATTGTACATGCAGTGGTTCTTTTACTTATTATGCTGATTTTTGCACCGCTTGCAAAACTAATCCCCATGGCTACCTTAGCAGGGATATTGATCGTAGTTTCGTATCATATGAGCGAATGGCGACAGTTTAAATCCTTACTGAAAGGAAATAAATACGACATTTTAATTTTGCTTGTTACCTTTTTTCTTACCGTTGTGTTCGATTTAGTAACCGCCATTCAGATAGGGATTGTCTTATCGAGTTTTATTTTAATGAAACGTATGAGCGAATCCCTACATATAGAAAAAGCTATGGAATTATTTACTGCTCACCCAAATGGTGATAAAGTTTTTGAGGAAGAGCAAATCGAACTACCAGAAGGAGTCCTTATGTACGAAATAAGCGGTGCGTTATTTTTTGGTGCTGCGCAGAAGTTTCAAGATACTATCAGTCACATTCAGCTTAAACCTAAAGTATTAATATTGCGAGTTAGGTATGTATCCTTTATCGATGCCACAGGAATTTACCGATTAAAAGAGCTGATAACTCACTTTGAAAGTCATGGCATACAAATTATTATCTCAGGTGCCATTCCTTCGGTGCGCGAGGATATGGAAAAAGGTAACATCTATTCCGTACTCCCAAAAGAAAACATGCTTATCAACATCGATGCCTCGGTAGATAGAGCAGAAGAGATTTTGAACACACAAGAAGGATAAACCTAATACCAAATAAAGGAGTCTTTTAATCAAAAAAAGACACTATAACTCCTACAGTTTAATAAGTAGAAAGTGTTTTATAGAACAAGGATTCTATAAGTAACCTTATCCTTCCTTACATTTCAACCATCTCAATGGAATTGGTTTCTAAATCGTATTTCATGTAAACATTTAATGCTGTTGACAAGACTTTAAACTCGTTTAACTCAGTATATGGTGCGTATAGCCGAAACGTACAGATGTCGGTTGCCGTTATATAAGGCGTGGTTTTTAAATGCGAATGCATTGCAGACTTCAACACTTCGCCTGCTGACATGGTGGATTGAACCGGGATTAAAGTAGAATGAAATTTTTGCCAAGATGTAATATCACCGGTAGAATCTGTGTGAAATAAATAGTCATTACCAAATGGAATGATACCCGATTCGGACGTACCCATTATAATATATAACTTGTACCCTTCACCCTCCTCAAAAAGTATCAAATTAGGGCTATACCCTTCTGGAATACCAATTTCATATTTTGGATTAGATAGTTGACTGATTACTATACTTTTAGTAGCAGACAAGTTCATTTCTTTTTCCGTTAGTTCGGAAATTTTAAAATTTGAACTAATTGGACTATCCATATTGGAAGAGACGAAAGTGAATCTAGCCAATCGTTTTCTTTGTGTTTGATCCATTATGGTTGCATAAATTGTATCATTCGAATGATAAACTATATAGCCCCCATAATTATTTCTTAGCTTTTCCATTGGCATCAATAAATCAGTAGCTACCCAAGCTGCTTTCTCATAATTATACAACAGGTCGGCTTCCTTTATTATAGAGTCTAATTTAACCTGTCTATTTTCTGTTTGAGAGTAACCTATTATTGGAAGTAATAAAAAGAGCAAGAGGTAAGATTTTTTCATGGTTTGTTTATTAATTAAGGGGGTTTATAATAGGTATTTCACTTTCAACAACTACAAATTGTAGCGTAGCATTATGTTTTTATTTTCGTCGTAAATAACACGGAATGAATATTTCGGTCTTTGTAAAACTTACTAACCTTGGACATACATCCAAATAACTTCATTTATTTATCTCTTATATTTAAGGTCGTCGTTATCAACCATAGTTTATTATTATTTCGTGGTAACTAGTTTTATTAATACGTAAACGAATTAAACAAAACTAATAACTACAACTCCTAACTCTAAATCACATATTAAACATCACTAATTTAACTAATATTACCAACATAAGTTAGCTTTTAAATTAAAATATTAAATATAATTCTAAGCACCTTTAGACTGATGTTTTGACTAATGAGATAATGGACCTAATAAAATCTAATAATGAATAATATTGTTCAGCATATACTATACTACCTCATTTAAACCCCGAATCGAGGTTAATTCAATACACAACTCCTTCGGATTGCTCAAATTATCTCAGATTAGGACAGCTTTAAACTATGACTATAATTAGGATGGAAATTTAAACACACAGTTTCTGTTAAAGAAAACAGCCGTTCATCTTAAAATCGATAAAACACAAAACTGAATCCACCTACTCCGCTTAAAGTTTATGAAAACCTTACACTACCTCAACTAATTAGCAAGCTCTAATAGCAGTAACTTTGATTTCAATGAAATCGCATTATGAATCACAAGTATTTAATAAATCATTTAAATTCAATCAGGAAGATAAACACACTCACATCACTTTTCACATTGATGTAGCAAGTCTAGTCTTTTAGTGTAGTTCAAAAAAAGCGATTCTATTTAGTAATTAATTTTAAAATAAATTACCATGAACACACTTATCAATCGACTCGCTATTCTAGTGTTATTTATTGCATTTAGCACACTTTCTGTAACCGCACAAAAAACAACTATGTGGGAAGCAGATAAAGACCACACATCGGTTAACTTCTCTATTAATCACTTTTTTTCTTCTGTAACGGGAAAGTTCACAGATTTTGAGGATGATATTTGCTTTGACCGAGAAAACTTAGCTGACAGCAAAATATTTTTCACTATTTCGGTAAACAGTATTAACACCGAAAACCAAAAAAGAGATAAACATTTAAAATCGGATGACTTTTTTGATGTGGAAACCCATCCTACTATAAAGTTTGAATCCAACAGATTTGAAAAGTTATCAGAGAATGAATACGCCATTCATGGCAAACTAACCATCAAAGATATTACAAGAGATGTGGTAGTACCAATGAAAATAACAGGCGAAATGGAGCATCCTATGATGGAAGGCACTATTATCTTGGGTATGTTGATAGACACCACTTTAGACAGAACCGATTATGAAGTTGGTTCAGGGGATTGGGCTTCCACATTGGTCGTAGGTGATGAAGTGCGTATTCATATCCCAATGGAACTAAACCGAATGAAATAATACCAAATACATCATTTTCCTTGACCTACCCTATCTAGTGTTATTTAATAAAAAAACATCCATAGGGAAATAAAAAACAAAACTTCTTACAACTTGAATTAACAATTAACATGTAAATCATGATATAAATACAAAATTTTATTAAATTTTAGGTACTAATCTCCTGTAAAATGAAAACGTTAGCAATAATTAATGTAAGAACAAAAAGTATCCTTCACAGGTTTATGTGGCTATTTCTTTTTGTGGCAGGTGGATCTACATTCTTATTCGGACAAACCACAGACTACCTAGAGTTTAAAGGACAAGTATCCGATGCAAAATCCGGCCAACCAATTGCCGAAGTGCATTTATCTGTTGAAAACACCCATATCACCAGTTTAGCAAACACCAATGGAGAGTTCACTTTAAAAGTTCCTGTAGAGCATAAGAATGCTGTTTTGCGATTCTTTAAAATAAACTACGAACCCAAATCTATACAGCTTGCTTTTTTTAATGAAGATTTTACTGAGGTGACTTTGATGCCAACTTCTTTAAATACAGAACTACTAGACGAAGTAGAGTTATATCGTGCATCCGATCCACGGAACATAGTCAAAAAAGCACTAGAGAAACGTACACCAAGCTCTGAAAAGCTAATGGCTTTTTATAGAGAAAAAATAGACAGAGGTCGACGTAATGTTATGTTAGGAGAAGCGGTTATGCAGATAGACAAAGGAAGATCTGTCCAAGGGAAAAAAGGGGAAATGGCAATTTATAAAAGTCGTAAAATCACAGATTATAAACGCTTAGATACATTGGCAGTAAAATTACGCGGTGGCCCTTACACCGCATTGCATTTAGATGTAGTATCGTTTCCTGAATTTCTCTTTTATCCTTTTGAAATATTGGATGCTTATAACTTCTCTTTTGATGACCCTACCACTATAGATAACCGTTATATTTATGTTATTCGATTCGAGCAATTAGACAAGTCGAAACCTTGGTATCATGGTACGATGTATATAGATGCTAAGTCCCGCTCATTGGTTAAAATAAATCATAGTTTAAATGTAGACAATAGAAAAGCAGCGGCCAGAATGCTAGTGGTTAAAAAGCCTAAGCGAGCTAAGGTCACTCCCATAGAAGTAAACTATCAGGCAGAATACATAGAGAAAGATGGACAATGGTATTTTAATTACGGACAGTTTTTTATAGACTTAAGAGTGAATTGGAAAGGGAAATTATTCAATTCAAGATACGCCGTGCTTACAGAAATGGTTATTACGGATAGAAGTGATACCTCATTTTTTCCAGAAGAAAGCCTAACTCGAATAGGACCAAATATTGTAATGTCGGATGACATCAGTGGTTTTGAAGATCCAGAGTTTTGGGGAGCCAATAACACCATTCAACCAAATAAAAAACTGCAAGATGTGTTGAAGGCAATTCAGGAGAAGATAAAAGCGGGACAGTGAGATGAAGTTAGTTGCTAGTTGATAGTTGATAGGGAAACCCTCGCTAACTCAGACGTGACCAGTGGTCGGTGGTTTAATACTAACACTTTTTCTTAGCAACTGTTTAGAAAGCTTAGTGGTGTCGCAAGCTCTATCTACGAGGGGGCGAGGGGGTGACTTGGCGAGGGGGCGAACCTTATGACTTTAGATTTTCTTCTTTAACCACACTGGGTGCACAGTGTGAGATGCGGGTTGCGGGGTATTATATTAATTGTTGATTATTAATGATTAATTTTTAATTATTGATGATTAATAGGATTGGCTTCGGTGCTGTTAGCACCTACGCGGTTAATCGGTGAATCGTTTAATCGCTCGGTTCCCTTCGCTGGGTTAGAAATGCCTTTGCTGTCGCTCAATCTATGAGGGGGCGAAGGAGGCGCCTTGGCGAGGGGGTGAATCTTATGACTTAATATTTTCTTCTTTAACCATACTGGGTGCACGGTGTGAGATGCGGGTTGCGGGGTGTTAATTAATAATCAAACCTTCGCAAGATCAGGCGTGGTCAGGGATCGTGGGTTTTCGTATTACGAATCACGAGTTACGTCTAGAATGCCTTCGCAAGCTCAAGCGTTATTCGTAACTCGTCGGAATCGGAGATTTTCGCTTTACTAAGAATGGACTTTTCTAATTTGTATCTCTGTAATCCATTTATATTTTCCCGCTGGCTCGAAAATTTTTCTCGTGTCCCACGTATTTCTTAACTTAATGTGGTGTGTGAAACCTGACAGATACTGTGTTTAAATCCTAATAATTTTCAGTTTATTTTTTATCTTTGAATTTCAAAAGAAGGCTTCGTCCAATTCGTTGAATCGAAGTCTATCTACCAGGCGGAGTTCTCTCCGCCTT
>Ga0209487_1000533_pt1 | contig 34499 bp, 36 predicted proteins | sample Poulit2012_FD_187524 | JGI IMG/M metagenome (GOLD analysis project Ga0209487, IMG submission 187524) | Agricultural soil microbial communities from Georgia to study Nitrogen management - Poultry litter 2012 (SPAdes) (version 2) | ecosystem: Environmental > Terrestrial > Soil > Agricultural land...
AACATGAAGAGTGATCGTTCAAAAAATGTTTTTACGATGTACTTAAATACTGATCCAACAGACCCAGATCAACAAGGCGGCAAATGGAAGATTAATTTAAAAAACGGTTTACAGAACTTTGAACAATACTTAAAGAAGGATGAAAATCAAGAGGAATTAAAGAAGTTTCAAACGATAAAAAAGAAAGTAACGACATTTGTTCATGATCATGAGCAAAATTTACAAAGAGGCATCATCGTGTTTGCGACGGCAGATGAGGACGTTTGGTTCGCAGATTTAGTGCAAACACGGTTAACAACAGAGTTCTTTTGGGAGGAAAAGCCTGAGTTAGCTCAAATCCAATCCTTGATTCATGATTTTCCGATGTCTGGAATTATCTTAGTCCAACAGAATGAAGTGAAGGTAATTGAAACGTCGGTGAATCAAATCCATGATACAACAAATTATGAACTTGATGTCGATACGGACAGTTGGCGGCTTATGTCTGGACCACGCCCATCACATACGCCAAAAGGACCTGGCTCCTCCAATCTACAAATGGAAAAGTTTGCAGCGCGGTTTGATGCGAATTTACATCGTTGGTATAAAAGCATTGCACCAAAATTAAGTAAAAAAGCAAAAGACAATCAGTGGGAACGGATCTATGTCGTTGGGGAAGGTAAAGCGGCCCAAGAAATTAAAAAACAGATCAATCGGCCACACATTGACGTCATTCAAAAAAACATGCTTGATCATAAAGATGTGAGTGTGCTAAAAGAAGTATTTGGTTAACAGAGGAAAATAAAGCAAGAGCTGGTTGTCGATCATGCCAGCTCTTGCTTTTTATTGTGTTTTAGGCTGTTTTACAAACAGGGCATAGTCCATACACTTCGAATTTATGGTCAGCAATCAAGTAGTTGGCAAGGGAATCATCCAACTCATCCATAGGACAGAGATTAATTTTCTTTGTGTTCCCACAGTCATTGCAAATAAAGTGATGGTGATGATGTTGGCCACAATTCATCCGAAAGTGCTTTTCAGCATTCAATTCGGTCGTTTCCAATATTCCTAATTCATCATATAAGTGGAGATTTCGATAAACGGTATCAAAACTAATCCCCTGATAGATCGTTTCCATATGTTCATTTAACTCTTTGGCCGTACGGTATCCATCCGAAACGGAAAAAAAGTCTAAGATATCTTTGCGTCTCTTCGTAGCTAGATAGCCATTGTCTGTTAACCGACGAACTGCTTCTTTGATATTCAATCAAATCGCCTCTCTTTTTAAGTTGAACGTAAACCGCTTCAGACCGATGGATAACAACAAAATGATAATCGCGGTAATCACGATGGTACCCCCTGGTGGGATGCTCAAGTAATAACCACTAATTAAACCTATAATGACGGCTAATTCTCCAAATAAAATGGATAGAAAAATGAGTTGTTTAAAACTTTTCGCAAACTTCATGGCTGCCGCTACTGGCAATGTCATTAATGCGGAAACCAATAATACCCCAACAATCCGGATGGATGCTGCAATAACCAATGCGGTTAACACAATGAATAAAAAGTGGATCCGCTTGGAATGGATACCGGATACAGTCGCATGTTCTTCGTCAAAAGATAAGGTTAATAATTCCTTATAGAAGATAAAGACGACGACTAAAATAATGATGGTAATGCTGAGGATGCTTAAGAAGTCGTTTTGACTGACAGCAGAAACAGAGCCGAATAAGAAATTAAATAAATCATTATTAAATCCATTGGCAAGGGAGATGAAAATCACACTTAATCCAACACCACCGGAGAGGATAATCGGTATCCCTAGTTCCTGATAAGATTGATAAACGTTACGCAGTTTTTCAATCAACACAGCACCAATGACGGAAAAAACCATCCCACTATATAAGGGAGTAATGAGCGGTGTCGCTGTTTTCTTCTCGATAAATAGCCCAAAAGCGATACCTGCGAGCGTGACATGTGAAAGGGCATCAGCTAAGAGCGATAGTCTTCGCACAACGAGAAAGGTACCGAGTAAGGGGGCAATAACCCCAATCAGCAAACCGGTTAAAAATGTATGTCGTAAAAAATCAAATTGAAGAAAATCAGTTAGCATGTGTATCCCTCCCGTATTAGTGGTTATGAGTGACGATATTGACGGGATGCCCGTAAATTTTTGATAAATCTTTATCTGTAAGTGACGTATATTCGGAAGGTTCCCCATGAAAATGCAAGGTCTGATTTAAACAGACGACATCTGTAGCATATTCAGTCATCGCACCGGTGTCGTGTGTAACAAGTAATAACGTAATATTTTGTTCCCTATTTAATGTGTGAAGAAGTTCGTAAAATCGTTCCACGTTTTTGAAGTCCACGCCTACTGTAGGCTCATCCAAAATTAATAATTCAGGTTCACTCACAAGTGCCCGCGCGATAAACACACGTTGCTGTTGACCGCCTGAGAGATTACCAATACTTTGCTGGGCATAGTCTTCCATTCCGACTTGTTCAATCGCATGGTTTACTTTTTCCTTATCCCTTTTTGTGAAAAATCTAAAATAACCGATTTTAGCTGTGAGTCCCATTGCGACCACTTCAAATACGGTGGCAGGGAAGCCTTTATTAGCATTTGATTTTTGTGAGACGAAGCCAATATGATTCCAGTCTTTAAAGGAAGCAATCGGTTCCTGTAGAATCGATATGGACCCTTTATCGGGCGTCTTTAAGCCTAAGATAATGTTGATGAGAGTTGTTTTACCTCCACCATTCGGTCCAACTAATCCCATAAACGCGCCACGTGGGATGTCGAGGTTGACTCCCTTTAAAACGACCTTGTTTTCATATTTAAAATGGATGTCTTTTAAAGATACAACGGAATCCGTCATGACCTGTACACCTCCTATTTATTGTGTTGCTTGCTTCAGTACGTCAAGATTCTCTTTCATAATAGACAGATAATCCGCCTGATTATCAAGATTATCTTCTGTAAGGACTTCCAGGTTATGGATATACAGCGAATCCGCTTCGATATGTTCCTGAATAATGGTGGAGACTCGATCTGAACTATTTTGTTCGAAGATGACATACTTGATCTGATTTTCCTCTGCTAAGTTCACAATCTTTGTTAATTCCTTTTGTGAAGGCTCACTTCCCGAAGCAAGGCCACTGATTGGAATTTGCTCAATTCCGTACAAGTCCTCCCAATATCCATAAGCAGCATGTGAAACAATAATCTTTTTATTTGTTTTGTCTTCCAATCCTTCCGAAAATTCTTCATGAAGTGCTAAGAGATTGGTTTCTAACTCCTTGAAATTTTTCGTGAATTCATCCTCATGATCAGGGGTGATTTCGATGAGATCATCTTTAATCAACTCTGCCATCTCAATCATTCTTAGGGGATCTAACCAAATATGTGGATCATGATCAGCCTCTGTAGATGTATCTGTTTGAAACAATTCTTTGTTTTCCCCTAATTCAATAAGGGATACATCTTTCGAATGAAGTGCTTCAGCTGTACTTTCAGCAAAGCCTTCCATCCCTGCACCAAGGTAAATAAAAGCATCACTTCCAGCAATGGCCGTTATGTCTTTTGTAGCTGGCTCATATGTGTGTGCATCAACGCCAGGCGGATAAACGGATTCGACTGTTGCGATATTACCGGCAATTTCTTCCGTTACATATTGGATTGGATAGATCGAGGTATAGATAAGTAGCTCGGTATCCGCTTGTTCGTTTGATTCTGTAGAACTGCAGCCTACAAGAATCAATGATAAAATGACACTACATGATAATAAGTATGCTTTCAAACTAACACCCTTTCCGTCGTTAATGAATTTCATAGTACGTTACGTATTGTATCGTAATGATTACGATTTGTAAATAGGAATGATTACGATTGTTCAGCTTCTTGATAAATACGTATGCATGAAAAAACGATTGAAAGATATCGAGGTACACGTTATTATAGTAATAGATAGTCATCAGCTACATGGCGGTTATGGAGGGGCTGCAACTTTTTTATGCTGATTATCGCCCATATGATAGAGTAATAGATTATTTCCGAAGGGGGAGTTTCGATGGAAAAATTAATGCGGGCCTTCTTTTTATTCTTATCTAAAAATAAAGCGCTTACAAAGCTGGCGAAAAAATATGGACTTCGATTTGGAGCCGCTCGTTTTGTTGCGGGGGCGGACATAGAAAGTGCGTCAGCCATTATTCGGGATCTTAATGAACGTGGATTAGTTGTTACTGTTGACCATCTTGGAGAGTTTATTGATGATCAGGAAGAAACCCTGAAAGCGGCCAATGAAAGTGTTCATGCGATTCACGTCATCGCTGAAAAAGGACTCGATGCAGAGTTATCATTAAAAATGACCTCGTTAGGACTCGATATCTCGCATGATCTCGTTATGAAAAACATGCGTAAAATCCTTGATGCCGGTCAGGAACATCATGTAACAGTAACGATTGATATGGAAGATTATGCGCGCTGTCAAAAGACGATTGATATTTATGAAGAATTGATTCAAGAATATGATCGGTTAGGGACGGTCATCCAAGCTTATTTATATCGTTCGGAGGAAGATATTCGCCATTTAAATCAATATGAACCTTATTTACGTATGGTGAAGGGGGCATATAAAGAATCACCAGAAGTTGCCTATCCGAATAAAGATGATGTGGATAGGCAATATCGGGAACGCATTAAGGAAAATCTACTCTACGATAATTACACGGCGATTGCCACACATGATGAATTGGTCATTGCGGATGTGAAACAAATGGAGAAAGACTACGATCTGGCGAGAGATCAGTTTGAATTTCAAATGTTATACGGCATTCGGAATGAACGACAAATCAGTTTAGCTGAAGAAGGGTATAATATGCGCGTCTATGTTCCGTATGGCAAGGATTGGTATGGTTATAATATGCGCCGGTTAGCTGAACGCCCCGCAAATGTTTGGTTTGTTTTAAAGGGGATTTTTAAGAAGTGAAACGTACTGTTCATGAAGGTACGCACCGAAGATTTCTTTACGAGTGGTGGCACCTGAACTAGAAATGGCTACAAGTTAAAGTTGAGTGGGGGTGCCGTAGCCATTTATTACCACTAGTAAACTATCTTTTTTAAAAAAAATGTAGTTTATCATTGCGAAAAAATGGAATGTAATTTATAATGTATTGTAGACGCATAAGGAATATGTACATCATCCTTAGCGAAAATAAAATGTAGTAGGCATAAGTTGTGATCAAACAGCGAAGCTTACCCACAGTAGCTTGGCAGTTGCCAAGTTTTATTTAGAGGATAAAATGAATGAGGATTCATTCAAATGAGGATAGGGGGACAAAAAAATGAAGCATTCAATCAAGCGCGCCGCAGTAATTGGATCTGGTGTCATGGGATCTGGAATTGCTGCCCACTTGGCAAACGTAGGAATACCGACGATTATGCTTGATATTGTACCAAGGGAATTAACGAAACAAGAAGAGGCAAAAGGGCTCACTTTAGAGGATCAGGTTGTAAGAGACCGGATTGCTACTCAAGGTAAGCAAGCACTGCTCAAGCAGAAACCTGCCCCACTTACGACGAAAGAAAATATCGGCCTTATCGAAGTAGGGAATCTTGAAGATGATTTAGCTAAATTAGGTGATGTGGATTGGATCATTGAGGTGGTTGTGGAAAATTTAGAAGTGAAAAAGAGTTTATTTGCAAATGTTGAAAAGCATCGCAAAGAGGGGACCATTGTGAGCTCGAACACATCTGGAATTTCAATTGAGGAAATGATAGCGGATTCTTCGGAAGACTTCCGCAAACATTTTCTAGGAACTCACTTTTTCAATCCACCACGCTATTTGAAATTACTAGAAGTGATCCCGACGAAAGATACCGACGCGGATGTGTTAACATTCATGAAAGCGTTTGGAGAAAATGTTCTTGGTAAGGGTGTTGTGGAAGCGAAAGATACACCGAATTTTATTGCCAACCGAATCGGTACATATGGACTACTTGTTACCGTTCAGGAAATGCTGAAAGGTGGATACAGCATTGGGGAAGTTGACTCCGTAACAGGACCCATGATTGGTCGTCCGAAGAGTGCAACATTCCGTACTCTCGATGTTGTAGGACTCGACACTTTTATTCATGTCGCGAAAAACGTCTATGATCAAGTAGAAGGAAAAGAAAAAGAAGTGTTCGACATGCCTGAATTCATGGTTAAAATGAATGAAAAGGGAATGCTCGGAGCGAAGAGTGGAAAAGGATTTTATTTACGGAAAAAAGGTAAACAAGGCAGTACCATTTACGAATTAAACCCAGAAACATTTGAATACGAAGATCGTAAGAAAATGAAGACGGCTGCAACGGAAATGGCAAAGCAGCAAAAAGGGTCAAAACGTAAATTGAAAGCGCTCGTATCAGCAAAAGGCGATAAAGCGGGTGACCTCGTATGGGCCATTACGAAGCCAGCATTAATTTATGCTGCTGAACTACTCGGCGAAATTGCGGATGACATTATTTCAATCGATGAAGCAATGCGTTGGGGATTCGGCTGGGAAATGGGCCCCTTTGAAATGTGGGATGCGATCGGACTGAAAGAGTCTGTGGAAAGAATGCAAGCTGAGGGTGATACGGTACCCGATTGGGTGATGACGCTCATTGAAGACGGACATGATTCGTTTTATAAAAAAGAAGATCTAAAAGATTATCATTATGACCAAAGAGAATACAAGGAAGTACCTGTTAATAAAAAGGAAATTAATCTGAAACAATTGAAAGAAACAAATGGCGTCATTAAAAAGAATTCTGGTGCTAGTTTAATTGATTTAGGGGATGGAGTAGCAGGTCTTGAATTCCATTCACAAAGTAATGCGATTGGCATGGATATCATCCAAATGATCAACTACGCGATTGAAGAAGTGGAAGAGAATTACGAAGGACTTGTCATTGGGAATCAAGGCAAGAACTTCTGTGTCGGCGCTAACTTAGCGATGATGCTATTTGAAGCACAAGATGACAACTTCTTTGAATTGGATATGGTCATTCGTCAATTCCAAAACATGGCGATGAATATTAAATATTCTGAGAAACCAGTCGTCGTAGCGCCATTTAATATGGCTTTAGGTGGCGGTGCTGAAGTGGCATTACCGGCCGCAGCGATTCAAGCATCAGCTGAAACATATATGGGGCTCGTTGAATTTGGAGTCGGTTTAATCCCTGGTGGTGGTGGAACGAAGGAATTGTATCTGAAAGAACTTCGTAACTTACCAAAAGGTATTGACTTTGATTTAACGAAAGTGGCTAATAATGTATTTGAAAAAGTTGCCACGGCTGCCGTATCTACGTCAGCAGCAGAAGCACGGGATAATGGATTTTTAGACCATTTAGATAGCATTAGCGTTAATCCTGATCATGTATTATACGATGCCAAACAAAAAGTCTTAGCATTAGCAAGAGCCGGATACCAAGCACCAAAACGTGAGAAGATCCCCGTTGTCGGTGATGCCGGGTATGCAGCAATGGCACTTGGTGCTGAAGGCTTACGCCTAAGTGGATATGCATCAGACCACGATGTGAAAATAGCGACAAAACTAGCCTATGTATTATCAGGCGGGAGAATTAAAGAAGGCACCTTAATTGATGAACAAGTGATGCTTGATTTAGAACGTGAAGCATTCTTAAGCTTAATTGCGGAGCCATTGACACAGCAAAGAATGCAACACATGTTAGTTAAAGGAAAGCCATTGCGTAACTAAATGACAGAGGAGGAATAAATGTGAAGGAAGCAGTTATTGTTGCAGGAGCAAGAACCGCTGTTGGGAGAGCAAATAGAGGAACACTTGCTAATACTCGACCAGATGATTTAGCGGCATTAACGATAAAAGAAACATTGAAGCGTGCAGGAGATTATTCAGGAAATATTGATGATGTCATTATTGGGTCTGCGATGCCAGAAGCAGAGCAAGGAATGAATATGGCACGTAATATAGCTGGTCTTGCTGGATTGGATCATGATGTATCAGGAATAACGATTAACCGTTACTGTTCATCAGGATTACAAAGTATTGCTTATGCAGCACAAAGTATTATGATTGGTGCAAGTGATACGGTCATCGCAGGTGGCGCCGAATCGATGAGTTTGATCCCAATGGGTGGTCACGTTATTAAACCGAACCCAACGCTTGTTGAAAATGCACCTGGTTATTATATGGGCATGGGACACACCGCTGAAGAGGTAGCAAATCGCTTTTCGATTTCGCGTGCCGATCAAGATGCATTTGCTGTACAAAGTCATGAACGTGCAGAGAAAGCAATCAAAGCGGGTAAATTTAAAGATGAGATCGTTCCGGTTGAAGTAACGGAACGCGTTGTAGGTAAGGACAATAAGATTGAAGAACGTTCTATCATGTTTGATACGGATGAAGGTGTTCGTCCAGGAACAACCACAGATGTATTAGGAAAACTACGCCCTGCATTTAATGTGGCAGGAACGGTAACAGCCGGTAACTCATCGCAAATGAGTGATGGGGCTGCAACGGTCCTTGTCATGGATCGTGAGAAAGCGGAAGCAGAAGGATTAACACCGCTTGTCAAGTTCCGTTCATTTGCAGTTGCTGGGGTAGAACCTGAGATTATGGGTGTTGGTCCGGTCAAAGCCATTCCGAAAGCGGTTAAACAAGCAGGCTTAGAACTATCGGATATCGGTTTGTTTGAATTAAACGAAGCATTTGCATCTCAATCATTGCGCGTAATCGAAGCATTGGATCTTGATGTTAATAAAGTAAACGTCAATGGGGGAGCCATCGCATTAGGTCATCCATTAGGTATGACAGGTACAAAATTAACATTGAGTATCATGAGTGAGATGAAGCGTCAAAACATTCAATACGGTGTTGTTACCATGTGTATTGGTGGAGGAATGGGTGCTGCAGGAGTCTTTGAATTAATCTAAGACGAATAGATTTCATTTGATAAAGATTGGATACACCGAAAATATCATGATCACTTTCTTAGCACACTTGAAAAAGGCGCGCTCAGAAAGTGATATAAATCCATAAGAGAGAAGGAATGTTACGTATGAGTAAACAAAAAGAACTAATTTTAGGTGGCGGATTTTTAACAGAAGATACCGCAGCAGAAGACATTATTACGCCAGAGGATTTCACAGATGAACATAAAATGATTGCGAAAACAACAGAAGATTTTGTTCTTGGAGAAGTTGTACCGAAGATCGATAATCTTGAAAATCATGAATTTGAACATTCGGTAGCCCTATTGAAAAAAGCTGGGGATCTTGGTCTACTAGGAGCAGATGTACCTGAAGAGTATGGTGGTATTGCCTTAGATACGATTAGTTCCTCCCTGATTACGGAGAAGTTTTCACGTGCAGGTGGATTTTCTGTCACACATGGTGCGCACGTAGGTATTGGTTCATTACCAATTGTATACTTTGGTAATGAAGATCAAAAATCTAGATATTTACCGAAACTGGCAACAGGTGAATTATTAGCTGCTTATGCATTAACAGAGCCATCATCTGGATCTGATGCACTTGGTGCAAAAGCAACAGCAAAACTAAATGAAGCTGGAACACACTATGTATTAAATGGTGAAAAACAGTGGATTACCAACGCAGCATTTGCGGATGTATTCATCGTTTACGCTAAAATTGATGGTGAAGACTTCACAGCATTTATTGTAGAGAGAGAATATGATGGTGTTTCTACAGGTCCAGAAGAAAAGAAAATGGGAATTAAGAGCTCATCAACACGTACATTAGTATTAGAAGATGCTGAAGTGCCTGTCGAAAACTTATTAGGCGAACAAGGCCGTGGCCATATTATCGCCTTCAACATTCTTAACGTGGGACGTTATAAATTAGCAATCGGTGGTGTAGGTGGTTCGAAGCGTGCCTTAGAATTATCTGCCAAATACACAAACGAACGAAAGCAGTTTGATACACCGATCTCAAGCTTCACCTTAACTCAAGAAAAGCTCGGAACGATCGCATCTGAAATTTACGCGAATGAAAGTGCTGTTTATCGTACAGTCGGTCTTTTCCAGAAGCGTATGAGCTCCTTGACTCCGGAGCAACAGAAAGATGGACGTGAAGTAGCTGCAGCAATTGCAGAATACCAAATCGAGTGTTCCATGAGTAAATATATGTGTACGGAATTGCTTGATTATTCAACAGATGAAGCTGTTCAGTTACACGGTGGATATGGATTTATGCAAGAATATGAAGTAGAGCGGATGTATCGTGATTCACGTATTAACCGTATCTTCGAAGGGACAAACGAAATCAACCGCCTACTTGTTCCGGGAACATTGCTGAAGAAAGCAATGAAAGGTGAGTTACCATTACTGCAACAAGCACAAGCCTTACAGGAAGAATTGATGATGATGATGCCAGAAGAGGTAGGTACAGAACCGTTAGATGCGGAGAAACACTTACTGAAAAATGCGAAGAAAATTGTTCTACTCGGGGCTGGTTTAGCTGCCCAAACTTATATGCAGAAGCTCGATCAAGAACAAGAAATACTCGTTAATCTTGCTGATATGGTAGCAGAAGTATACAATATCGAATCTGTCATTCTTCGTACTGAAAAAGCGATCAATAAAACAGGCGTAGAGAAGAATCAACAGAAACTTCTTTACACACAAGTCTATGCACAAGAAGCTTTCAATCGTATTGAAGCAGATGCTAAAGAAACACTGATTGCTGTTGAAGAAGGGGACAGTTTACAAATGATGTTATCATCATTACGTAAGCTCACACGTCACACACCAACAAACGTGATTGCGAAGAAACGTGAAGTTGCTGCAAAAGTAATCGAAGAAGAGCGTTATGTAATCTAATCAACTTACAGAAACCTACTACAAAAGAATGTAGTAGGTTTCTTTTTTTATGCTTAATGAATTTCATAATACCGGTTTAGTGCAACACCTGTAACGATGTAGCTAATCTTGGTAATTATGAAATTCATTCATGCTGAGTAAACATACCATTCCAAGTAAATATTTGCTATCATCTAGATAATGAATCGTACGAAAGGGGGGAATGTACATGACACTGAAGTTTTATTGGTATCCGAATTGTGGGTCATGTAAGAAGGCGAAAAAGTGGTTGGATAGACATGAAGTGAATTATGAAACGATCCATATCGTCGAAGATACACCTACGAAAGAGGAGCTGCTCGGATTAATGGCTAGTGATATCCCGGCTAAAAAATTCTTTAATACGAGTGGAAAAGTATACCGTGAATTAAATATGAAAGATAAACTAAAAGAAGCAAGCCTTGATGACATGGCGGAATATTTAGCGTCTGATGGCATGCTGATCAAACGACCAATCGTAACAAATGGAGAAAAAGTGACGGTCGGATTTAAGGAAGAAGAATACGAAGAAGTTTGGCTCGGATCATAATGCAAAATACTAGAAAAAAGCAACGTTACATTATATAGTGAATAAAGATGAATGAACGGAGGGATGAAGATGAACGTACCAGAAGATCTATTATATTCGGAAGAACACGAATGGGTTAAAAAAGAAGAAGACAACCGTGTTCGAATTGGGATTACACACTTTGCTCAAGATGAATTAGGTGATATCGTATTTGTAGAATTACCTGAAATAGGTGAAGATATCGAAGCCGATGAACCGTTTGGAAGTGTTGAATCCGTGAAAACAGTATCTGAATTATACGCTCCGATTAGTGGAAAAGTTATTGAAGTCAACGAAGAACTAGAAGATAATCCAGAATTTGTTAATGAATCACCTTATGATAAAGCGTGGATGATTATTGTTGAACCGTCTGATGAGCTAGAGATTGATGAGCTCCTAACAGATGAAGAATATCAATCTTTTACGGAAGAAAGTTAATGAAGAAAGCTGTTTAAGGCTGACTACTATCCTGTGGATGAAGTCAGCTTTGTTCGCTTCGCATGGATGATGACTTTTGATAAGGATGGTTTAGATGCAGGAATATGAACAAAGTAAAATAATCATCGTTGAAGGTCGAACGGATGAAGAACAAGTCCGGCACGTGATGACCGACGATGTTCAAATCATTTGTACACACGGTACATTTAGCATCGAACGTTTTGATCATTTGTTAGAGGCGTATCAGTTGGATGATCGGAAAGTTTATTTATTGGTAGACAATGATGAATCAGGTTTGAAATTAAGGAAACAATTACGACAAGAACTTCCTCATGCACAAGATATCCATGTACCTGAAGAATTTGGAGAAGTAGCAAGTACACCCCTCGACATATTAGCATCCGTTTTAAAGCATGAACATATCGATGTCAATCCAGTTTTTTTAATAAAGAGATCAAGGTGATTTTGTGAAGGAAATAACAACGGAACAATTAGGAAAAGAAGACTATATACTTTATATTCATACACCGTTTTGTGGAACATGTCATCTGGCAAGAACGATGTTAACGCAGATTGAAACTGTGCATCAAAAAGACTTGTTTTATGAAATGAACGCCTCCCTACACCCTGAATTTATGCAGGAGATTGAAGTTGAAAGCGTTCCTTGTTTGCTCATTAAAAAAGGGAATGAGATCAAAGAAAAGGTGTATGTCTTTCATTCGATTCCAAATATTTACAAATATTTATTGACGTATAATCCAGCATTAATCGCCATTTGACAGTTTTTCAAATATCAGGTATATTGTTGGTAGCCATTTAATGAAGTTTATTAAAAATAATGTTATATCTCTTATCTTGAGCGGTAGAGGGGCTGGCCCTATGAAACCGCGGCAACCTCATATGAATCTATGATTTATGTGAAAGGTGCCAATTCCTGCAAAGCCAATGCTTTGACAGATGAGAGGACGTAAAGACGGTAATCATGCGTCTTTCTGTTCTCAAACAGAAAGGCGCTTTTATATTTTTAGGAGGCGCAGAAATGATTGCGATCAAAGGATTAAGTAAAGTATTTAAAACGGACAGGAATAAGATTCAAGCAGTTGATGACTTAACACTATCGATTCGTGAAGGGGAAATATTTGGTGTTATCGGCTACAGTGGTGCTGGAAAAAGTACCTTTGTTCGCCTATTAAATAGATTGGAAGAGCCTACAAGTGGTCACGTGATGATCAATAACCAAGAAGTAACGGCATTGAATACGAAAGAACTCCGTTTAGCACGACGCGATATCGGCATGATCTTCCAACACTTTAACTTATTATGGTCACGCACCGTAAGGGAAAATATTGCCTTCCCATTGGAGATCGCTGGGATGGGGACAGAAGAGCGTGAACAACGGGTGAATGAATTGATGGGTCTCGTCGGGTTAGCCGATCGAGACAATGCCTATCCATCGGAGTTAAGTGGCGGACAAAAGCAACGTGTCGGAATTGCCCGAGCACTCGCAAATAATCCCAAAGTATTACTTTGTGATGAAGCAACATCTGCCTTAGACCCAGAAACAACGAATTCTATTTTAGATTTGCTCGTTGATATTAATGAAAAACTTGGGCTGACGATCATTATCATCACGCATGAAATGAATGTCATCCATAAAATATGCAATACGGTTGCCGTCATGGAGAAAGGGGCAATTGTCGAACAAGGTAATGTTCTCGATGTGTTCATGCGCCCAGAACAACCGATCACGAAGAAATTTGTTCAACAAATTATGAAAGAAGATAATGCGGAAGATGGGATTTATGAGCTACTTGAGACGTATGAAACAGGGGAAATCCTCCAACTTCATTTTGTTGACGAAACAGCGAATCAAGCTCTAATTAGTCAACTAGCCAAAGCGTTTCCCGTTGATATCAATATTTTACAAGGGAAAATCACCCAAACGAAGAGCGGTGCATATGGGACTTTATTTATTCAAGTTGAAGGTGAAGAAGCAGAAATTAATCGGGTGATTACGTATATAAAAGAAGAAACATCAGTCAAAGTAGAGGTGATTAGCCATGTTCAGTAACTTGTTTCCAAATATGAGTATGGATGATCTGTTGCTCGCAACATATGAAACCTTCTATATGACGATCATCGCATTAATCGGAACCCTTATCTTTGGGGTTTTACTCGGTTTATTATTGTACTTAACGACAAACGATGGGATCTGGCAAAATAAGTGGATTCATTTGATAACAGCTGGCATTGTCAATGTCTTCCGGGCGATCCCCTTCATTATATTGATTTTATTATTATTTCCATTCACCGACCTGATCGTCGGCACCATTCGGGGTCCAAATGCGGCGTTACCTGCACTCATCATTGGATCTGCCCCCTTTTATGGACGACTTGTTGAAATCGCCTTGAAAGAAGTGGACAAAGGGGTCATCGAAGCAGCAAAATCGATGGGGGCAAAAACGAGTACGATTATCTTTCGTGTTTTATTGCCAGAATCGATGCCAGCACTTGTTTCAGGACTAACTGTAACCGGGATTGCCTTAATTGGTTATACGGCGATGGCGGGAGTTATTGGGGCAGGTGGATTAGGGAACTATGCCTATTATTTTGGTTTCCAACGTCGGGATATTGATGTTGTGCTTGTTTGTACAATCATTATCGTCATCATCGTATTTATATTTCAGTTTATTGGAGATTATCTGTCCAATAAATTAGATAAAAGATAGAAGGAGAGAATTGAAATGAAAAAACAATTTAGTTTTATAGCGATCATTTTAGTGTTTCTATTGGCGGCTTGTGGTGGCGGGTCTGATCAAGAGGATAGCAGTACAGATCAGACAGACAAAGAAGCTGGAGATGATGCCACTGAAATTAAAATCGGTGCATCGAGTACCCCCCATGCAGAGATTTTAGAAGAAGCAGCACCACTGCTTGAAGAAGAGGGCATTATACTTGAGATTGAAGAGTATCAAGATTATGTGTTTCCGAATGATGATGTAGAGAGTGGCGAACTGGACGCTAACTTCTTCCAACACCTTCCGTATTTAGACCAGACGGTGGCAGATACGGGATATGAGTTAGAAAGTTTGGGTGGAATTCATATTGAACCAATGGGTGTTTACTCAAAGTCAATTACGGATATCAATGACATCCCTGATGAAACAGAAGTTATTTTAAGCAATTCCGTAGCGGATCATGGACGTGTCTTAGCGTTATTGGAAAATGAGGATCTTATTCAATTAGATGACTCAATTGATAAAGAGACGGCAACGATTGATGATATTGTAGATAATCCGAAGAACTTAACGTTCGCGGCAGACTATGAGGCCGCATTTTTACCAGAAATATATGAAAAAGAAACAGAGACATTAGTCGTTATTAATACAAACTATGCGATGGATGCCGGTCTAAATCCATTGGAAGATGCCCTTTTTATAGAAGGCGATGAATCATCTTATGCGAACATCATTGCTGTTCGTACAGAAGATGTTGATGACGAGGCACTAAACACAGTTGTCGATGTGTTGCATTCAGAAGAGATCCAAGATTTTATTATGGATCATTATGATGGTGCAGTTGTACCAGTTAACGATAAAGAGTAAGAAGTGTAAAACGAGCGATTGCCCGATAAAAGGGACAATCGCTTGTTTTTGTTTATAAAAAGCGCCTTATTTGGACTAAAAGTATGATTGTATGATGTGAAGGGCTGAAACAGTTGATAATAATTACAATATGCTTTAAGATTGTAATGAGAACAAATTGAGAATTGCTCTAAAATCGATTCTCTATTTACAATATTATTAGTTACTTGGAGGTATTGATATGTCAGCATCAACATTAGAAATAAAGAATCTTCATGTTTCAATAGAAGGTAATGAGATATTAAAGGGGATTAACCTTACAATAAAGGGTGGAGAATTCCATGCGGTCATGGGACCAAATGGAACAGGGAAATCAACACTCGCATCGGCAATTATGGGACACCCAAAATTCGATATTACAGAAGGTAGTATCCACCTAGATGGGGAAGACGTACTCGAAATGGATGTCGATGAACGTGCACGTGCAGGCCTGTTCTTAGGTATGCAATATCCAAGCGAAATTAGCGGTGTTACAACATCAGACTTTTTACGTTCATCCATTAACGCTCGTCGTGATGAAGGAGATGAGGTTTCTTTAATGAGCTTTATTAAAGAAATGGATGCTGCTTTAGATGAACTTGAAATTGATCAAAATATGGCACAACGATACTTAAATGAAGGCTTTTCAGGTGGAGAGAAAAAACGTAATGAAATCCTCCAAATGATGATGATCAAACCAGCGATCGCCATCTTAGATGAGATTGACTCCGGTTTAGATATCGATGCCTTAAGAATTGTTTCAAAAGCGATTAACAAACATCGTGATGCTAACTTTGGTTGCTTAGTCATAACGCACTATCAGCGTCTATTGAACTATATTACTCCAGACCATGTACATGTTATCATGCAAGGTCGAATTGTTAAATCTGGTGGTCCAGAATTAGCGAAGCAACTCGAAGCAGACGGTTACGAATGGATTAAAGATGAACTAGGAATTGAAGATGTAACAGTAGGACAAAAAGCTTAAAGGTAGGAGGGATAAGAAGATGACTGTTATAACAAAATATCCATATGATAAAGAGTATATTGCACAATATTCACAAGATAAAAATGAACCAGAATGGATGAAAGCATTTCGCCTTCAAGCTTTAGAACAAGCAAATGTCCTTGAACTACCAAAGCCTGATAAGACAAGAATCCATAGATGGAACTTCAGTAAATTCAAACATTTAGCTGAAGGGGAAGTCATTTCATCATTAAATGAGTTACCAGAAGAATTACAAGATCACTTTGATATGGATGACGCACCGGAAAACTTAATTATACAGCGTAACCAAACAGTGGCCTATGCAAGTATAAGTAAAGAGTTAGAGGATCAAGGCGTTATTTTTACCGATATTTTCACAGCTTTTGAGAAACATGAAGAGTTAGTGAAAAAGTATTATATGCAAGATGCTGTCGTCGTTGACGAACATCGCTTGACTGCTTTGCATGCTGCATTAATGAATGGCGGCGTATTTGTTTATGTTCCGAAGGGTGTTCAAGTCGAAGTGCCTTTACAAACGGTATTTTGGCAGGAAGATCCTGAAGTAGCCTTGTTTAATCATGTTCTCGTTGTTGCAGAAGAAAATAGCTCTCTCACCTATGTAGAGAATTATATCTCAAACAACACAGAACAAGAAACTGTATCAAATGTTGTCGCGGAAGTTTTTGCTCATGATCATGCACATGTTGCCTTCGGAGGCGTTGATAACTTTGCAGCAGGTACCACTTCCTATATTAACCGTCGTGGTGTAGCAGGAAAAGAAGCTGTCATCGATTGGGCACTTGGACAAATGAATGACGGAAACACCGTATCAGAGAATGTGACTCATTTAGATGGAGATCGTTCTTCAGTGAACGCTAAAACAGTTACTGTTGGCCGTGGTAAACAAGTTCAAAACTTTACGGCTGTTACACACCATGCGGGACTGGACACAGATGGTCAAATACTCCAACGTGGGGTCATGAAAGATAGCACCTCTTCCATCTTCAATGCGATTGGTAAAATTGATAGTGGGGCAACAAGAGCGAATGCTGTTCAAGAATCACGGATTCTAATGTTGAGTGGAAAAGCACGTGGCGATGCTAACCCGATCCTGCTTATCGATGAGGATGATGTAACAGCAGGACACGCGGCATCAGTCGGGCGTATCGATGAGATGCAAATGTATTATCTCATGAGCCGTGGAATTTCGCAGAAAGAAGCGGAACGTCTGATTATTTATGGTTTCTTAGAGCCCGTAGTTGCTCAATTACCGATTGAAGCAGTTAAGAAACAATTAAGACATCTTATTGAAGGGAAGCTATCCTAATGGATGTTACATCCATTAGAGAACAGTTCCCGATCTTAGATCAAGAGGTAAACGGGAAGCCCCTTGTTTATTTAGATTCGACAGCAACATCGCAAACCCCGCTTAAAGTAATTGAAGCGGTTGATGCTTACTATCGACAGGATAACTCAAATGTGCATCGTGGTGTTCATACATTAGGCACACGGGCAACCGATCTTTATGAAGGTGCTCGTGAGAAAGTACGTGCCTTTATTAACGCCAAAAGTACGAAAGAGATTATTTTTAATCGCGGAACAACAGCGGCATTAAATATTGTGGCGCAAAGTTATGCGCGTGCTAACTTAACGGCAGGGGATGAAATTGTCATCACACCGATGGAACATCACAGTAATATTATTCCGTGGCAACAAGCAGCAAAGGCTACGGGTGCCACTTTGAAATATATCCCGATGCAAGCGGACGGAACGATCTCGCTTGATGATGTTCGTAAAACCGTTACAAACCATACTAAGATCGTCGCGATCACCCACGTATCAAATGTTTTAGGCACGATCAATCCGATTAAAGAAATAACGGAGATTGCCCATGACAATGGAGCCATCATCGTTGTTGACGGAGCACAAGGTGCACCACATATGAAAGTGGATATGCAAGACTTGAATTGTGACTTCTATGCTTTTTCGGGTCATAAGATGTGTGGGCCGACGGGGATTGGGGTATTGTATGGTAGACAAGAACTGCTAGAAGCAATGGAACCTGTTGAATTTGGCGGTGAAATGATTGATTTTGTTAACTTATACGATTCAACATGGAAAGAACTGCCTTGGAAGTTCGAAGGTGGGACACCGATCATCGCAGGAGCAATTGGTTTAGGAGCTGCAATTGATTTTCTAAATGAAGTTGGTTTAGCGTCAATCACAGCGTACGAAGACAAGCTTATCGATTATGGTATGGAAAGATTAGCAGAAATTGAAGGATTGAAAATATACGGCCCAGAGAAACGGGCGGGCTTGATTACATTTAACTTAGGTAAAATTCATCCACATGATGTCTCGACAGTTCTTGATTCAGAAGGCATCGCAGTTCGTGCAGGTCATCACTGTGCACAACCACTTATGAAATGGTTAGATGTATCAGCTACAGCGCGCGCCAGTTTTTATCTATACAACACAAAAGAGGAAGTTGATTCTTTAGTCGATGGACTTCTGAAAACGAAGGAGTATTTTGGGGATGTCTTCTAATAACTTAGATACATTATATAGACAAGTGATCATGGATCATTATAAATACCCACGTAATCGGGGTGTACTTGAAGGTAATGCTGTATCTGTAGAAATGAATAACCCGACATGTGGCGATCGAATTATGTTGCAGTTACAAGTAGAAGATGACATCGTGAAAGATGTGAAGTTTGATGGTGAGGGATGTTCCATCAGCATGGCATCCGCATCGATGATGACACAAGCAATCAAAGGGAAAAAACTATCAGAGGCATTGAACATGTCGGCGTTCTTTTCCCAAATGATGATTGGTGAAGAAGTTGATCTAGGCGAACTAGATTTAGCAGATATTGAAGCATTGCAAGGAGTTTCTAAGTTTCCTGCACGGATTAAGTGTGCTACGCTTGCTTGGCAAGCAATGGAAAAAGGTGTCCAGGACGAGTAGTCAGCCAATGGGTATATAAAAATCTTGAGGAGGTTTTTAACATGGCGAAAAAAGCGCCTGAAGTTGATGAGTACAAATATGGATTTCAAGATAAAGACGTATCGGTGTTTCGAACGGAAAGAGGTTTGACGGCGGAAGTTGTTCGTGAAATTTCACGTATGAAGGACGAACCAGAGTGGATGCTCGAAGAGCGTCTGAAAGCGTTAGAGATATTTTATGAAAAACCAATGCCACAGTGGGGTGGAGATTTATCAGGATTAGATTTTGATGAAATCATCTACTATGTAAAACCGACTGAGAATCAAGGGGCAACATGGGATGAAGTACCAGTAGAAATAAAAGACACATTTGATAGGCTAGGTATACCAGAAGCAGAAGAAAAATACCTTTCTGGGGTATCGGCACAGTATGAATCAGAAGTTGTTTATCAAAGTCTTGAGAAAGAGTTAACGGATCAAGGGATCATCTTTAAAGATACAGATAGCGCCCTCCGTGAAAACGAGGAGTTATTTAAAGAATACTTCGGAAAAGTGATTCCAGCATCAGACAATAAGTTCTCTGCTTTAAATACAGCGGTATGGTCTGGTGGATCATTTATTTATGTTCCGAAAGGTGTAAGTGTTCCTTCCCCATTGCAAGCTTATTTCAGAATCAACTCTGAAAACATGGGGCAGTTTGAAAGAACATTGATTATTGTTGACGAAGGGGCATCTGTACACTATGTAGAAGGTTGTACAGCACCAGTCTTTACAACAAGCTCATTACACAGTGCTGTTGTTGAGATCTTTGTTAAGCGTGATGCCTATTGCCGCTATACAACCATTCAGAACTGGGCAAATAACGTATATAATCTTGTTACAAAACGTGCAACATGTGATGAGAATGCAACAATGGAATGGATCGATGGGAATATGGGATCGAAGCTAACGATGAAATATCCATCCGTACTTCTTCGTGGAGAAGGTTCACGCGGTATGACTGTTTCCATTGCTTTAGCAGGAAAAAACCAGCACCAGGATGCCGGGGCTAAAATGCATCACTTAGCACCGAACACATCTTCATCGATTGTATCCAAATCAATCTCTAAAGATGGTGGAAAAGTATCGTATCGTGGAATTGTTCATTTTGGACGTAAAGCAGATGGAGCAAAAGCAAACATCGAATGTGATACGTTAATTATGGATGACCAATCGGTATCTGATACGATTCCATATAATGAAATCTACAATGATAATGTGTCATTGGAGCACGAAGCAAAAGTTTCGAAAGTATCTGAAGAACAACTCTTCTATCTCATGAGTAGAGGTCTTGGTGAACAAGAAGCGACAGACATGATTATCATGGGCTTCATTGAGCCGTTCACAAGAGAGCTTCCAATGGAGTATGCAGTCGAAATGAACAGACTGATGAAACACGAAATGGAAGGTTCAATCGGGTAAAGAAAGTTAGATTAATCCCCCTTATCAACACTTCTACGTGTTGCTAAGGGGGTTTTTTTATACTTAATCAAGGTTCATACTAAAGGAGCATACCGATGAATTATAAAAACATTACAGTTGCAGGTAGTGGCGTGTTAGGAAGTCAGATTGCCTTGCAAACTGCTTTTAAAGGTTTTGATGTATGTATTTATGATATTAATGACGAGGTGTTGGGCCGTGCAAAGGAAAGAATTGAAAGCTTAAAACCACACTATGAAAAAGATTTAGGAGCGACGCAAGAAGCGCTGAATTCAGCTATTAAACGAATTTCATTTACGGCTGATTTAGCAGAAGCGGCGGAACATGCAGATCTGGTCATTGAAGCGATTCCTGAAGTCGTTACGATTAAAACCGAGTTTTACGAGGAGTTAGGAAAGGTTTCGCCAGAGAAAACGCGTTTTGTAACGAATTCATCTACGTTACTACCTAGTCAATTTGCAGAAGCAACAGGAAGACCCGGACAGTTCTTAGCTCTACACTTTGCCAATGAAATATGGAAGAACAATACGGCAGAAGTGATGAAACATGATGGAACAGATATGGCTATCTTTCATGAGATCGTTGAATTTGCACGCGCGATTGGAATGGTACCTTTAGCTTTATATAAAGAACAACCAGGATATATACTAAATTCCTTATTGGTTCCATTATTAGATGCTGCTCAAATGTTACTTGCAAAAGAAGTAGCAGATGTTGAAACAATTGATAAAACGTGGATGATTGCTACAGGTTCACCACAGGGGCCGTTTGCGATTTTAGATATCGTTGGTATTCAAACGGCTTATCATATTACACAAGCGAAGGCAAAAGCTACTGGTGATGAACTCGTTGAACAATTAGCTAATTTATTAAAAACAGAGTACATTGATAAAGGAAAACTTGGCAGAGAAACAGGTGAAGGTTTCTATACCTATCCAAACCCTAGCTTCATGCAAGAAGATTTTTTAAAGGAATAAAAAGCGTGGATAATGATCGATTGTTGCCAAGCTAAGATACGCGGGGCAACAATCGATCTTTTATTCTCTCAAATAATAAGTGTAGGTGATCAAATCCTACTAGGCTCAGGATTTCCCCTTTGATCAATGTAATTTGCGCTTGATCGACTAAACAGTATACAATGAAAGAATAGAAGGTGTTTAATTGAGTGAATCTTCACTTCATGCGAAGGGGTAGAAATGATGCAGGAAAAAATATATTTTTACTATACAAATGATTTACATAGCAGCTTTGATCATTGGGCACAGGTCGTAGGCTATATCAAGAAGGAAAAGGCGAAACGGGTTGCGAGTGGAAGTTCTTGCTGGGTTGTCGATATCGGGGATCATGTTGACCGAGTCGATCCAATTGCAGAAGCTTTTATGGGGAAAGCAAATATAGAATTAATGAATCAAGCCAATTATGATATCGTTACACTAGGTAATAATGAGGGGATTACATTATCCCATGATGATTTATATCATTTATATGATGACGCCAATTTTGATGTTGTCTGTGCGAACTTACATAATATGAAACAAGCGAACCCTGACTGGCTCAAACCAACTGTCGAAATCCAATCTGTGCAGGGTGTGAAGATTGGTGTTGTTGGATTAACGGCCGCATTTAATGCTTTTTATAACTTGCTTGACTGGCATGTTGATGATCCGTTTCAGACACTAGAGGCGGAAGTCGAACGATTGAAGGAAGCAACGGATGTGATTGTTTTATTATCGCATCTTGGTATTAATGAGGATCGACGCATAGCAGAGAGGTTTTCAGATATTGATCTGATTATCGGCGGCCATACCCATCATTTATTCCGCACAGGGGAAACATTGAACGAAACGCTGCTTACTGCTGCTGGAAAACATTGTGCATATGTTGGTGAAGTTATTTTAACATGGGACCATACATGTCATGAATTAGTTCAAAAAGAGGCCTATACGACTAATATTACCCATATGGAGAAAGATCCGCAAACCGTCCAAACGCTAGATGATTATCGAGTGAAGGCGGCCATCCAATTGGGAGAACCTGTGATCAACACGGAAAATCCGATTGCTGTGCATTGGTTTAAGGACACCGAAATCATGCAAGCTTTAACAGATACGTTAAAAGACTGGACAGATGCTGATGTAGCGATGCTTAATTCAGGATTATTACTGGAATCCTTTGCAGCGGGTGTGATTACGTATCAAGACATTCACCGCATTTGTCCACATCCAATTAATCCGTGTGTTGTTGAAGTAAATGGCGATGAATTACTTGAAGTCATTCGCGCATCTTTTACAAAAGAGTTAATGGAATTAGAGCTAAAAGGATTCGGCTTTCGTGGTGAAATCATTGGACGAATGGTCTTCTCTGGCCTTGAAATTGAAACAGAGGGATATGGCACAGATCAAGAGTATGTGAAGAACGTAACAGCTAAAGGCAATCCGTTAGAATCGTCAAAATTATATTCGCTCGTCGTTGCAGATACATTTACGTTTGGACGGTTATTACCGGAAGTCGCGAAGTCACCGATTAAAGACTACTTTTTACCGGAGTTTATTCGCGATTTATTAGCGCAAACATTACGAGAAAAATTTGCTCATTCATAAGAGGACTTCCCTTCTAGTGACAGAATCCCATCCCTTGCATATACATGTATAGAATGTGATGGAGGAGGGGTTTTGTTTCTATGATTACGAAGAATACAATTGAGGTAGAAGGAAAAGAGTTTACTGCTGTTCGCGTTGAACTTCCGAAGACAAATTTATTAATGGTTTCAAATGATGTCGGGTATATTATGTGTGCCGCATTAGATGTTGATTTATTAAGCAATATGCTTGCTGATCGAAAGGTCATTGCTGGGCGCGCAGTTGGTGTAAGATCAATCGATGATCTGCTCCATGCCCCTTTAGAGAAAATAACCGATGCATCAAAAGAATATGGATGGGAAATAGGCATGACAGGAAAGGATGCGCTGCTTAATTTATCATAAAGTAGCTCCTAGCAATGGCATGCTTGCTTCTTAATTGAATAGTAATAATAATTCTATCCTCCTTATGACAAGCATATGTTTGTTATAAGGGGGTTTTACTATTGAGAAAACAGGTTCGATTCCTGCGAAAAGGATCACCACCTCCAATTCGGTATCTATTATTGGTGACAACGATATTATTTTTCATTTTAATTTTTTTTACGATTTGGATTATTGATCGGGGGATTCGGCCTCCATTGATGTTGATTGCAGAACAAAAGACAACTGAATTTGCAACAAGAACGATTAATTCTGCGGTCAAATCAACAGAAAATATGACATTTGACGATATGGTTGATATAAGTATTGATAATAATGGAAATGTATCGGTATTAGGTTGGAATATGGCATCGGTAAATGAGGCGTTACGTATGGCGACCGATCGGGCAGAATACTTTTTATACGGGATGAATAAAGGACAAACACTTGATGTAGATGATCCGAATATGACGCCTGTTGAGTTTGGCGATTCGGTCGGCGACTTAGCGGCGAAAGATCCAACCGTTGTAGAAATCCCCATTGGTCAAGCGACGAACAATACGATTTTAGCTAACTTGGGGCCAAAGATTCCCGTCCATTTTGAAATTGTAGGTAGCCTAGAATCAGATGTTATTCATGAAGTAAAAGAATTCGGAGTGAATGCTGCGTTAATCGAAATCTATATTCCGGTCTCGGTTAGCGTTCAAATTGTTGTGCCTTTTTCGACAACAACCGCAGATATTAGTACGAAGGTATTTATCGATTCACGTGTCATTATGGGAGAAGTTCCAGAATTTTATAATCAAGGCGGTGAAGGCCCTTCTATTTCGGTTCCGAAACCCCCTACGGATGATTAATCGCTAGCCTATTTATATCGGATATACAAGCAAGGTTATTGCGTTAGATTGCATTGACATCAACTGTTAGTAAAGCTATACTATAAATGCTGACAATTTGAAATAGGGTGTTAATTGAAGTTTCCACTCACAAGGAGGAGCATCATGTTGCACCCTGTTTTTAAAAAGGAGGAGAAAGTAAAATGGAAACAAGGTCACAGTGGGGGACGAGAGCCGGTTTTATTATGGCCGCAGTAGGTTCTGCGATCGGGCTTGGAAATATTTGGCGGTTTCCGGCAGAAGCCTATGCAAATGGTGGGGGTGCTTTTTTCATCCCTTATTTATTTGCCTTACTTACTGCAGGTATTCCAATTTTAATATTGGAATTTACAATGGGGCATAAGTATCGGGGTTCCGCTCCATTAACGTACAAGAAGATGAATAAAAGAACAGAATGGATTGGTTGGTGGGCGGTAATTGTTGCGTTTGTCATATCTACTTATTATTCAGTTATTATTGCTTGGGCAATATCGTACTCCATCTTTTCATTTAATTTAAGCTGGGGTTCAGATCCAGAGGCGTTCTTATTTAATGATTATTTAAACCATGTGGACCCAGGAACGATTGGTAGTTTGGTTCCGGGTGTCTTGATCCCATTACTTATTGTTTGGGTTCTTGTATTAGGTGTTTTATATAAAGGGGTTCAACGGGGAATTGAGATTGCAAACCGCATTATGATTCCAGCACTTGTCATTATCTTTTTACTCGTTGTGATTCGTGCTCTTACTTTACCTGGAGCAATTGATGGGGTAAACGCGTTTTTCCAACCGGATTTCTCCAAAATATTATCTCCAAAAGTGTGGGTTGCTGCATACGGACAAATATTCTTTAGTTTGTCGATTGCCTTTGCCATCATGATTACGTATTCAAGTTATTTACCAAAGAAATCAGATATTACGAACAATGCCTTTATAACCGGCTTTGGTAACTCGAGTTTTGAATTATTAGCGGGTATCGGTGTATTCTCAGTGCTTGGATTTATGGCTGCGGAACAAGGGGTGCCGATTAGTGAAGTGGTCACAGGTGGGGTTGGATTGGCCTTTGTTGCCTTCCCGGAGATTATCAATCAGTTCCCCGCATTTAATCAACTGTTTGGGGTCTTATTCTTTGTTTCTCTCGTGCTCGCCGGAATGACATCACTCATGTCGATTACGGAAACCTATGTATCAGGGCTCGTTGATAAATTTAATATATCTCGAGGCAAGGCGGTCTTATTTGGTGGTGGATTAGCTGCTCTTATTTCACTCATCTATGCAACACAGGGTGGATTAAACTTCCTTGATACGGTGGATTACTTTATTAACCAATTTGGCGTCGCATTACTCGGATTGGTAGAAGTCGTCCTAGTCGCTTGGTTCTTACGCAAACTAGGTGAATTTAAACGACACGCAAATGAGGTTTCAGATATTCAACTTGGTGCCTGGTGGACGATAAGTGTCGGAGTGATTACGCCGATTGTGTTAGGCTTTATGATGTATGGCCTATTCCGTGAAAACATCATGAAACTTCATGATAACGCAACAGGTAACTATGAAGGGTATCCAGACTTCTTTATTGCTTATAGTGGTTGGGCAGTAGCAGGAGCCGCTTTGCTTGTCGGTATTATTCTGTCTTTGACAAAGTGGAAAACACGACAGGCATCAACAAAGGACAAAAAGGAAGGGGCAATATAAAATGAGTGGTAGTTCAATCTTTATGATGGTCCTTGGAATCGTTATTATTTGGGGCGGTTTAGCAGTGAGTATTATCCATGCCGTCCGCAAATCCAGAGATAATAAATAAATGGAATGGAGATCGGCCTCACTTATACAGAAGCGAGGTCGATTCTTATTTTTCCTTAGCCATTTGCTCCCACTTTTTTAAGTAAGGGTAGGGGTCAAATGACCATTCACTATAGCCATTATCCTTGTACATGCCATAATGCAAATGAGGGGGGAATTTACCAGATGTGCCTGGCGGTCCATACCCACTAGAGCCAACACTTCCTAATTCATCACCGGGTTGAACGACTTGACCAACCTTCAGACCTTCCTCATACCCATTTAAATGACCATAGTAATGATAGATATTATGAATATCCCGAATCCCAATACGCCAGCCCCCATACAAGTTCCACCCCATCATTTCGACGACACCATATGTGGTTGATTTTATCGGTGCCCCATAGCTGGCAAAGATGTCAGTTCCCTCATGAATTCGTACTCCACCAAATCCACGCCGGTCCCCCCATGTGCTACGGTAACTGTAATTATGTTCGATGGCAACAGGGAAATCACGCTTGATTAAATCAATGGATTTAAACTTTTTAAACACTTTGGCCGTATTCATGATTGTTTGAACGTTTAAATCACGTTGATAATAGTTAAATAAAGCGATCTTAATATCATCTGCTGTTTGGCCTTGGGTAAGTAGTATGTTGGCCATGGTATATAAAACATCTTCTGCATCTTCCGGATCCGCCTTACCATCACCACTGGCATCTTGTCCGAGCCCATCAAAAAGAGCGATCATTTCATTGTACATCAGCTTGGAGCTGTTTCCAGGACCAAACCATTGATCATCAGAAATTTGAATGGAAATGACCTGGTCCTCCGATACGTCTGTTGCAATATTTCTTTCAAATTGATCAATAGCCGCTAGATAATACCACGGGATCTGTGTAATGGCCTCTGTTTTTTTATACAAGGCTAATCGCGTATCAGCTATTGAATCACGATCATCTGCATATACGTCTTGCTGCGATAAAAAGGGGAAGAGAAGGATGAAAAAGAGTATGATGTGGAGCTTTTTAGTAAACAATCGAACTCACCTCCCGTTAAAGTAAACTTAACTCGTAGTTTGTCCCAAAATGATTAATTTATCGACATTTTAAAATAAAGGAAGAATGAGCACTCTGTACTAAGGTGAAATAAGATGAGATTTAGCAAATGATGGTTGCATGCATGGTTAATTATGATAAACTATAGTCAGTTGACTGGGGTGACTATTGTTGATTGAATTGCATGGAAAACAGTATGAATTAATAGAAAATGAGCGGGATGGCTTTCAGGAAGATGTACTGAATGAACGCTATTCAGAGATTCTCAAGAAATATGATTTTATTGTAGGAGATTGGGGATATGATCAACTACGCTTAAAAGGGTTCTACTATGATAAAAATACAAAAGCTGCCTTTGATACAAAGATTAGCTTATTGGATGATTATTTATATGAGTACTGTAATTTTGGTTGTGCTTATTTTGTGTTAGAAAAAATTAGTGAAAAATAGATCGTTTATCGATCGGCATTCCATATGAAAAACAGTAGCAGATGATGGCTACTGTTTTTCTTGTTCCTCAGAATCTTCGTACTCAGCAAAAGGAGGGTTACCGACGACCTCTTTCGCCACCACTTCCTTGTACGTATGTCGATAAGCAGATTGTCTGCTTTGCCCTTCTTTCCAAGGTGTCGACTTTCCTAATACAGGGTCATCTTGGTTAATGGAAGAACCGAAAGCACCTTCCGGAAATTCCTCAGGTACTAAGTCTTCACGGACACTTTTTACATTGGAAAAATCAGTGTACTCTTTATCGTCTTTCTTCATTTTTAGTTCATCCTTTCATGTGGTAGTTTCTGCTACATGAAGAGGAATTATGTATGTGAAATCGTCGGATCGATCATTAAGCTCCGAACATAGCCACGGAACTTCTTTTCAATCCTTGTAGCGACTTGAAAAATAAGGTCTTCATTTCCTGTGTTCGCCATGATTTGGATACTGATTGGTAATCCTTGCTCATCAACGCCAATGGGAATCGTTAAAGCAGGTAATCCCCAGACATTTGCATAGGCAACATAAGGCATATAAGTCCGATATGTTTTTCGGATGGAGAATATTTCTTGATAGACATGGCCATGTTTTCCAGCCGCTTCATGGTAAACAGGGAAGATGAGCAATTTATTGTGTAAATAATCTTTCAATACGTTGTCTCCTTGGTCAAGAATCGTGGTAATATCACGGATGCGCTTCTCTGACGGTTGAAAAAGTTTTGCACCAATCAGGGCCCATGATAGGTATGTGTGGGTATTTGTCTTGTTCGTTACTTTTTCCTTGATATAGGCTGCGAGAGGATGTGACCGGTCTTTGTTAAAGGCTAGCTTTTTCATGCTTTCACCACCATCAACAGACATGATCTCTTGCCATAATTGGGCACTATCATGAAAGTAGGGTGGGATCGTTCGCTGCGTTGTAAATGGACCGCTTAATTCAGCATGCAGATCATCAAGTAGTTCAGCTGTTCGCTTGGACAGCGGGTAGGATGAATCATTTGCTAAAATATCTATTTGCACCTTTTCTAAAGATAAAGGGAGTGGCACTTCGTTGGCCATGAGCCCATATAAAAGTGCGATGTCACGCACGGATTTTCCCATGGGTCCAATTGATAACATCCGACTTTGCAGGGGGAGTGTGTCCGCCGGAAAGTGGCCAGTTGGATTCACTTGGAATTTTCCAGATTTAAAGCCAATGACACCATTAAAATGACTTGGAAAGCGAATGGATCCGCCAATATCAGACCCGATACCAGCTACTGAACCACCAGCCCCAATGAGAGCTCCCTCACCACCACTTGATCCGCCAGCTGTCCGTGTGAGATCCCATGGGTTATTCGTACGTCCATATAATTTATTATCAGTCTCTTGGCAAAAGCAGAGTGTTGGTGTGTTCGTCTTTCCGATAATAATGGCACCTGCTGCCTTTAACGTTGCAACAACATGGGCATCTTGCGTAAAGATGAGATCTTTTCGGTGGCTGATCCCACCTGTTGTTTTCATATTTTTTACATGAAAAGCTTCTTTTATACTGATGGGAACACCGTGTAAGGGACCGATCTCCTGATGGGTATGAATCTCCTGATCCGCTTGTTTCGCTTCTTCTAATGCGGAAGTAAATCGGTTTTCGACAACAGCATTTACGTGTGGATTTACCTTCTTGATCTGTTCAATGTATGTGTGGACAACTTCCGTACTTGAAAGTTGACCTTCCCTGATGGCTTGTGCAAGACTTGTTGCATCCATATCTAGACAAGATGGCTGGATTGGTAATCTTTCCATATCTTCATCCCTTCCTTTAAGCACCATTTATTGTAAGCGTTCACAACCATTGTATCAGCTTTTATTCAAAAGTGAAGGGACGTAAAGAGCGGAACAAGGGATAAAGCGTGTCCGTGACGATGCATATATGGTATTATAGAGAGTATAGGACATCGTGGAGGTTTTAATATGTATTTTATTGACCGTAGTAAAATTGATAAAACGCTTGTTTATATTGATACATTATTGCATGAATTTGAACAATATTCTTATGAAACGCCATTAGCTCAATTTGGTTTAGAGCGAATGACACATATGTTGATCGAGTCTATTCTCGATGTCGGCAATATGATGATTGACGGGTTTATTATGCGTGACCCGGGAAGTTATGAAGATATTATCGATATATTGATTGATGAAAAGGTGATCCCCGAGGAATTTGATACAGGGTATAAGGCCGTTATTCAACTACGTAATACAGTAGTCAGGGACTACTTAGATTTAGATCATGCTTTATTAGAGAAAACGATAACGATGCATAAAGAGGTCATCGATGAATTTAGTACCCATGTGAAAACGTATCTAGACCAAGAGTTGGGAGTGGCCCACGCTTTCTCAAATGAATAGAAAAAGAGTGATGATCCATGAAGAAGTACAACGGATATTTAATTGATTTAGATGGGACGATGTATCGAGGAAATGAAAGAATTGAAGGCGCAGCTGAATTTATTGATGATTTAAACGCGCAACAAATTCCGTATTTGTTTTTAACAAATAATTCTACGAGCACACAGATTGAAGTGGCCGAAAAATTAAAACGGATGGATATTAAAGCGACAGCAGATCAAGTTTTTACGTCTAGCTTAGCAACGGCAAAATACATTAAAGAAGAAAAAGAGCAAGCACGTTGTTTTGTAATCGGGGAAAGAGGGCTATCTGATGCATTAGTTGATGAAGGTCACGTCCTGATTGATTCGGAGGAGAAATGTGACTATGTTGTGATGGGACTTGACCGTCAGATCACATATGAAAAATTGGCAACGGCATGCCTGGCGATTCGCAATGGAGCTACTTTCATCTCAATGAATGGGGATGTGGCGATACCGACAGAACGTGGATTTCTGCCAGGAAACGGTTCCTTAACTTCGGTGGTTCATGTTAGTACTGGTAAACAACCGATTTTCATTGGTAAACCAGAAGCGATTATTATGGAGCAGGCACTTTATACGCTAGGGGTGAATAAGGCGGAGACAATCATGGTCGGCGATAATTATGATACCGACATCTTAGCAGGCATGCACGCTAAGATTGATACATTACTTGTCTTCACAGGGATTACATCATACGAAGCGTATCAAAAAATGACGAGGCAACCAACCCATCATGTACGAAATTTATCAGAATGGATTCTCACTGGCTCATGAACCAGCGAGAATCCATTCTGTTTTTTGCATATTAATCATCTAAGAGCTTGTCATCTGCATTGGCATGTGCAAGTCTACTTGATGCAGCAGCAGCAATGGCGCCAACAATATCATCTAAAAAAGTGTGAACTTCACCTGTTGATTGGTCGTTTAAACGTTCTAAAATTCCTGGCTTTTGCTTATCAATAAATCCGTAGTTCGTAAAACCAATGGAACCATAAACGTTCACAATTGAAAAGGCGATAATTTCATCAATCCCATATAAGCTTTCATCGGTCTCGATGATTTTTTGCAGGGGCTGTTCCAGTTTATTTTGTTCGGCTAGTTTATCCAGTTGAATCCCCGTTAAGATAGCGGTTTGTACTTCTCTTTTTGTTAACACACGATCCACATTATAGTGACAGGTTTCCAGATCCAAGTTATCGTGGTAGCTTGCTTGTAAATAGTAGACAAGATCAGCAATATCATCTATTGTGACACCGCGCTCAATGAGCATTTCTCGCGCTCTAACTTCTAATTCATCTTGTTTTGTGTTTTCATCCATTGTCTTCACCCATTCTTTTTTTATAATTACCGTGATTTCTAGGTAAGGTTTATCGATCCTTCACATATACTCTTGTATGTATGAATTTCATAATTGCCAAAAACAGCAAACGCTAGGTACTAAACCGGTATTATGAAATTCATTAATTGTATGAAAAGGAGAGGTATTGATGCGAAACTTACTGACTACGAATTATGGTCTGTCGATTAACGGGTCACAACTTATTGATGGAAAGCCTTGTTTTACAGATCATGAATACTTCTATATTACCATTCCAGCCGCTAACAAGAAAGACATAAATATGGAACAAGCTGCACTTGCCTATCATTTAGTTGAAAACGGTTACCCATATACTGCCTATCCGATCCCGAATAGTCAACAAGATTGGATAACGCACCATGAAGGCGAAAATTATATTGTTCTTCGGGGGGAAGCAGTAAGAAAGGAAGGGCAGGAACAGCATGGACAGCAACTTGCTTATTTTCATAAAGAAAATAGTACCTATCATTTTGAACCACAATCCATATCAAGCTATGGACAGTGGAAGCCATTGTGGATCAGTAAGTTAACCTTTGTAGAACATTATCTGACGGAGGAGTCGAAAAAGCAATCCAATCCATATGATCATTTATTAATGAATCATTTACCATATATCATTGGTGTTAGTGAGAACGCGATCCAGTATATGCAGGAAAGTGAGCAGGAGAGAAGGTATCGAGATTGTGATCGAGGAACCATTGCTTTTCAACGGTATCAGGATCAGCTCCTACGCCCAACGATTTGGTCTACGGATTTAGTATATGATCATGCGACAAGAGATATTGCGGAGTATATTCGCACAAAGATACTGTGGGGCGAGGAGCGGGAAGTGGCTGAGGTGCGGTTGTTTTTACAAGAATATGAATCAGTCCAACCGTTATCTGTATTTAGTTGGCGCTTATTATATGCCCGGTTAATGTACCCGATTCATCTATTCGATCAAATCGAGAAATCTTTTTATGAAACGGATCTGGAGCAGTCTTATGAACAAATGGCAAGATTACTTGAACGTCAACATTTGTATGAGCATCGTCTAGCGCTCTTATTTCATAGGGAAGACCCTAATTTTTATGAATTGGATCTACCTATGTTACACTGGATTCAATGATAAATGGGGGTGGGATGATATGAAAAAGCCACATATTTATATAACAAGAAAGATTCCAACAGCCATACTTGAACCCTTTATGGATCGATTTCACTTTAAAATGTGGGATCAAGAGCTTACACCAGTACCTTCCGATGTGCTCGAAGCTGAAACAAAACAGGCTGATGGTTTATTATGCTTGATTACGGATCAGATTCGTGAGGAATTATTTGTGGAAGCTCCGCAGTTGCAGATTGTAGCGAATTTGGCGGTTGGGTATGATCATATTGATATTCAAGCGGCAACAGAACATCAAGTCGTTGTGACGAATACGCCAGATGTATTGACTGAAACAACCGCTGATTTGACGTTTGCTTTATTAATGGCTACTGCTCGTAGACTTGTGGAAGCAAATAACTTTATCCGCCAGGACAAGTGGGGAGATTGGGCGCCCTTTCTATTAACCGGATCAGATATTCATCACCAAACGATCGGAATTGTCGGGATGGGAGAAATTGGCCAAGCTGTAGCTCGACGTGCAAAAGGATTTGGGATGTCTATCTTGTACCACAACCGGTCGAGAAAAGAGCAAGCGGAACAAGAATTAGGTGCTCAGTATAGGGAGTTCAATGATTTACTGGAACAAGCTGATTTTGTCATTTCGTTAGTCCCACTAACAAAGGAAACGACACATTTATTTAATGAAGCCGCTTTTAAAAAGATGAAGTCTTCAGCGATATTCATTAATGTTTCGAGAGGACAAACAGTTGATGAAGATGCATTGTATGAAGCATTGCGAGCGAAGGAAATTAAAGCCGCTGGTTTAGATGTATTTAAAGAAGAACCGATTCGAGCTAATCATCGATTGGTTCAATTGGAACAAGTTGTTTGCTTACCACACATCGGTTCTGCTAGTGAGCAAACGCGAGTGAATATGTTACGTTTATGTTTGGAGAATTTGGCAGGCTTCTTTTATGGAGATGGGGCGAAGACACCGGTTAATTAATTTCACAATCCCGATTTATAGCTATATCCGCATAGCTGATGTAGCTAATTATGAAATTCATACCTCTACAGGAATGACAAATAAAAAAAGCAGGCAATAGCATTGCCTGCTTGAGAATTCGATTAAAATACTTGTTCAATTTCAGTTACGCCGGGAACTTCAGTTGTCAATGCTCTTTCAATACCCGCTTTTAATGTAATTGCGGAGCTTGGGCAGTTACCGCATGCACCCATGAGGCGAAGCAGGACGATACCTTTATCATCAACATCGATTAATTCGACGTCACCACCATCGCGTAATAAATAGGGACGTAATTTATTTAATACTTCTTGAACTTGTTCATGCATGATTGTCTTCCCCTTTCATAATAAGGACTATATAAACGCAGTAAATAAATACTTGTTCCATTATGTTCAGTATACAGATACCTAACTATATAATACCCCTTATTTTATTAAATGTAAAATAAAATTAACTAATAGAATGAATTTCATAATTCCCCTAATCGATGTGGCACTAAACCGGTATTATGAAATTCATT
>Ga0209487_1000534_pt1 | contig 34487 bp, 27 predicted proteins | sample Poulit2012_FD_187524 | JGI IMG/M metagenome (GOLD analysis project Ga0209487, IMG submission 187524) | Agricultural soil microbial communities from Georgia to study Nitrogen management - Poultry litter 2012 (SPAdes) (version 2) | ecosystem: Environmental > Terrestrial > Soil > Agricultural land...
TGCTGGAGCTTCTTCTTCCTCTTTCTTTTTGAGAAGATCTTTTACTCTAGCGTAAGACTTAACAATCATAAACAGTATAAATCCAACGATAATCAAGTTGATTATAGTGTTAATCCATTTACCATATAGGATTGCGTTCTCAGGTGATATTTCCTTACCATCGGCATCTATTGTAGCATTGGATAGGATAATCTTCAGATCAGAAAAATCTACTCCTCCTGTGAAATGTCCAATAACAGGCATCATCACATCTTGAGTAAACCCAGAAACCACAGCGCCCACAGCACCAGCAAGTAATACAGCGACAGCTAAGTCGATGACATTACCTGTCATAATAAAATCGCGAAACTCATGTAAAAGTTTTTTCATAAATCGATATTTGGTTTAAACTCTATAATTTTAGCCATACAAAAATATAAAATAATTTGATCAATTGTCTAATTATGTTAATTATCTAAAATTACACGAGGAACTCGGCTAGAGACCGCGGTAATTAACTCATAATAAATCGTATCAATAGCATTAGCCAATTTAATAGCGGAGTTATTTTCGCCAAATACCTCTACTAAATCACCTTCATTGCAAGCAATCTCAGTAACATCGATCATTATCATATCCATACATACATTCCCAAGAATAGGCGCTCTTCGTTCGTTTAGATACACCCAACCTTTTCCATGTCCATAGGCTCTGTATATTCCATCGGCATGTCCTACCGGAATAATTGCAATTACCATAGCCTTTTCGGCAATAAACTTTCGGCTATAACTAATACTATCGCCTGGGTTTAAGTATTGTTTCGCGATGATAGGGGCAAACAGCTTTCCTACAATCTTTAAATTCTTATTGATTTCTTTATTATAGGTATATCCATAAAGCCCCACACCTATTCTTACTGCTTCTAAATGTGCTTCGGGATAATTTAAAACACCCATCGTATTACAAATATGACGTATAGGCATATAGCCAAAACCTTCTGCTAACTCATTACTAGCTTTCTTAAACTTTTGTATTTGATTTAAGGTAAACTCCTTTTCGGTTAAATCATCACTAGCAGCGAAATGCGTAAAAATGCTTTCTAGTTTTACATGCTTAGTAGCATTTAATGCGATTCCTAAAGATTCTGCCTGACTTAGGGCTACACCTAATCGATTCATTCCTGTGTTGAACTTAATGTGTACTGGATAAGCTTTTAAATCCTGCGCTTCGGCATACACAAAAAAAGCACGGAACATGCTATCTGAATATAAACTTGGCTCTAGCTGATAGTCAACAATTTCATGAATTTCTTCAGGCATTGCTTGAAATACAAGAATAGGTTTTTTGATTCCTGCTTTTCGTAATGCAACTGCTTCGCGTGTGAAGACCACTGCAAGATAATCCACCTCTAGTTTTTCTAAGTGTTTGGCAACCGCTACTGCATCGGTTCCATAAGCATTGGCTTTTACTACGGCTATTATTTTTGTAGTTGGCTTAAGTACGCCTTGAAAGTAGTTGAAGTTGTGTTCTAGTGCCTGTAGATTAACTTCTAGTCTTGTGCTAGGCAAGTTATTCATAGAATATTATGGTTTTTGTATAAAGTCTTTTGGTTCTTTTTTCTTTTGTTCCTTTGCAAGTTTCAACTTATAATATGCCGCTCTACTTAATGGTTCGTACTCCGATTTTTCGCCCAACACCACCAAGTTTTCATCATCGGTTTTTCGATAGCTATAGTGTGCTAAGTTCCCTGTTCTTGTGCATACGGCATGTACTTTGGTTACATATTCTGCCGTAGCCATTAGGTAGGGCATTGGGCCAAAAGGCTTCCCTTGAAAGTCCATATCCAAACCAGCTACAATAACGCGAATACCACTATTAGCAAGGTCGTTGCAAACCTGAACAATCTCATCGTCAAAAAACTGTGCTTCATCGATTCCTACTACATCGCAACCGCTAGCTAACAAAGGAATATTTGCTGCGGCTGGAACTGGCGTAGAGTGAATCTCATTACTATCGTGCGACACCACTTTTTCATCGTCATAACGAGTATCGACCATAGGTTTAAATATCTCAATTTTTTGATTGGCAAATTGAGCCCGTTTTAAACGACGAATAAGTTCTTCTGTTTTTCCTGAAAACATGGATCCACAGATTACTTCAATCCACCCAAATTGTTCTTCTTGATTGACGGTATTTTCGAGAAACATGTTTTAGAAAAATTACTGTTTTAATATATACTTTATATCCCTTTTTAGGATGTGTAAATTTATACAATCTAAAATAGATAACTGGTGATTATAGCTTTTTTCATATTTGGATTAACTCAAACTGTTATTAATATCAAACTAGCTATATCCACATATCACTCCTAATGGTTCCTAAGGATTTAACGCTTATTTTATTTTTTTAGCCTACCTTACACCAACCATAAATATTAGCCTTAAGTTTTATAATCATAAAAAACCATTCATGTGTTTGCCACACATAAACTGTTGAACCCTACATATAACAACAATTCTCCTTTTGACATTCTAATTTAGCTGTCATGAAAAGGAAAGTAATTAATGATCTCCATATATCAGAGCGCATCAAATCATCTTAATGAGACGGAATTAACTAATGCTCGAAATATAATATAGGAATAAAACCTTTTCGACACACACCGTTTTGTAGATTCATCTACTATCTCAATATTTTTCTTCTTGATTAGGGATACATTATAGAGAGAATGACTTTATAAAGAATTACTATTTAAAATATACTTGACCTTTCCGTTTAGGTTGTGTAAATTTATAATCTTTATAAAAAGAGATAATTCAGATTTCATCAATCTTCACTAAGCTAAAAGCAGCAAATATATCTTCCTACGAAGAAAAGTTCTGCTAAAAGTTTATAAATGCTTTTATCGATTCTAGAACTTGTCTAATGTTCTTGAAACTAAAGCAGATAAGGAGATAAAAATCTGTTTTTATGTATGTTTACAAAAAGTTCGGTTTCCTTTAAGATAGAAAAATACCTTAACACTAAACTATATATCTAGAGAAAGCGATTAATGAGGACCACAATATGAAAAAGAAAATAGAAACGGATATTCATTCATTAGCAACAGAATTACGCGACAATAAAGCTGGTCGTTCTACCCAAGAATGGAAAGAGCTTACTATGCAACTTTATGAAAAACTTTGTGTGCTGGAGTATTTAGAAGACCAACTAGAAGTTTCTAAAGGAACACCAGAAACAGAATCAGAAAAAGTTACATCGCCAAAGCCAGTCAAAGAAACCAATATACCGGTAGAAACAAAAGAGCTTGAGACAGATATAGAGGCAGTACAGAAGGATACAAAGCCGTTGCAAGACATGAGGGTGGACTTTAAGCCAGACACTGGTATCGCCGAAGCGGAAGATACTAAAACGGAAAAGTCTGTGGATGAAGCTTCAGCAGTTTCTGTAGAGACGACAGCCGAAATTAAATCCAAGCCACAGCCACAAAAGCGACAAGCAGACGACTTACAAAGATTTGCTTCCACCTATAAACAAACCCCTGTGTTTAGTAGAAAGCAAACCACTACGACTGATGAACAGCCAAGACGAAACACCAACTCTGCGCAAGCTGAAGATAAGCCAAGGTCGTTAAACGAGTCTCTAAATCGTGGATTACATATAGCACTTAACGATAGAATAGCTTTTATAAACAACCTCTTTGAAGGAAGTACACAAGATTTCAATCGCGTGTTATCGCAAATAAATACCATGGATGATTTTGATGCAGTCCAAAGCTTTTTAGAAAATCAAATAATGCCTGATTATAGTAATTGGGAAGGAAAAGAAGAGTTCACTGAACGGTTTATCAATATTATCGAAAAGAAATTTAGTTAAATACATTCATGGGGAAACTATATTTGGTACCTACACCAATAGGAAATTTAAAAGACATAACATTACGTGCATTAGAAGTCTTACAGTCGGCAGACTGTATTCTTGCAGAAGACACACGCACTAGTGGCAAGCTTCTAAAGCATTATGAGATAAGCAAACCAGTTCTCTCTCACCATATGCACAACGAACATAGAACGGTTAGTCAATTGGTGCAGCGCATGCAAAATGGCGAAACTCTAGCTTTAATAAGTGATGCGGGCACACCTGCCATAAGCGATCCAGGTTTTTTACTTACTCGTGCTTGCATACAAGCCGGTGTTGAAGTAGAATGTTTACCAGGTGCAACCGCTTTTGTTCCAGCATTGGTAAATAGTGGATTACCAAATGACAGATTTGTTTTTGAAGGATTTTTACCTCAAAAAAAGGGATTGAAAACAAGGTTGGAGCTTTTAGCTACGGAACCTAGAACTATGGTTTTTTATGTCTCTCCATATAAATTAGTAAAGACCTTAACTCAGTTAATACAACACCTCGGCGAAGAGCGTCCTGCCTCTGTGTCAAGAGAGATTACCAAACTTTATGAAGAAACCGTTCGAGGTAGTTTAAATGAAGTAAAGCAACACTTTGAAAAGCATCCACCGAAAGGAGAGTTTGTCTTGGTAGTTGGTGGTAAAACCGATAAATAAGTCTGACCATGCGTTGGAAGAAGCCCATTTCTTTTCCGGAAGAAAAAATTCAATATTTAATCGATAGAATCGGTATAGACCGTACCACTGCACTACTTTTACTGCAACGTGGCATTACGGATTTCGATCAAGCTAAGGAGTTTTTCAATCCAGACATAAACTCCTTACACGATCCCTATTTGATGAAAGATATGGATAAAGCAATCAAAACCATATCCGAAGCGATTCAAAACAAAGAACGCATCATGGTTTATGGCGACTATGATGTGGATGGCACTACAAGTGTAGCGCTTCTTTTCCTTTATCTTAAAAGCTTAGGTGGCGAGATACTTACTTATGTTCCCGATCGCTACACCGAAGGTTATGGAATTTCGAATCAAGGCATTGACCATGCAAAAAATGAGGGAGTATCGCTTATCATAGCTATAGATTGTGGTATTCGAGCAGTGGAACAAGTCGCTTACGCTAATGAGTTGGATATAAACTTCATTATCTGCGACCATCACTTACCAGGCGAGGAAATACCACAAGCAAGGGCTATTCTAAATCCAAAACAACCAGACTGTCCCTACCCTTATAAAGAACTATGTGCTTGTGGCGTAGGTTTTAAATTAATCCAAGCAATGCACACCAAAAGTGGAGGAAAACTACATGATCTAATTCCATACTTGGACCTGGTAGCAATTGCCACAGGTGCAGATATCGTTCCTATTACTGGAGAAAATAGAATTCTAGCTGCTGCTGGATTAAAACAACTTAACGAGCAACCAAAGCGAATTGGAATAGATGCCATTTTAAAAGTGAGCAATAGTTCAACCCAAAAGTTATCCCTTTCCGATTTAGTTTTTAAAATAGCACCACGTATTAATGCTGCTGGAAGAATGAAACATGCGCATCATTCAGTAGAGTTGTTAATAGAAGAGGATCTAAATAAAGCATGGATAATCGCTGAGGAAATAGAAGATTACAATAAAAACCGAAGAAAAAAAGATAGTAGTATCACCATAAAAGCCTTAGAGCAAATCGAGGAAAAGAAAGAAACTGAAAAGTATACCACAGTGGTGTATGGAGAAAGCTGGCACCGTGGTGTTTTAGGAATAGTAGCTTCTAGATTAATTGAAGTGCATCACCGCCCTACCATAGTATTTGGTAAAGGCGATGGTCTTTTAACAGCTTCTGCACGATCGGTTAAAGGATTCAATATTTACGATGCTTTAAACGAATGCGCACACTTGTTAGAAAAGTTTGGCGGGCACAAATATGCTGCAGGATTAAGTTTGTTACCTGAAAACTACTATACATTTAAAAAGACATTCGAAGAAATAGTGAAAACCACTATTTCGCCAGATTGCTTGGAGCCAGAAATTCAAATAGATGCTCAAATTACGTTAAGCGAATTGCTACCAGAGAATAATCGAATAACCTTTCCAAAACTCTATAGAATATTAAATCGTATGCGCCCTTTTGGACCAGGAAACAACAACCCAGTATTTCTAACCGAAGGAGTTATAGATAATGGCTCAAGAAAAGTTGGGAAAGATGAGAAACACTTGCGTATAAGTGTATACGATACTACAACAGAACAAACTTTTGTTGGAATTGGGTTTAATCTAGGACATAAGCTAGACGAGATAAACAAGTCAAGCTTCGACATTATTTACAGTTTAGACGAGAATCACTGGAATGGAAGCACCACTTTACAATTAATGGTTAAAGATGTTCGATAATAGCCGAGCGATCGGTGCTTTCATAAACTTCTAATTCAAAGTCCTCACCGTCGAAAACCCCATAGGTATAGTAATGAATCCAGTCACCTAAATTAAAATAATAACTGGTTCCATTTATTGCTATTTTCATAGGTAAATGTCGATGACCGAATATGAAGTAATCATAATAGTCGGTTTCTAGTTTTCGCTTAGCATATTGCACCAACCATTCGCCTTCTTTTCCTAAAAATGCTTTGTCTTCGTCTCCAGAAATAAGTTTGTTTTTCACAGAAAAGTATTGTCCTAATCGCACTCCTATATCTGGGTGTAACCAGCGGAATAACCATTTAGAAAGTGGGTTGGTAAATACCTTCTTCATGCGTTTATAGGCTTTGTCGTGTGGCCCTTTACCATCGCCATGACCAATTAAGAATTTCTTATCGTTGATAAGAAATTCGGTGCTATCGTAAAAAACAGGAATATCTAATTCTTTTTCAAAGTAATCACGCATCCATAGGTCGTGATTTCCTACAAAAAAATATATAGGAATTCCTTTATCTCGCAATTCTGCAAGTTTCCCCAGGGTGCGAACAAAACCTTTTGGTACTACCATTTTGTATTCGAACCAAAAGTCAAATAAATCGCCTAGTAAAAATATAGCGGCGGCATCCTCTTGCACGGTATCTAGCCAACGAACAAACTTCTTTTCTCGTGGTAAACTAGACGCAGCATCAGGTGCTCCCAAGTGATTATCACTAGAGAAGTATACTTTCTTACCTTTTGGAACAATTACTTTGTGCATCTACTATTTTATTCGTGGTCTGAAGCATACCATTCCGCAAAGCTAGAATCGGTTTCTTGCAGTCTTAAGGAATGTAATTTAATATTCTCCGGAAGGTGTTTTCCAATTCTATCGACAAAATCTAAAATCATCATTTCGCTTGTAGGCTGATAGTCAACCAGCAAAACATAATGATCTCGCTTTTGTAATTCTTTTGCTAACTCTAGATGCGGGGTGTTTTTATTGAAAACTGTAGCGTGATCAAACACATCTACCACCTTCTCCTCTACAATACGCTTTAAATCTCCAAAATCTATTACCATACCATACTTAGTGTTGTTCGAGTCACTAATAGGCGTTCCTATTACCGTAACCGCCAACTTATAGCTATGTCCATGAACATTCTTACACTTTCCATCATAACCATACAGCGCATGTCCAGTTTCAAAGCTAAACTTTCTTGTAATGCGTATTTTCTTCATTATTAAATTCAATTTTGCACAAAGATACATTATAATTATAGTTCGGTTAAAACCTGCACCATTATATCATGTGAAAATAAATTCGCTTCTTACAAGGAATTCTTGCACATACTAAATAATTATGCTAAATTGCGCCCTAGTAATAAAAACAGGCCCCTGTTTTTTATTAAACAATGGGGATGTAGCTCAGTTGGCTAGAGCGTTTGGCTGGCAGTCAAAAGGTCGCGAGTTCGATTCTCGCCATCTCCACAATAAAAAACCGATTCGAAATTCGAATCGGTTTTTGTGTTTTATCACTTACCCTTTTAATTTATCCAAATATGGCGCTAACCATTGCTGCACATACTTACCGATAACATCAAATTCTAAGTTCACCACTGTGCCTACCTTATAATCTTGAAAAACAGTATGGTCGTACGTGTATGGAATAATCGCTACAGAGAACCTTCCTTCTTGGGAGTTTACCACCGTTAAGCTTACACCATCTACCGTAATAGATCCTTTCTCTACTGTTTTATGCCCATATTTAGTGTCGTATTTAAAAGTGAAAATCCAACTTCCATCAGCCTCTTCAATATCCACACAAGTTGCGGTTTGATCTACATGACCCTGTACCATATGCCCATCCAATCGATCGCCGAACTTCATGGCCCGCTCTAAGTTTACAGAACTACCTACCTTAAGATTTCCTAAGCTAGACTTTTCTAAAGTTTCGTCTATTGCAGTAACGGTAAAATCTGTGTCAGTTTTAGCCACTACTGTTAGGCAAACTCCATTATGTGACACACTCTGATCCACCTGCAGCTCTGGTACAATATGACTAGCAACTGTAAAATGCTTGTTAGCCTTTTCCTCTTTTATATCAGTTATTTTTCCAATCGTTTCTATAATCCCTGTAAACATGCGATCTAATTAATTATGTTTGTGGTACAAATTTAATCATTAATAAATTACTAGATATGAGTAAGGATGCAAAGTTAATAGTGGGTATTTCTATTGGCGATCTTAATGGGATTGGCGGGGAAGTTATTTTAAAAGCGCTGGAAGATACACAGATCCTTGATTTATGCACTCCTGTCATATTTGGTTCGGCACGTGTATTAACCTATAATATTAGAGCGATAAAAAGTAAGGTTAATTTTCATGGAATAGATTCCTTAAACAACATCGTACATAAAAGAGTAAACGTGCTGAATCTATGGAAGGATCAACCGGATATTAATTTCGGGAAACAAGATAAAGAATTAGGTCAGTATGCTGTTTCTTCTTTAGAAGCTGCAACAAAAGCACTGAAAGAAAACAAAATAGATGTGCTGGTTACGGCACCAATAGACAAATGGAACATACAATCGGAAAAATTTAATTTCCCTGGACACACCAATTATTTGGCAAAAGAGTTAGGTGGCGAAAGCTTAATGTTGCTTGTAAATGGTGACTTACGTGTTGGATTACTTACCGACCACGTACCTATAAGTGAGGTTACATCGCATATTACGCCAGAGTTAATCCGTAATAAAGTAAAGCTCATGGCAGACTCATTATTACAAGATTTTGGCATTCGTAAACCAAAAATAGCTGTGTTAGGACTTAATCCACATTCTGGAGATAGAGGGGTAATTGGAAAAGAGGATGAGGAAGTAATTCTTCCAACACTTGAATCCATTAGGCATGAAGAAGGTACTTTAGTGTTTGGGCCATATGCAGCAGATAGTTTCTTTGGCTCCGATACTTATTCGCAGTTTGATGGCATTTTAGCTTGCTACCACGACCAAGGTTTAGTAGCATTCAAAACAATGTCTTTTGGAAAAGGAGTGAATTTCACCGCTGGATTAAATCGTGTACGCACCTCACCAGACCATGGAACAGCATACGATATAGCTGGAAAAGGGATAGCTAATGCAGATTCTTTTTTACAAGCTATTTTCTTGGCTATAGACGTATATAGAAAGCGAGAAGAGTATAAATCTATTAGTGAAAATCCGCTAAAACCTAGCACTCGAAGAAACTTACGTAAAAATATTCGAAAAAGCTAATTTGGTATTGAAAATTATTAATACCTTTGCATTTACCTTTTTCGGAAGGTAAGATGTATTTAAAACCGATGTGATTATGAAGGAGTTAACCCAATTCAAGATTCCAATTTCAGGGTTGAAGCAAGGGATACATCAGTTTACATACGATATAGACAAGACGTTCTTTACGTATTTTGATTACGAAGAGTTTTGGGATAGCCTCTTAAAACTTGACGTAGAACTGACTGTAAATTCTACTTCCTTAGAATTTGCTCTACATATAGTAGGACAAGTTGGCGTGCATTGCTTTGTTACCAACGAAGCTTATATGCAACCAGTAGAGGATACGTACAGGCTCGCTGTTAGATTTGGCGATACGTACAATGATGATTTAGAAGACATTCTAGTCATTCCTCATGGGAGTCTTGAAGTAGATATAAAGCAATATGTTTACGAGACCATTATACTGTCTGTTCCAGCAAGATTGGTACACCCAGGTGTAGAAGACGGTAGTTTAAAATCGGAAGTAAAAGATATTTTAGATGAACTTCGAGTCGATGAGCCAACAGAAGGCACTGACGATTCTGAAGAGGAAACGGACCCTAGATGGGATGAATTAAAAAAATTATTAACGGATAAATAAGAGTATAAAGAAATGGCAACACCAAAAAGAAGAACTTCTAAATCAAGAAGAAATAAAAGGAGAGCGCATTATAAAGCTAAGCATCAGCAAATAGCTGTAGACCCAACAACTGGAGAGTCGCATCTATATCACAGAGCACATTGGCACGAAGGTAAATTATACTACCGTGGCCAAGTAGTTATTGATGCTACAGAAGATGTTTTAGAGGCTTAATGTATAAAATACAAAACTATGAAACTCTCACAGTGGTCTGTGAGAGTTTTTTGTTTTGAAATGCAATTTCATTGACAAAAACTGCAAACTCTCAAAGTTTTCGTCAATAAAGTAACTTTTCACTACAATTAGGTTGTAGTTGACAGGTTGTTTTATATTTTTGACTATTAGTTATAAATTATTTCTTATGAATAAAATAACTGCTGCAATTACCGCCGTAGGTGGTTATGTGCCAAACGACGTCCTGTCCAATAAGGATTTAGAGGGAATGGTTGATACTACGGACGAATGGATTCTGACTCGTACTGGAATAAAAGAACGAAGAATATTAAAGGACCCAAATAAAGGAACCTCTTACTTAGCTATTCAAGCTGCAAAAAATCTTTTAGAGAAAAGCAATACCGATCCGAAAGATATCGATATGGTAATATTGGCCACCGCCACACCTGATATGCCAGTAGCGGTAACAGGGGTATATGTTGCCACACAAATTGGTGCAGTGAACGCCTTTTCATATGATTTGATGGCGGCTTGCTCCAGTTTTATCTTTGGTATGTCAACCGCAGCTAGATATATAGAATCAGGACGATATAAAAAAGTACTCCTTATAGGTGCCGATAAAATGTCATCCATTATTGATTACGAAGATAGAGCTACTTGTATTATCTTTGGTGATGGCGCTGGAGCTGTTTTGTTTGAGCCAAATACCGAAGGATATGGCTTACAGGACGAGTTCTTACGTAGTGATGGCACAGGCAGAGAACACTTAAAAATCGTTGCTGGAGGCTCGTTAAAACCAGCTAGTGCTGAGACTGTAGCAAACAAAGAACATTATGTTTTTCAAGACGGACGAACCGTCTTTAAATTTGCTGTTTCCAATATGGCAGATGCATGTCAAGAAATAATGGAACGCAATAAATTGACCGGAGATGATATCTCGTGGTTAGTTCCTCATCAGGCTAATAAACGTATTATCGATGCGGCAGCCAACAGGATGAATTTACCACAAGAGAAAGTGATGATGAATATTGCTAAATATGGCAATACCACATCGGCCACTTTACCTTTATGCTTAGTCGATTACGAAAAACAGCTAAGAAAAGGGGATAAATTAGTATTTGCATCATTTGGAGGTGGCTTTACTTGGGGAGCCGTCTATTTAAAATGGGCTTATAACGCTTAATTTAATTAAAAAGACTTTGAAAAAGAAAAAATCTAAAACTATGAACTTAAAAGATATTCAAAACTTAATAAAGTTTGTTGCTAAGTCAGGCGCAAGCGAGGTTAAGCTTGAAATGGAGGATTTAAAAATCACCATTCGTACGGGTACAGAAAGCAAGGGACAAACAATTGTACATACAGAAGCACCTGCTATGGCTGTAGCCCCTGCAGCACCAGCTGTAGCACAACCAGCTCCTGCAGCAGAAGCACCTGCCGAAGATCCTAATTCTAAATACATCACGGTTAAATCACCTATCATAGGAACGTTCTACCGTAAACCTGCTCCAGACAAGCCGGTATTTAAAGGTGTTGGCGACAAGATAAAAGAAGGAGACGTGCTTTGTATTATCGAGGCAATGAAACTATTTAATGAAATTGAAAGCGAAATCTCTGGTACTATCGTAAAAGTACTTGTAGAGGACTCTACACCAGTTGAGTTTGACCAACCACTTTTCTTAGTAGATCCGTCGTAATTAGGCTATTTGGCCCATTACAATGAATCTATTATTCATATTTAAAGTAAAGCTTTTATGTTTAAAAAAATATTAATTGCAAATAGAGGCGAAATTGCATTGCGTATTATCCGCACTTGTAAAGAGATGGGGATAAAAACCGTTGCTGTATACTCTACAGCCGATGCAGAAAGTCTCCACGTGCGATTTGCAGATGAGGCAGTTTGTATTGGACCGCCACCAAGTAACGATAGTTATTTAAGGATCTCTAGTATTATTGCTGCTGCAGAAATAACCAATGCCGATGCCATACATCCTGGATATGGATTTTTGGCAGAGAATGCAAAGTTCTCTAAAATCTGTGAAGAGCACAATATAAAGTTTATTGGCCCTGGACCAGAGATGATCGAGAGAATGGGAGATAAAGTTACTGCCAGAGAAACGATGATAGCCGCTGGTGTACCTACTATTCCTGGAAGTGATGGTCTAATTACAGATTTCGAAGAATGTCAAAAGACTGCATTGGAAATAGGGTATCCGGTTATGCTTAAAGCTACCGCAGGTGGTGGTGGAAGAGGCATGCGTGAAGTTTGGAAAGAAGAAGACCTAAAAAAAGCATGGGATTCCGCTAGACAAGAAGCTGCTGCTGCATTTGGGAACGACGCTATGTACATGGAGAAGCTCATTGAAGAACCTAGACATATCGAAATACAAATCGTAGGAGATTCTACCGGAAGAGCATGTCACTTAAGTGAGCGAGACTGTTCAATCCAACGTAGACACCAAAAATTGCTCGAAGAAACGCCAAGTCCATTTATGACAGACGAACTTCGAAAAGCAATGGGTGATGCCGCAGTAAAAGCCGCGGAGTATATTAAATATGAAGGAGCTGGAACTATCGAATTCTTAGTAGATAAGCACCGCAACTTCTATTTTATGGAGATGAATACAAGAATTCAAGTAGAGCATCCGATTACGGAGCAAGTAATTGACTACGACTTGATAAAAGAGCAAATTCTTGTTGCAGCAGGACATACATTGTCAGGCAAAAACTATTTCCCTAAATTACATTCTATAGAGTGTAGAATAAACGCAGAAGATCCATTTAACAACTTCCGCCCTTCACCAGGAAGAATTGATGTTCTTCATGCCCCTGGTGGCCATGGAATCAGACTAGATACCCACGTGTATGCTGGTTACTCTATTCCACCAAATTACGATTCGATGATTGCTAAGCTTATCACTACTGCTCAAACAAGAGAAGAAGCGATAAGCAAAATGAAGCGAGCACTTGATGAGTTCGTAATAGAAGGAGTGAAAACTACAATTCCATTCCACAGACAGTTAATGGAACATCCAGATTTTATTGCAGGTAATTATACCACGGCATTTATGGATGACTTCGAAATGAAACCGGAGAAGGATATGGATAATTAATCTCCACAAATAATTGATATTAAAAGCCTTTTTACAATTGTAGAAAGGCTTTTTTAATTTATTGATTCAAGTTTCTGAATCGTATGTTGCATTTGATTGCTTAATGAGTACAACCACTTTAGCTGCTCTATAATTATATAAGCTTCATTCACATTTCTATCAACATCATTTTCTGCAAGCTCTTCTGGTGTTTCCTCCATTTCAAGCAGGGTTTTAGTTTCCACATTTACTAAAAACCATGACAATTGATTATCCGCATCTTTATCTTCGAATACTCTGTTATATTTTAATAATGAAATACAGTTATCAAGATTGTTATCGATGTTTTTCGCTGCTAAACTAAAGCTTGTAGAAGCCTCGGTAGTGGGGTGATTTTGAATAAAAGTGCTAGTAGATGCTAAGGCGCTTAAAAAAGTATGATTTAGCGTTACCAACTCATAAACAACATCCATATTCTTTTGTTGCGACTTTGGTTCTTGCGTCATGCGTTGAAATGTAGCACTTAAATTAGATACCGATAAAAAAGCTTCTTTTCTAGCTAAATTATAAGAGTTTGGACGACTTGACTTGCTTTCATATAACGAGACTATTTCGGCTAAGAACTTCCGATTGGCCTCTACACTAGTCGCAACAACCCCTCGAATATTCTTAACCTCCCATGCAGGCCACAATAACATATTACCTAAAGTGGCCAAACCAGCTCCAATTGCTGTATCGATGACTCGGAATTGAATTACATTCCATAGATCTGGTTCCAAAAGCGCATAAATAAACACAATATTTAATGTTATAAAAACGGCTCCTGCGCGGTAATTGGTTTGAATCATAGTAAATGCTATCAAAAAAGAAAGCACGCCTAATATAGCATATACGACTACACTATGAACTAAAAAAATAACTCCGAATGCTACTACTCCACCAATTAGAGTTCCAATAGTACGTTCTTTAGCACGTGTTTTTGTTAATCCATAATTTGGCCTAAGAATAACCACCACCGTCAATAAAATCCAATAAGCATTGTGGATCTCAAGCAACTCCCCAATAACCAATCCGAACATCCCTACTACTGCTAATCGAAGAGAGTGACGGAATATTATGGATTGAAAACTTAAGTTATCCTTTACTATCTGTAAGCTATATACCTGTGGTGTGATGAACTTAGCCGCATTAGAAGCTGATAGATCTTCCATATTACGTGTACTCCCACCATGCATTATCCAAAATATCTTCTCAATGGCATCCACTTGTTTAACCTGATACCTGTATAAGTTCTTTAAGATGAGAACTACCTCAGCATCACTTTCAGAACTATAAGCATAGGCCACTATTTCTTTTTGAATCTCCTCTAAGTGCTCTTGTAAACAAGCATCAGCCTCCACATCTTTAAATCTTTTACTGTCTGCCAGCAAGTGTAATTTTTGACACATGGTATCCATAAGTTGCTGAAAAGCTTTAATTGGCGCTGCTTGATTTCGAAGCAAATCATCCATCTTCTCATAATTGACTGGATTGGCCATGGCTTGCTCGAGAATTTTTATAAGCTGAATAAATACCAACACTCGTTTACGTCTATAGCTTGATCTACCAGAAGAACGTCTTTCACTTAAAAGTATCTCTCTCAAGGTTTCGTGAAGCTCTCCTAACTCCTCTTGATATTGAAACAACTCGTCTTGAAGTAATATCCTATCAGCATCTGGATGAATCAACTTAGAGCGAGTTTTTATGTATTTAGCAGTTAGTTTAAACACTTCGCTTAACGCTTCTTCTGTGCTTGCTCGTGGATTTAATCTATACCAAATGGTTGCTAATGCCAGATACCACAATCCTCCTGCACCAATTAATAAAGAATACACTACTGGATGTATGTTTCCGCTATTGAATGCAAAACTTAAAACCAAAGCAAGTAACCCAGCAAAGCTTATCAACGAGCCTCGAAATCCAAAAATGGAAATAAGAGAGGTTAAAAATAGTAGCACTCCGAAAACTGGAGTCAGAATCCAAATATTCTGCGAGAAAAAATTGGCGATGAAAGTTATCAAAGTGATAAGTAGTGCCGAGAATAAAATTCCATTTCGCATATGTTTTGCACTACCACTGACGTCACTTGGCGAACACCAAAACGCACCAAATCCGATAGCCAATCCAATCTCAACCTGGTCGGTTAGTGCCCCAATAGAAATAGGAAGCGCTACCGCGATACAAACCAAAAGCGCACGATAAAAACTCATGCTTTTTAAAAGCACGAGAAACTCCTGAGAAAAGGAAGAAATTTTAGACTGTACCATTACTATGCAAATTAAGAAAAAGTTGCAAAAGTAAGCACTTAATTCTTAAGAAAGGAGTGCTTTACCATAGTATTGAGAATTAAGCAAATCATCCACTCCTTAATTTAAAATTCTTAATAAAGAAAAAGCACGCCTGCCATATAATTTAGAGAGAAAATAGTTAGGCGCTCACATCAACAAGTTACTGATAGTTTCGGATTAAATAGAAATACTTAGAATACCATAAATTCGCCATAAATCATGTGCATCATGCGTATAATCTAAATAACGATATTCTGGCTTTAACTTAAACACCAATGATTTTGAAATAGGTTTTTCTAAAACTGCTGTAAACCTTTGATCAAAAGTGGAGCTTTTATGAGACGTAACACTCCATAATACTTCTGTATCTACAGTAAGCGACCACTCTTTTAAAGAGTTATCGGTTTTATTTAACGGGAAAGACACCCCAAATCTGTATCGATTTCGCAAGGTAAATTTATCCCTAAAACGTTGTTCTACTCGTAATCGCCCTTTTAACTTCACCCCTTTTAACTTATGACTATGATTGTATTGCTGTACAATACGTTTTTCGTCGGTACGCTGGCTATCAAATAATTCTTTTATTCGATATCGGAAAATTAAGGAAATCGAATGATTGGATTTAATAGAATATTTTTGTGACGCATTCAGTTCTAAAAACTCAACACTATAATCAAACTTTCCAGAGTTATAAAAAGGACTTCGATATATAGTTCCCAATGATGAGGACCATCGACTTTCCGAATTAGACTTATATTCCCAATCGATTTCTACTTGTGTCAATAAATCTTCCTGAGCTATTATAGTAAAGGATAGAAAAGTAAATAATAATAAAAGAGTATTTTGAAAGTTCCTCATTGCCACATGATTAATTCTGTCCGCAAATTTAGTCAAGTTAATCCCGACAAAAGTGTATTAATTAAAAAATAATTCTATTTCATAAGAATAAGCACCTAAGGTTTTCCATAACGATTTAATGATATGCCTTTTACCTCTTTGTTTTATACATTCTAAAAACAAGCATTGCTTTATGATTTACCTCATGCTTTCTCCTTCAATAGTTAAGCAAAAACTGCATAAGGGATCGACTATGATATGGTAGAACACTATAACATCAAACGGATGAGATAGAGGTATTATCGCAATTATTAATGGCGACACACTCGATGTTCCCCACGTGATAAACCAAGTAACACAATCTATTCTGTAGAAAGGAAGTTTGGTAATTATTAGCAGTGCTTTTAAAACTTTCTATTAACCAATCTACTCTATAGCTAGTTTTGATGGAAAGAAATTTCATCTTTCAAGAACTTTGGTATGAATAGAAAGCTTATGAAATAGAAGCCTTACCAGATGGAAGTAGTTTGCTTCATGTACACCGAGAGCCTAACTCTGATGAGATAGATATACAAATCAATGAAACCTAATATATCGCTATAATAACCATGATTTATAGAAAGTGGAGCATCGGAAGTCAATCTATTTAATATAGAATTAGTATTGAAAGACTAATACGCGAAAAACTTAAAAAGTAAAATGAAGTCTATGACCATAAACACATATTATGCGTTATGTAAACTCTGCAAATGAAACTTCAAGAATCATTTATCGCTTACTAGGTTTTAGAAGAAACTAAAAAGTGCATGTAGATTGTAAAATAATGAGGGAAGTTATTCTTCAGGTGGTATAGCTGTGTTATATTCCGGATTAAAAGGCTCAATATGCACTAACACCATGTCAATACTAGGAATGGCCTCTATTAAAGCGTCTTGTAGGTCGTGAGCGATTCTATGTCCTTCTTTTACGCTTATTTCTGCATTTACCAAAGCATGTAAATCCACTAAATAGTACATTCCATTTTTTCGAACCAAACATTTCTCCGTTCCTTTTACTCCTGGAACGGTTAATGATATTTTCCTAATCTCATTTTCTAGCTCATCATATCGATGTTCATCCATGACTTCACCTAGTGCAGGTCTAAAAATTCTATAACTATTGTATAAAATAAATCCAGCTGCGAACAATGCAGCAACATCGTCGGCAGCTTCATAACCTTCGCCTAAAAGCAAAGCTACACTTATACCAACAAAAGCTGCAATAGACGTAATCGCATCGCTTCTATGGTGCCAAGCATCAGCTTCAAGCGCTGTGCTATCCAGCTTCTTTGCACTTCGAATTACTTTTCTATAAGAGATTTCCTTCCAAATAATAATTGCCCCTAGAATATATAAAGTCCATGCTTTTGGCATTTCCTTGGGCGATTGCATGTTTATAACACTTTGATAAGCAATTACCACAGCCGAAACTATAAGAAACCCAACCACGATAAACGTCATCAGTGGCTCAGCTTTTCCATGTCCATACGGATGATTTTCGTCTGGTGGTCGGTTTGCATAACGCATGCCAAACAGTACCAACAAAGACGAAAACACATCGGCGGTAGACTCTATTCCATCAGCAATCAATGCGTAAGAATTACCAAAAACACCAGCAAAAAACTTAACAATGGCTAAAAGTAAATTACTTAGCACACTAAAAACTACAGTTCTTATCGCTTGTTTTGAATTGGTCATACTTTAAAGCTAATCAAATCTTTTCAAAGATAAGTTTACTGAGCTTGAAACTAAGCTAAAAACAGATTAAGCTTTAGTTAGATATTTTTCATTTCTAGGATATTTGAGCATTCTTTTATTTAAACATAAAAATGTGTGCTGAAGTGTTTCCAAAATTGATAGAATATAAAACGACAAACTTGTATATTTGCTTCTTATATTTATAATGGCAAAACAAACAATACTATGAGTAAGCTTGTTATTGTGGGCACAGTTGCTTTTGATGCGATAGAAACCCCTTTTGGTAAAACCGATAAAATTCTAGGAGGGGCCGCCACTTTTATCGGCCTAGCAGCTTCGCAATTCAATGTAGATGGTGCAATAATCTCTATTGTAGGTGGTGATTTCCCAAAAGAGTATATCCAATTGCTGGAAGATAAAGGAATGAATGTAGAAGGTTTAGAGATAGTTGAAGATGGGAAAACCTTCTTTTGGAGTGGTAAATACCACAACGATATGAATACTAGAGACACTTTAATTACCGAGCTAAACGTGTTAGAACACTTTAATCCGGTAATTCCTGAAGCCTATAAAAACACAGAAGTGTTAATGCTCGGGAATCTGCATCCACTAGTTCAACAAGCTGTTATAGATCAAATTCCTACACGACCAAAACTAGTAGTTTTAGATACTATGAACTTTTGGATGGATAACGCACTAGACGACTTACTGAAAGTAATTGCTAAAGTAGATGTAGTTACTATAAACGACGAAGAGGCCAGACAACTAACTGGAGAGTATTCGCTAGTAATGGCTGCAAATAAAATTAGGGAAATGGGGCCGGAATATGTGGTCATTAAAAAAGGTGAAAATGGTGCCTTGCTCTTTCATAAAGAAGAGGTGTTCTTTGCACCAGCACTTCCATTAAAAGAAGTTTTTGATCCAACTGGTGCCGGCGATTCCTTTGCTGGTGGTTTTACTGGGTATTTAGCAAAAACAAGAGATTATAGCTATAAAAACATAAAAAATGCTGTAATATACGGTTCAGTTCTTGCATCCTTCTGTGTAGAGAAGTTTGGAACAGAACGCCTATTAAACGTTTCCCGAAAAGAAATTCAGCAAAGACTGTTACAGTTTAAAAGCTTAACACAGTTCGATATTAAAATAAACTAAATACAATATGCCCTGAAATTTTCAGGGCTTTTTTATACATCCAATACCTAAAATATGAGTGACAAGCTTACACACGAATGTGGCATTGCTTTAATCAGACTTTTAAAACCCATTGAGTATTACAAAGAAAAGTACGGAACTACATTTTACGGATTAAATAAAATGTATCTCATGCTGGAAAAACAGCATAACAGAGGGCAAGATGGAGCCGGTTTAGCAAATATAAAATTTGATGTAGAACCTGGAGAACGCTACATAAGTAGAGTTCGCTCTAATGCATCGCAACCCATTCAAGACGTTTTCACCAAAATAAACCAAAGGATAAATAATATCCTTAGAGATAATCCAGATATTATCGATGATGTAGCTGCTCAGAAGAAACATATTCCCGCCCTTGGTGAATTATACTTAGGCCATGTACGTTCTGGCACATCCGACACGCAAAGCATAGAACACATGCATCCTTTTTTAAGACAGAATAACTGGATGCACAGAAACTTACTTATCGCTGGTAATTTTAGTATGACTAATACAGACCAGATGTTCGATAACCTTTTACGACTTGGAATGCATCCAAAAGAAAAAGCTGATGCAGTAACCATATTAGAAAAAATAGGGCATTTTCTAGACGATGAAGTAAGTAAGCTATATGGAAAAGCAAAGAAAAAAGGCCTAAACAAACAAGAGGCTTCCCCCTATATTGTAGATAAACTTAAAATGGGGAGAATCTTAAAACGCTCTTCGAAAGACTGGGATGGTGGTTATGTTATTGGTGGTATGTTTGGACATGGCGATTCTTTTGTAATGCGTGATCCAGCAGGAATTCGCCCAGCCTACTACTTTCATGACGACGAAGTCATTGCAGTTGCCTCTGAGCGTGCTACTCTACAAACCGTGTTCAACATTCCGTTTGATAAGGTGCAGGAAATAGAACCAGGCCATGCTTTGTTGATTAAAAAGAATGGAAGTCACCGACAAAAACGAATTTTAAAGCCACTGCCTAAGCGAGCCTGTTCTTTCGAAAGAATTTACTTCTCTAGAGGGAATGATGCAGAGATTTATGAAGAGCGCAAAGCACTAGGTAGAATGGTTATGCCCGAAGTATTAAAAACCATAGACTACGATACAGAAAATACCGTTTTTTCATATATCCCAAATACTGCCGAAACCTCTTTTATCGGGATGCTCGAAGCAGCACAAGATGAGCTGAACAAGCAGAAAAACGAGGCGATTTTAAAAGAAGAAGGTAACCTTACTACGGAACGATTAAATGAAATTCAATCTATTAAAATCCGAGCAGAAAATATTGCAGTAAAAGATGTCAAGCTACGTACTTTTATTACCGAAGATGAAAGTAGAGCAGATTTAATTGCACACGTATACGATGTTACTTATGGTGTGGTAAAGCCAGAAGATAGTCTTGTTATTATAGACGACAGTATTGTTCGTGGGGCTACATTAAGGCAAAGTATCCTAAGTATGCTTTCTCGCTTACAACCTAAACAGCTTGTGGTGGTATCTTCGGCACCGCAAATCCGATATCCAGACTGTTATGGCATTCATATGCCTACCTTGGAAGAGTTAATAGCATTCCAAGCAACTTTGCAGCTTCACATAGATAACAACACGGAAAACATAATCCACGACATATATAAAGCTTGTTTAGAGCAACTAAAGTTAAAGGATGAAGAAATGCATAACGCAGTAACACCATTTTATGATGCCTTTACTTATGAACAAGTATCCGACGGTATTGCTAACTTAATTTGTAATGAAACACTTGGTATTCCACTTAAGGTTATCTACCAAACCGTAGAAGACCTCAACAAAGCGTGTCCAAAAAATCTAGGTGACTGGTATTTTACAGGCGACTATCCTACTCCTGGTGGATTCCGCATGGCTAACCAAGCATTTGTGAACTTTTACGAAAACTATTACGGCACAAAAGCATAAAATAAAATCAGCGTAGCAAAATTGAATTTTGCTACGCTGATTTTTAATATGATGATATGGTAATATATTATTTATTTGCCTCGTAACGCTTATTTACCTCATCCCAGTTAATTACATTAAAGAATGCCTCAACGTAATCTGGTCTTCTATTTTGGTAGTTTAGGTAATATGCATGCTCCCAAACATCCAATCCTAAGATTGGTGTACCACCACAACCTACACCTGGCATTAGTGAGTTATCTTGGTTTGGAGTAGCACATACCTCTACTTTTCCACCTTTATGAACACATAACCATGCCCATCCAGATCCGAATTGTGTTTTAGCTGCAGTAGAAAATGCTTCTTTAAATTTTTCGAAGCTTCCGAACTTTGCATTAATAGCTTCAGCTACAGCTCCAGTTGGCTCTCCACCACCATCTTTGGACATTATTTCCCAAAACAGCTTGTGGTTGTAATATCCACCACCGTTATTACGAACTGCTTTATTGTCCATATCTAAATTTTTAAGGATATCTTCTATAGACTTTCCTTCTAAATCAGTGCCTTTAATTGCAGCGTTTAGGTTGTTAGTGTACCCAGCATGGTGCTTAGTATGGTGAATTTCCATAGTTTTCGCATCGATATGTGGGGTAAGTGCGTCGTACCCATAAGGTAATTTTGGTAATTCAAATGACATAATAAAAAATGTTTACTTTAAATTAATAATTTATTTTTCTCTCTGTATTTCTATTCCCAAATATAGTCATTAATAAATATTTTTATGTTATAGTTCTTATAAGATTACTCAATACTACAGTAGGTAAACTCTATTCCTATATTATTTACAATTAGAAATTGTATTTTAGTAAAAACATTTATACGTGAACGCAACAACGCCTAGCTTAAATATATACGACGCCTCAGCAGGGAGTGGGAAAACCTTTACACTCGTGAAAGAGTATTTAAAAAAAATACTCCTTGTAGATTCCACAGATTATTATAAACAAATATTAGCTATCACCTTTACCAATAAAGCGGTTGGTGAAATGAAAAAGCGAATTGTAGAACAGTTAGTGGCTTTTGCCGATGAAAAGTCGATAGAAGCTCCTGGGGATATGCAAAAGCTCTTAGCAGAAGAGGTAAAGCTAAGTCACTCGGTAATCCAAGAAAGATCGAAACAAATCCTACGGCATTTATTACACGACTATAGCGGTTTTAGTGTAGAGACCATAGACAAGTTTAACCACCGCATTATCCGATCTTTCGCAAAGGACTTAAAACTAAATAGTAACTTCGAAGTAAGTTTAGACAGCGACATCCTATTAGAAGAAGCCGTAGATAGGCTAATTGCCCAAGCTGGGCAAGATCGTGACATTACTGATTATTTATTGCGTTACACTTACAGCAAATTAAGTGAGGATAAATCTTGGGACATCCGAAGAGAAATAATAGAAACGGCTGGACTTCTAAACTCCGAAACAAACAAAACCTCTATAGATAATTTAAAAGCCCATAGTCTAGCAGACTTTCAGTCCTTTGCAAAAAACTTACACAGCACTATAGAGAAAAACTTTAGTAACGCTCATAAAATAGCGAGTCAAACATTAGATTTACTGGAAAGCATGGGAGTTCCAGATAGCTCTTTTTCACGTGCTTCTTTTCCGAAATTTTTACGAAGAGCGATTGATGACATCAAAAACCTTAGTTTTTCAGATAGAACACAATGGCAAAATCAAATTGAAAGTGGTGAGTATACCTACTACAACAAATCCACATCAGAATCTGAAAAGCAACAAATAGACAGTGTAAAAAACGAGCTTGACAAAGCTTTTTTAGGAATAAAATCCCTTATCGAACGAAATAAGGTCTATCACTTAGTCTATAGAGAACTATTGCCTATGGCGCTTATTAACCTTGTAGGAAACGAACGAAACATTATCCAAGAAGAGCAAAATATTCTTCTTATAGGAGATTTTAACAACCTATTACATGAACAAGTAAAAGACCAACCTGCACCATTTATTTATGAACGTCTGGGTGAGCGATATCGACATTTTTTTATTGATGAGTTTCAGGATACGTCACAGCTACAATGGGAAAACATGCTACCTTTGCTAGACAACGCACTATCACAAGGCTTTGAGTCCGGACTTCCTGGTAGTGTAATGCTTGTTGGCGATGCGAAACAATCCATTTATCGTTGGCGTGGTGGCTATCCACAACAGTTTATGGATCTCACCAAAGATGCCTTACCCTTTCAAATTGAAACCGATCAAAAAAAAGTAATTCATTTAGACACAAATTATAGAAGCAGCGAAAACATTATAGACTTCAATAATAGGTTTTTTACACATACCGCTAGTATTCTAAAAAATGAAACCTATAAAGACTTATATAAAATAGGGAATCAACAAAAGAAAAATGCTCGAAAAGGTGGGTATGTCCACATAGAAAGATTAACTAAGCCCACTCCAGAAAAGAACAATAACATGCTTCATCAAGAGAAAGTGGTGGAGTTAATCGAAGACCTAAGAAATGACAAATCAGTTAGCCTGTCGGATATTTGTATTCTTGTTAGAACAAATGCACAAGGAGTGCTCATAAGCGAAGCTTTGGCTGAGAACGATATTCCAATAATCTCTTCTGAAACTTTGTTGTTAAAAAGTTCAAGAGAAGTAAATGCACTTTTAGATAGCATGCGCACCCTTCTCTACCCAGAAGACAAAGAAGCTAGGGTTAAGCTTTGTTACTATCTATACGACCATCTATCCATAGATGAAGACAAACACGACTTTCTTAGTAAACTCATGGCCCACGACAGTCTTGAGGGATTTTTAAAAGCTTTAGCTACATATAATCTAGAAATTAACTTAGACATAACTACCCAAACAGGACTATATCAGACGTTCGAGTTACTGATTAAAAAATTAGGACTAGAAACCCATAATAGTGCCTATTTATTTAGTTTCATGGAGTTTGTTCATCACTACGAACAAACAGAAGCAACTACCAAACATCTTTTCTTTGATTATTGGAATGCAAAATCAGATAAGTTAAGCATCCCATCATCCAAACAAAACGAAGCGGTCCAAATCATGACTATTCATAAGGCTAAAGGTTTAGAGTTCCCTATTGTCCTAGTTCCTTTTGCCAATAACCAAATGGGCGATTTAAATAACACAAGTAGTTGGATACCTTGGCAAGATGAAAAAAGCGGTTTTGACGAAGTATACATCTCAATAAAAGATTCTTTAGCAAAGTTTAACGATACCTACCACCAACTTTACGAAGAGATATTCGAAATGGAAGTATTGGACGAGTTAAACAGTATATATGTAGCTTTTACAAGAGCCTCTGAAGAACTTTATATTATTACAGACACCTATAGAAACAAAAGGAAAACCTTCCCATTATCAGAAGAGATTGAGAAATTTCTAATAAAAGAAGGCGTTACTTTAGAAGAGGGAGAGGTATATACCTTTGGCCATAGAGGAGAGAAAATTAAAAAGAAAAAGGAAGAGAAGGATACCGAGTCAATTATCATCCCTTCGTATACCATAACAGATTCAAGCTTATTGGATGTAGTTACTACCGATGCCGATCTTTGGGGAAATAAAATTCAAGAAGCTATAGAATATGGGACCCAACTTCATGAGATTTTAGAGCACATAGAGAAAGAAGAAGATGTAGCCACCTATTTTAGTACATTAAAGAAGCAGCAAATTATAGATCCAGACAACTATGCCAAACTCCTACAAACCATAAAAAAGGTAGTGCAACATGAAGATTTATATCATTTATTTAAGAAAGACTGCCAAGTACGTACCGAATTAGATATAGTAACTGCCGACAAGCAAATTCGTCGGGTAGATCGTCTTAACTTTCATGAGGACAATACCCTCACTTTAGTAGACTATAAAACAGGTGCGCCAAAGTCTAAAGACATCGAACAAATAGAGTCTTATGCTAAAGCGTTGGAAGAAATGGGAATGAAATTAAAAGAAAAACTATTAGTATATATTGACAACACAACAGTAATTGTAAATAAAGTGTAATTTTACTAAACATTAAAATCAATCAAATTATGTTCGGAAAAGAAATGAAAGAATACCTACAAAAGGAACTGCAAGAAATTAAAGAAGCAGGACTTTATAAAGAAGAGCGAGTTATAACTTCTAAGCAAGGAACAGAGATCACCATTTCTACTGGCGAAAAAGTATTGAACTTTTGCTCTAACAACTATTTAGGCTTATCTGGTCATCCAGATGTAATTCAGGCTGCTAAGGACACTTTAGATGCACATGGGCATGGTGTGTCTTCGGTACGCTTCATTTGTGGAACACAAGATATTCACAAAGAATTAGAGCAAAAAATAGCTAACTTCTATGGTTTTGAAGACACTATCCTATTTGCATCTTGTTTTGACGCTAACGGAGGGTTGTTTGCGCCTTTATTAGATGAAAATGACGCCATTATATCCGATTCACTAAATCACGCTTCTATTATAGACGGAGTTCGTTTGTGTAAAGCAGCAAGATATCGTTATGCAAACAACGATGTAGAAGACTTAGAAAAACAACTAATTGCTGCAGATAAGAATGGAGCTCGTTTTAAGCTAATAGTTACCGATGGTGTGTTTTCTATGGATGGTTTAGTCGCCCCATTAGATGAAATTTGTGACCTTGCAGATAAATACAATGCTTTAGTGATGGTCGATGAATCTCACGCGACAGGAGTTATCGGTAAAACAGGAAAAGGAACCTTAGAGGAAATGAACGTGTCTGACAGAGTAGACATCGTAACTGGAACGCTAGGTAAAGCTCTAGGTGGTGCTATGGGAGGTTATACTACTGGTAAGAAGGAAATAATAGATATGCTACGTCAGCGTTCTAGACCTTACTTATTCTCAAATTCACTTGCCCCATCTATTGTTGGTGCTGCTATTAGTGTTTTCGATATGTTAGCGAAAGACACGAGTCTACGTGATAAGGTGTTAGAAAACACAGCTTACTTCAAAAAAGGTATGCAAGATGCAGGTTTCGATATTATTGATGGAAATTCAGCTATTGTGCCAGTAATGCTTTATGATGCAAAGCTATCACAAGACATGGCAAACATGCTTTTAGAAAAAGGTATCTATGTAATTGGATTCTTCTTCCCAGTAGTTCCAAAAGGCGAAGCACGTATTAGAGTACAATTATCAGCTGCACATACCAAAGAGCAGTTAGATAAGGCTATAGCAGCTTTTATTGAAGTTGGCAAGGAACTGAAGGTTATTTAGTTAAATACTGAGCAAGACCTATTATTTTGATGGAATTAAGAAATAATTGCCAAACACTTAATATAGTATTTAAATATTTCTTAACTTTAACATCTATATTTGCTGTAATAATCAATACATATAAACTATGAAACAATTAAACTACTTTATTGTTGCAGTACTCTTTTTACTCGGCGCAATAAATATTGCAAATGCACAAGACAAGACGAATCCATGGGCTATTGGTCTTGGGGTTAATGCTGTTGACTTTCATCCAATAGGGGAGGATGCAAAGGGCGTCTTTGCTCCCTATGATTCAGGAAGCCTTTTTGACGATTATTTTAATACTAGTGAGCATTGGAATATCATTCCTATAGTATCGCGCTTAACAGCAAGCAGATATATTGGTGATGGCTTTGTTTTCTCACTGGGTGCATCCTACAATAGAATAGAGAAAGTAAGCTCCATGGAGCTACCGAGAACACTTAAATACTATGCATTTGATGGTGAAATTAAATATGGCTTTGGAAGAGTCTTAAAATCTAATTGGCTTGACCCTTACCTTGGTATTGGAGGTGGTTATTCTTTTATAGATGATAAAGGATTTGGTACTGGAAACGGATTAGTTGGGTTTAACTTTTGGGTAAGTGAAAATCTAGGCCTAAATATTCAATCGGCTTATAAGCACTCATTCGACAACAAAGTTGGCGCAACACACTTTCAACATGCGGCTGGAGTGGTATTTAAATTTGGTATGAAAGACAAAGATGGTGATGGGGTACCAGATCATTTAGATGAATGTCCTGATGTGCCAGGATTGCCTCAGTTTAACGGATGTCCAGACTCTGATGGTGATGGAATCCCAGATCACTTAGACGATTGTCCAGATGTACCAGGATTACCTGAATTCAATGGCTGTCCAGACACCGATGGTGATGGTGTACCTGATTATTTAGATGAATGTCCTGATGTACCAGGCCTAGCTAAGTGGGATGGTTGTCCAGACTCTGATGGTGATGGAATCCCAGATCATTTAGATGAGTGTCCAGATGAGGCAGGTCCAAAAGAAAACAAAGGTTGTCCTTGGCCAGATAGAGATGGTGATGGTGTACCTGATCATTTAGATCTATGTCCAGATGTACCAGGAAGTATAGATAACCATGGTTGTCCTGAAGAACCAACCGAAGAGGTAGTAAAAGAAATCAATGAGTATTCTAAAACAATATTATTTGATACTTCTAGAGCTACTATTCGTAAGGAATCTTACAAAGCTTTACAAGATATTGTAACGGTAATGCAAGAGTATCCTAACACGCACTTCGTAATCGAAGGACATACAGATAGCACTGGAAGCAAGGCTTTCAATCAAAAGCTATCTGAAGAAAGAGCAGCTTCTGTTCTAGATTACTTAGTAACAATAGGAATGGATAAAGACAGACTTTCTTCTGTAGGATATGGCCCTGATAGACCAATCGCGGACAATAATACCAACGCAGGAAGACAAGAAAACCGACGTGTTCAGATTTCTCTTAAGAAAAAAGATGAGTAATCTATAACTCGTGAAATAAATACAATGAAACGCTCTACAATATGTAGGGCGTTTCTTATTTTTAGAGCTATGAAAACTTTTTTACAGGAAACCATAGCGCATATCCAAAAGGAACAAACTAGCTTTACTGATTCCATATGGATTGTACCAAGTAAACGAGCAGCGGGCTTTATTAAAAATGAGTTCCGACAAAAGGCCAATAAAACTCAAATACTGCCAATAATCTATAGTATTGAAGAGTTTATACAAATTCTCTCTGGTTTAAAAATAGCGGATTCTACACAAATGGTTTTTGAATGCTACGAAACCTATTTGGAAATCGATAGCATTACACAAAAAGAAGACTTCGATACATTCAGCACCTGGGTATCTACATTAATTGGTGATTTTAATGAAATAGATCGCTATATGTTAGATGCAGATTCGTTTTTCGATTATCTAAACAACATTCAAGACATAGAGCATTGGTATTTGGCAGAAGAACGAACAGAACTGATTTCCAACTACCTAAATTTCTGGAATAGTTTATCAGAACTATACGACAAGTTAAAAGAGAAGCTTTTGACCAAGGGTATGGCTCATCAAGGCCTAGTATATAGAAAAGCTGCAGAAAATGTAAAGACATATTTAAAAGCCAACTCGAATAAAACATTTGTCTTTATAGGCTTCAATGCTTTAAACAACGCGGAACAGCATATATTCCAGACATTTCTTGAAATACCCAACAATAAAATCTATTGGGATATAGATAATCATTTTGTTAAGGATACTATGCACGGAGCTTCTCTATTCATAAGAAAATACTTAGAAACCTGGCCATATTTTAAAGACAATCCTCTTGTAGATATTCCAACTAACTTTACTAAAGAAAAAGAAATCCAGCTTATACAAGCTCCACAGAACATTACACAAGTAAAAGCACTAAGTACTATTTTAGAAGAGTTATCGCCCGAAGAAAAACGAAACACAGCTATAGTTCTAGCCGACGAGACCTTATTAGAAATGGTATTGGGTTCACTCCCAGAAAGCATAGAAAAAGTGAATGTAACTATGGGAGCAAGCATTCAATATTTTCCCGCCGTACTATTTTTTGCTGAATATTTTAGTATTCAACAAAAAAATCAAGATGCATATTACTACAAGGATATTTTTACCATCCTACAACACCCTATGGTTCAGGCTAACATAGATAAGACTGACTTACTTTTGAACGATCTCATCAAGGGTAATTACACATATTGTAACTTGAACAAAATATTGGATTTGTATAAAGGGAAAGATACCGAGGGCCTAAAGCTATTATTTACCCCATGGCTTGATGATGTACAGCTAGCCTCAAAAACTAGTCTAGAGCTAACTAAACGATGGTTAGAACAATCTAAAAGTACTTCCATAGAACGAGTGGTATTATTCGAGTTGTATAAGTTGTTAGAAAATCTTAAGCAGTGGACTTTACGCTACCCTTATATTTCTACTACAAAAACATTCAATTTTTTATTTACCGAAGCCATCCGCACTACGACTATTGATTTTGAAGGAGATGCCTACGATGGATTACAAATAATGGGAGTACTAGAGTCCCGACTTTTAGATTTTGAAAATATTATTCTTTTATCGGTAAATGAAGGCATATTACCTTCGGGGAAATCAAACAATTCCTTTATAACCTACGATTTAAAAAGACAATATGGATTACCTCTGTACACCGAGAAGGATGCGATATACACTTATCATTTTTATCGCCTAATACAGCGAGCAAAAAAGGTTTGGTTGTGTTATAACACGGATGATTCTGGCATAAAAGGAGGAGAGCCTAGCCGTTTCGTATTACAACTACAAGTTGAGAAGTTAGCAAATCATAAAATTACAATTCGTACCGTAAGTCCGAAAGTTTCTGATTCAGGAAAAGTAGCGTTGCAAACCATCCCAAAGAACCAAAAGGTAATCGATCGTTTAACCCAAATAGCTAAAAAAGGGTTTTCCCCTTCGGCATTAGGTTCTTATATACGAAATCCAATTGACTTCTACGAAAGACGAATTCTTAGAATAGATGAAACCGACGAGGTAGAAGAAACCGTTGCATATTCTACTATGGGAACTATTGTTCATGACACTTTAGAGAATCTATACAAAGAGTGTAATGCTTTGCTTGACAAAGAAAGTTTAGAGCGAATTAAAAAAAAGGCAGATGCCGAATTGGAAACCCAATTCAAAAAGTCTTTTTTAAACGGAAATTACACACAGGGCTTTAACCTTATAATCTACAACGTAGCCAAGCAATTTGTACATAGAACTATTACTTATGATCTAGATTTAATACAAAAAGGGAACGCTATTGAAATTATAGAGCTAGAACAAATGCTTAGTGCTGAATTATATATTCCATCCATTAATCAAAAAGTAAAAATCTATGGTTTAGCCGATAGAATTGAGCGATTTAATGGTATGCTAAGGATTATTGATTATAAAACTGGTGCTGTAGACAGTACCAATCTATCAGTTACCGACTGGGATAAATTGATTTCAGACAAGGGTAAGAGCCAAGCTTTTCAAGTACTGACTTATGCTTGGTTATATATGCAAAATAACACTACTGAAAACCTTCAAGCTGGTATATTGAGTATGCGAAAAATGAATAATGGTTTTATACCAGTTAGAGAAAATAGAGGATTTGGTGACATAATTACCAAAGATGTAGTGGATGAATTTGAAACATATTTAGTAAGATTAGTCGAGGAAATATTTGATTTAAATGAAGATTTTAAAGAAAAAGAGGTATAATCATGATTATAGAACAGAATAACATTATTCATTCCAATACTAAGAAACCAATTATTTACGATGTATTCTACAATAAGAACAACACACCAAAACCTGTAGTTGTTTTTTGCCATGGATACAAAGGATTTAAGGACTGGGGAGCTTGGCGTTTAGTAGCTGAAGAGTTTGCTAAAGCTGGTTTTTTCTTTCTAAAGTTTAACTTCTCTCACAATGGTGGCACTATCGAACAACCTATTGACTTCCCAGATTTAGAAGCTTTTAGTGAGAACACCTATACCAAAGAGTTGAACGATGTAGACCGTGTACTAAAAGAATTAAAAAACTATTCGCATGAGGCAGATGCTGGCCAAGTACATATTATAGGCCATAGCCGCGGAGGCGGTTTAGCCCTACTAGCAACTGAAATTCACAACAACATAGTTAAAGCAGCTACATGGGCAGGAGTTAGTGACTTCGCAACTCGATTTTACGAGGGGACAGACGCCTTTAAAGATTGGGAAAAGTCGGGAATTACTTACGTAGAGAATGCGCGAACTAAGCAACAGCTGCCACACAAGTTTTCTTTCTATGAGGACTTCGACGCTAACAGAGAAGCGTACACTATAAAACGAGCGGTAAGCAACACACAAAAACCATTATTGATCGTTCATGGTTCAGAAGACACAACTGTACCTCTGCACGAAGCAGAGAGTATAAAAGAATGGGCTCCACAAGGAAAATTACACGTGATAGAAGGAGCAGACCATGTTTTTCAGACGAAACATCCTTGGAAAAAAGAAACGCTACCTGAAGAAATGCAAGAAGCAGTAAAAGAAACAATCAAATTCTTTAAATGAAACTTTCTAAAGCATCATGCAACACATTTATGTAAAAAGTTAGTTGTAATTAAAAAGATTTAAATTTAAGCGTTTTTTTAACAGGAAATCAATTTGAATACCAATACATTCAATCACACTATGCGGCAGATTTTGAAACACTTTTACACTATTCTATCCGATCATAAAAGGGAATTCGCAATCTTCTTTTTTCCATACATAGTGTTTTTTTTTTACAGCTTCTTTCTAATTGAGAACTCAAAACAACTATTAAAAGAAAATATCAGTGTAGCCATTTCTGGTTTCATTACTTATTGTATTTATTTACTTGTCAGAAAATGGAGCAAAAGATTTTCATTATTTGCTTTTCTCTATTTATTTTTTTCATTGGGTGTTTTTATAAAAGTGGGCTTCTATCTACTTTATAATTTACCATTTAGTAGCTCTGCAGTTTTCATTGTTTTTGAGACAAATCTATATGAAGCCTATGATTTTCTTGAACTTTATTTAAACATAAAGTTATTTGCCCTGCTATTTTCACTTATAGCTCCCCTAATCTTAATCTTTTTTATAAGAAAAAAGAAATATAGTGTTTCCACGAAAAATGACTGGATTTTTAATTTATTGCTTATTACTGCAATATCGATAAATGGAGTTATTCTTATAAAAAAGTTCAAAAACCATCATCTACTTTTAATATCTACCAATTCTTATAAAGAATATAGAGAGATTAAGAAACAAATGGCTTTTAATTTTTCTGAAACCAGTTCACCAAACCTAACTAATGTAGATAGGCGGTTTTCATCTGATGAACCAGAGGTGCATGTTGTAGTAATAGGAGAATCTACCACCAATTGGCATATGCAGTTATATGGTTACGAAAAAGAGACAAATCCACTATTGATGGAAATTAAAGAAGAATTATTTATTTTTGACTCTGTTATCTCGCCACATGTGCACACTATTCTATCTTTAGAAAAAATGCTTAGCCTGGCAAATTATGATCAGCCAAAACCAACAGAGAATGCCTCCATAATTCAGCTGGCAAATCAAGCTGGATTTACTACTTATTGGATTTCCAATCAGCGTCCAATTGGGATACATGAAAGTGTAGCTACAAATATTTCTAGAGCTGCAGATAAAAAATACTTTCTTACTTCAGAGGAATATTTTTTACAAGAATCTCTTGATGAAGCTACTTTTCCTATATTAGAAAAAATTTTAAACGATTCCGCAATAAAAAAAGTGATTTTCATTCAATTAATAGGAACACATACAGCTTATTATAAACGTTATCCAAAAGAATTCAACAAGTTTGATGGAGACGAAGATGATCTACCTTTCCCTTCGGATAATGCCCAGACTTTACGCAACCAGTACGATAACGCAGTTCTTTACAACGACTTTGTCCTTAGAAACCTAATCGAAATATTAAGAAAGAGTAATACTTCCAGTAGCTTAATCTATTTGTCCGATCATGGTGATGAAGTTTTTGATACAGTAGAATTTGTTGGGCATAGCGAATATCGAGCCACTAGGCCTATGTATGAAATTCCTTTTATTATTTGGTGTTCTGAAAAAGCTAAAGAAAAAGATCTTGTCCCAATAATACATGAGGGTTATCTACAAAGAAAATATAATGCAGAAGATTTTATACACACCTTTGCAGACTTACTTTCCATAAATTTTAAAGAAATGGATAGCAGTAGAAGTGTAATTAATCGCTATTTCCAACATAGAACACGTTGGATAAAAGAAGGAATGGATTATGATAAAGAGATATAAAGTTAGTTGGTTACTAATGGTCTTAATACTCTGCATTTTAGTCATAGGTGCAAAGTATTTATATAGATTTTCACCTTACCGTTTTGAATTCTTCGGTTATTACCATAAAATTTGGGCGCATAGGGTAAATAGTTTAGAGAAACAAGAGGCAGCTTTATTGTTTTTTAAAGGAATAGAGTTTGATTTAGATTATATAGAAGAGACTGACTTTCTGGATGTAAATCATACGCCTGCCCCTTCCATTGGTCTTAGTTTTGAAAATTATATTGAACATATTCCCATAGGTAGCTATCCTTATCTTTGGTTGGACATTAAAGAGCTAGATACTTTAAATAATAGTAAAGTCTTTGAAAAGATATATCCTGTTTTAAAATCTAAAGACTATCCTCTAGATCGAGTTCTAATCGAAGGAATGCAAGCAGAAGCTCTTCAAATCTTTGATAAAGCTGGTTTTAAAACCTCTCTTTATTTGCCGTGGTATTTACATGATTTATCTGATGATGAACTTGCAGAAGAGATAGATACCTTGAACTCTATCAAAATTAAATTCCCTAACCTATCTTTCTCAAGTAGTTACACTCAATATGATTTAATAAGAAAATATTTTCCTGAAAAGGAGTTATATATTTGGTTCGTAGGACATAGGTCCTTCAAGGAATATAGCTTATGTAGAAGAATTATTAAAGACAAAAATGTATTAGCTGTCTTAAGTTCCTATAGAAGTTTTAAAGGTGGAAACAGATGATTTTGTTTCCCCTATTTATACAGCCCTCACTTTCATATAAACAGTCACATTAAAACAAAAGGTGAGTTTTGTATTTATAATTGAATTTTACCTTTTTATAA
>Ga0209487_1000535_pt1 | contig 34454 bp, 31 predicted proteins | sample Poulit2012_FD_187524 | JGI IMG/M metagenome (GOLD analysis project Ga0209487, IMG submission 187524) | Agricultural soil microbial communities from Georgia to study Nitrogen management - Poultry litter 2012 (SPAdes) (version 2) | ecosystem: Environmental > Terrestrial > Soil > Agricultural land...
CCATGATTTCGCTAATATTTTTTGCCATTTCCTCGGCACATTCAGAACTTACTGTACCATACCTTTCAATCGTCTCTTTTTTAACATGCAAAACTTGTGTCTTTGCACTTGCTGCGTAACTTACAATCCCGCCTGAAAAAACACAAGATACCCCTTCTACTGCGACGAGTTTACTTTGAAACAATCCTCCTGTTAAACTTTCGGCAACAGCGATGCATTGGTTCCGTTTTAAAAGTTGTTTAACGACTGCTTCTTCGATTGTCGTATCATTTTCTCCGTAAAAATACGAACCTACCCGTTCCAATATTTGAGCTTTCATTTCTTGTAAGAGTGTATCAGCTTCTTTTTTTGAAGAGGCTTTTGCCGTAAGCCGAATTGTAATACCGTCACGGTCTGATAAAGGTGCAATTGTAGGATTGGATTGGTTTGTGATTAAGTCTTGTAAACGATGTTCTAAAATTGATTCCCCTATTCCGATAAAACGTAACACTAGCGATTCAATGATTTGTTCACCATTTAATTTACGTAAGTACGGAAGACAATCATCAGTAAAGATTTGCTTCATTTCCCGAGGCACCCCTGGGAGAAATATCCAAACAACATTATCATAATGGACGATATTACCAGGAGCCATTCCATATTTATTTTGTAAGATTGTTGAGTTTTCAAACACTCGGGCTTGACGGCGATTGTTCGGTGTCATTTCGATTCCTTGCTTTGCAAAAAACCGCTCAATTTTTCGTAATGAAGCTTCATGTTCAACGATTTCTAACTGACTAATTCGTTGAAAAGCTTCCCGAGACATATCGTCTTCGGTCGGGCCTAAACCACCAGAAATAATGACAACATTCGAACGTCCCTTTGCTTGCTTGAACATCGATGTTAATCGTTCAATATTATCGCCCACAACCGTATGATAGTACGTATTAATCCCGTAAGTTGCTAACTGTTGTGAAAGCCACTGGGCGTTCGTATTTGCTATTTGACCAAGTAACAATTCGGTACCTACAGCGATAATTTCGGTACGTAATCCTTTCTTCATTTTGAATCCCTCAATACGTGCCAATTTTTAATAAAATAGTCAATTCCGGACCAAATCGTTAAAACTAAGGCGACATAAACCATTATTATATCGACAGGTAAAGAAAGATAGACAAAAGGGAAATTATGTAGTAGTAATAACGCAATTGCAATTAATTGGGAGGCGGTTTTTAACTTTCCCATACTACTTGCTGCAAGGACAATCCCTTCTCCCGCTGCCACGAGTCGTAAACCCGTAACAGCAAACTCTCGACTAATAATTAAAATAACAATCCAAGCTTGAACGAGATCTAATTCAACAAGCATTATAAAAGCAGCTGATACGAGTAATTTATCTGCTAAAGGATCGAGAAATTTCCCCATATTCGTAATCAAGTTGTATTTACGGGCAAGATAACCATCTAACCAATCGGTTATAGAAGCAATTAAAAATAAAATAGCTGCAACGATATGAGTTATTGGATACGCCTCTCCATCTAGCGTATATGTTCCCCAATCAAAAGAAATCGATAAGATAACAATAAAAATTGGTATTAACAAAATCCGAGATATTGTAATTTTATTAGGCAAATTCATTTTCCTCAACCTTTCTTCCCCGTTAAAAATCCCCCCTTCCAACTACGAGAGGGGGGGTGAAAATCTTTGTAATGATCGTTTGTGGAATGATTTTAAATCGTTACATTATTCTCGTTTTTCAAAATTTATGAGAAGCTTTTGATGCACTCGTTCGTTTGGATCGACGGGATATTCCATTTCAGTATCGTTTATTTTTACTGTTAAGCCTGAAGTATTTCCGATATTTAAAAAGACATTTCCTTGATCCGATAAATCGAACGGCTCAATTGTCGCATTTGGTTGTAGAATTCCGTCGAAATAAGTTGTACCACTTTCGCCGACAATTGATACATACGCATCAGCTGTAACATCAAACGTTAAAATAAGTTCATCTTCAGTATGGTAAAACGTTAATTCAGATTCAGGAGAATTGCCTGTTCCTACTTCATTTACTTCAAATTCATCCTCTTCTAATTCTTCCTCTTCTTCAACTTCCTCCTCCTCATCTTCCTCTTCATCGCTTACCGGCTTTTGACTTTCGGATTGGTTTATATCGCGAATGATTTCATCCGATTCGCTTGGCGTCGTACCCCCAGGGCCATCGGTTGTCAAGGCTTTTTGGGTTAACATCCAGGCGATTAATAATACACCGACAATAAGGACGATTACGATAATCGTTGGAAAAAGTGATAAAAAAGAGGATCCTTTCGGCATTTGCATCCGTCGTGTGCGTCTTACTTGTGTATACTGTGTTGTATCTTCTTCGTCATTTACAGTAAGTTGATCAAATTGTTGTAACAACGCTTCGTAATCCATATTTAATACGATAGCATATTCTTTTATAAACGCTCGGGCATAAAATCGGCCGGGTAAACTGCTAAAGTTATTATCTTCAATCGCTTGAAGATAACGTTTTTGGATTTTTGTCATTTCTTGAATATCATCGAGCGTTAATTGTTGGGCTTCCCGTTCTTCTTTTAACATATGACCGATTTCCATTGTTGAACACCTTCCATATTAAAATTCAAACATATTTTCATCAGGTAAAAAATCTGGCTCGATTGTATCGTACGTAATTTCTTCATCTTTGTCGCGTCGGATTTCGATTATGTAATCAAAATCTTTCATCGAGTATTCGGTATTTTGTACAAATATGTCCGGATGTTCGATGACTTTAATTGCCGGTAATTGCATAATTTCACGAATCAATTGCCAATGCTGTTCATCGGCTCGTTGTTTTGAAACAACACCATCGATAATATAAATGTAATCTTCACCGTATTCACCATCGATTAACTGTTTTCGTACAGTTTGCTTTAATAATGTACTCGATACGAACAACCATTTTTTATTCGCACTGACACTTCCGGCAACGATCGATTCAGTTTTACCAACCCTAGGCATACCTCTTACACCAATTAATTTATGACCTTCCGCTTTAAATAATTCGGCTAAAAAATCGACGAGAATTCCGAACTCTTCGCGAATGAAGCGGACTGTTTTTCGATCTTCCCGATCACGGTGGATATATTTCCCGTGTCGAACAGCTAAAATGTCTAATACTTCCGGTTTTCGCAATTTTGTTTTTTCGATGGAATCTAGGTTATCTAAAATGGTTTGCAATCGTTCGATGTTTTCGTCATGTTGCGACAATAATAACATGCCACGACGGGAATCTTCAATGCCATTTATCATCATAATATTAATTGATAACATTCCTAATAAGGATGAAATATCTCCCAACATACCTGGTCGGTTATATTGTAACTCATATTCAAAATACCATTCTGTTTTTTCCATGATTGTACCTCATTCCATAACGATTCCATCTTCTTAATTTTACCTAATACAACGTATAATTGCAATATAATATGGTAAAGAAAGGGATAGGAATACTTTTTTATATTTAAGAATAAAAAAAGCAGGAAAGATCTTCATCCTTCCTTGCTTTCAAAAGTTCCTTTCTATTCCTCATTTACTAATTTAATCATCGTACTTGCAATAGCCCGTTGTTCTTCTTCAGAAGCTACATTCCACAACTCTTTTAACACTTTTTCCTCTTTATTCTCCGGAGTGACGTATTCACTTAAGTAATCACCGATATGTTGGGCAATATCGGTCATTTTCTCATTGGACATACCACGGTCTTTCGCCGCTTCTACACGATTAGATAAAAATTGTTTCCATGTTGAAAAATCATCCAATACAGACATCCTACCACCTCCTTGATTTTATTTAAGGATAGTATGGATTAGTCTATATTGAATTATGCACCGATACATTGTTATCCCGGAGACCAACCGCCGGCAATATTAATGATTTCCCCTTGGATATAATTTGACTTTTCATCCATTAGAAAACTAACCGTATGAGCGACCTCCGATGTCATTCCTGCACGATGGAGAGGAATTTGAGAAATAATTAATTCTTTTTCCACATGTTCGTTCATTTTCGTATCGATAAAGCCAGGACTTACTGCATTAACTGAAATTCCAGAAGGACCTACTTCTTTTGCTAACGCCTTTATAAAACTATTTTGCGCACCTTTAACTGAAGAATAAATCACTTCATTACTTGCGCCTACATCTCCCCAAATCGAAGTTATAAAAATAATTTTTCCCTTTTGTTTCTTTAGCATTTCCGGCAAAAAGTATTTCGTCACAAGCCAGGGTGCTTTGACATGTAAATGAAGCATCGCATCCATTTCCGCCTCTGTCGTATCATGAAATAAGCCGAAATGCGCCATACCACTTACATAAATAATCGCATCGACAGGAAAGACAACTTCATCGCACAATTTATGCACGGCACTAGAAAGGGTTAAGTCCGCTTGGATAATTTGTAATATTTGTTCTTCATTTATTTTTTTAACGAGGGTTTCCATCGCTTGTCGATTGCGATTGTAATGTAATAATAACGAATACCCATCTTCTGCTAACTGTTGACTAATTGCCGAACCAATGTCCCCACTTGCACCTAAAATTAATACATTATGCATTGTTTACGTCCCTTTTTCAATAATGAAAGTTGTTATCCGCTCTTCATCAATCCAATCATGAATATACTTGTTAACTTCATCGGTCGTAATCGATTGAATCGTTGAAAGAACAGAAAAATAATCAACGCCTGCAAAGTAATAATGTAAATAGTTGCTAGCGATTTGCTCCAACGAATTCATTTCCCGTAATGTTTCACCAATTTTTTTACGTTGTAGCCGTTCGACGGTTTCTCGATCGATTTCGAGCGTTTTTGTTTGTTGTAATAGTTGTTTAATTGTTTGTTCAAAGCCTTTTACATCGTCAGTATGACTACCGATTAACGTAAAATTGTACATTTCTTCAACTGTCGTACTATATTCAAAACTATCATCAATTAATTGCTTTTTATTTAAGGTTTCGTAAAATTGACCTGATTCTGAAAAGAAATAATCCAAGACAAGGTCTTGAATCACTTCTTGTCGCAGTAATGCTTCCCCCTCTAGTCGTTGTTCTTTTTCTTTTATTCCGAGCATCACTTTCGGTCGTGATACAGGTAAGGAGATCCTCTCGTGTTTTTTGTTTACTTCCGTTGGCTCGGTTGGAAAGAAAACATCGATTTTTTCTTTCGGCTTAAAACTTTTTTTCCCTTGATTTGCTTCGATTAACTTCATTAACGTCTGTTCATCAAAATTGCCTGTCACAAATAAAGCCATATTACTCGGGTGATAAAAGGTTTCATAACATATATATAAATCTTCTTTCGTAATTTTATTAATCGATGAAACTGTACCGGCGATATCGATATTAATCGGTAAAGCCTCGTACATATTTTTTATCGTACCCATAAATGAACGCCAACCTGGTTGGTCGTCATACATTTTAATTTCTTGGGCGATAATTCCTTTTTCTTTTTCTACAGAAGCATCGGAAAAATAAGGCTCTTGTACAAAATCAAGAAGCAATTCGACATTTTCTTCAACATGTTCAATCGTAGAAAATAGATAAGCCGTTTTTGAAAAGGATGTATAAGCATTAGGTGAGGCACCTAATTTCGTAAAATCAGTAAATATATCGTGGTCTTCTTTTTCAAATAATTTGTGCTCAAGAAAATGAGCGATTCCATCGGGTACGGTAATCCGCTCCTGTTGATTAAGCGGAGTAAACGTATTATGCATCGATCCATAATCGGTCATAAAGATGGCATAAGATTTTGCTCTTTGACGCTTCGGTAATAAAAAAACAGACAGTCCATTTTCTAACTCTTTTTTAAATAATGTTTCATCTAGTTGTTCATAATGAATTTGTTCCATCTTCGTCACCTACCTCACTTCGTAACAAATAAATCGTATCGAGGTTTACTTTGTTACTAACGGCAATTACCTCTTCTTTCGTTACTTGTTCAATTTCTTTAAAAAACTCTTCTGGGAGTCGTTCTTTTTTTCCGATTACTTGTTGGTATAAGAGTTCGACTGTTCCACTAGGACTGTCGAGCGTCTCTTTAACGCTATTAATTATCAATGTTTTAACATTTTCAAGCTCGTCTTCCGAAAAATCCCCTTTACGAATCTTATCTAGCTCCGTTTGAATTATGGAGGAAGCTTTTTCATAATCCCTTGCTTCAATCCCACTTGCAACTAATATCAAGCCGGCATGACTTTCGATATTCGATACGACATAATAGGCTAAACTATTTCTTTCCCGAACATTTATGAATAATTTTGAGTTTGGAAAGGCACCGAACAATCCGTTAAATACTTGTAAGGCCGGATAATCTTCATCGCTATACAGCACATTCGTTCGATAACCGATATGCAGTTTAGCTTGGTTAATTGAATCAGTTTCGATGATCTCCTTCGGATTTTCCACTTTTTGTATAATTACTTTTTCTTCTGTAGTTGTTTGTTTAAAGTCGGTTTCACGTTTAAACAATTGGGTTATTTTTTGTTCAAAGTCATCGACCTTGAAATCCCCAAGAACATAAAGATCGAATTCATCTTCTTGAATCATTTGTTTGTAATAGAGATACATATTTTCTCCAACGAGAGAAGCTAAATCTTCTACATATCCATCTTTATGAAGGGAAAAAGGTTCTCCCTTATACATTTCATCGAAAAGACGTTGATTCGCATAGGCAATTTTGTTATCGTAAACAGCTTGAATTGTATTTTCGAGGCGCTTTTTCTCTCTTTCGACAACCGAATTGGGAAAAGCTTCTCCTTCGATATTAGGTTCATACAACAATTCGTGAAAAAGCTGTAACACTTCTTCCGTTAACCCATCTTCTCCGGGAATATAGGTTTCGTTAGCAAATTCCAATTGAAGATGAAAAATACTCCGGGAACCTTTTTTGGCCGTCGTTGTATGCAATGTTGCCCCATATAATTCATCGAGCTTTTCACGTAATGTTTTTTCTGATGGATAACGCTTCGTTCCTTGTTTTAAAAGTAAAGCTAAAAGAGCCCGTTTCGTTACGGTTTCTCTAGTTAGTGGTGCATTTCCTTTGAGAACAAGGGTGATCGTCTTAAATTTATCCGTCGGAATAAAATGAAAGCGAAATCCGTCTCTTTCAACTTTATGCACTTTACACTCTTCCATCTTGTTTTCACCTAACCTTTACGTCATTATTGTATTATTTTATCCGAACTACTTATGATTCATCCTTCGATACGGATTCAATTAATACATCTCGTGGACGATTTCCTTCGTAAGGGCCTACGATTCCCCGCTCTTCCATCGCATCGATTAATCGAGCAGCCCGGTTATATCCAATCCGAAAACGTCTTTGTAACATTGAGACGCTAGCACTTTGCATCTCTACGACGAATTGAACAGCTTCTTCAAAAAGCTCATCAACCTCTTCTTCGAAGGCATCACTTTGTTCATCGGGAATCATCGTTTCATCGTAATTTGCTTCTTGTTGAGCTTTACAGTGATTTACGACACGGTCGACTTCATCGTCCGATACAAAGGCACCTTGAACTCGAATTGGCTTCGACTTACCAACCGGAATATAAAGCATATCGCCTCGGCCCAATAATTTTTCCGCTCCAGCCATATCTAAAATCGTTCGAGAATCTACTTGTGAAGATACACTAAAGGCAATTCGGGAAGGGATATTCGCCTTTATAACACCGGTTATAACGTCGACGGAAGGACGTTGGGTAGCGATGATTAAATGGATTCCTGCAGCACGGGCCATTTGAGCAAGGCGAGTAATGGAATCTTCTACATCACTTGATGCAACCATCATTAAATCAGCTAACTCATCAATTAAAACGACGATATATGGTAGTAATGGCTCCTTTTCGCCTGTTCGTTCATTTTGTTCATGAATATATTTATTGTAAGCCTCGATATTTCGCGTACCAGTTTCCGAAAAGAGCTCATAACGTTCATCCATCTCTAGCACAATTTTTCGTAAGGCTAGGGAGGCTTTTTTCGGATCAGTCACTACTGGTGTAAGTAAATGTGGAATTCCGTTATACATATTTAATTCTACTTTTTTCGGGTCGATCATCATCATTTTTACTTCACTTGGCTTTGCCCGCATTAAAATTGATAAAATAATTCCATTTATACAAACACTTTTCCCGCTTCCTGTCGCCCCTGCAATTAATAGGTGGGGCATTTTATTTAGTTCCCCCGTAATAACTTCACCGGAAATATCCCGTCCTAAAGCGAAAAGTAACTTTTTCGTCGGCTGTTGCTCAAATTCCAACACTTCTCTTAACGTTACAGTCGTAACGTCGCTATTTGGAATTTCAATCCCTATTGCTGATTTTCCGGGAATCGGCGCTTCAATACGAATATCTTGTGCAGCTAAAGCCAAGGCTAAATCATCTTGTAAATTTAAAATTCGACTTACCTTTACCCCTGCTTCGGGATACACTTCATATCTCGTTACAGCTGGTCCTACATGGGCCTTTGTAATCGTTGCTTGTACACCAAAACTTTCGAACGTTTTTTCCAGTGTTTCGACGGTTTCTTTTATTTTTCCTTTATTCTGTCGCTTGGTCTTTATTTTCGGTAACGTAAGTAATTCGATACTCGGAAGCTCATAATCTTCATCATCATTAGTTAAAACTGAAATCGGATGGGAATCCTTTTCTTCTCTATTTTCTTCGGGGACAACCAAATCATCCATTTCTTCCTCGGCATATTGGACGGCGAAAGGTTTTTCTTCTGCCTCGGAAAAAGTTTCATTACTTTCGTATGAATCGCCAGCAACCATTGCGAAATCCTCTTCCGGTGTTGGTTCTTCTACGATATCTTTTTCTTGTCTTTCTTTTATCGTAGCTTTTATACCTTGACTGACTGAATGTAAACGATTTATTACTTGTTCAAAAGAAAGATTCGTTAAAAATAATAGACCAATTAACAAGGAAAAAACGGCGACAATTTTTGCTCCGGCAAAAGAAAACAAATAGTACGTAACAGTAAGTAAAAGAGCACCCACAATGCCACCGCCTAATTGGCTACTGACGCCAACTCCTTTAATATAAAGCACAAAATGTTCCCACGAACGTTTTAAAATCGACGTCTCTTGAAGATCGATTTGTAATCGTTCAAACGTATAAATATGTGTAAATAGTAAAACTCCTAAAAAAATAAGAAAAAAACCAAACTTCCGCTTCGTTAAGAAGACAAAGGTTCGTCGTTTTACTACATAATAAACACCAATTATTAGCAACAAAATCGAAGCGATAAAGTACCAAATTCCGAACAATAAGCGAAAGCTATTTTCTAATAATTGTGGAACGAAGCCATCGCTAATCATTGAAGCGCCGCTTCCGAATATTGCTAAAAATATAAATAATAATCCTAGTAGTTCTAATTTAAACTGTTTTTTGATTGATGTTTTTCTTTTTCTTTTTTTCTTTTTTGCCACGAATCGTTCACTCCATCTATTTCCCTAGCGTTTCATTTATCGATAACCGTTCTTTTAATCTTTATCTAGTATAACATAATTGAAGATAAACAAGGGAGTGGGCTTCGGGCAAATTCTTTCGAGTCTCTCGTTAATTAAACTGTTACTTTAACTCTTATTCGATTTTCGTTCTTCGATTAATTGATTTAATTCATTCATGGCATCTTTTAACCCACCAACATAATCGATAATTTTGTATGAAACCGCCTCTTCACCGACTAGGTTCGTTCCGATATCACGGGTTAAATTGCCTCGAGCAAACATCAACTCCTTAAAGGTTTCCTCGTCAATTTTTGAATGATCGACAACAAAACGAACGACACGGTCTTGCATTTTATCCAAATATTCAAATGTTTGTGGGACGCTTATGACGAGGCCGGTTAAACGAATCGGATGAATCGTCATCGTAGCTGTCGGTGCAATAAAGGAAGTCGTAGCAGCACATGCAATTGGCACACCGATCGAATGACCTCCACCTAAAACAATCGAAACAGTCGGCTTTGACATCGAGGCGATCATTTCCGCTAAAGCTAAACCTGCCTCTACATCACCACCTACTGTATTTAATAAAATAATGACGCCTTCAATTTTTGGGTTTTGTTCAATGGCAATTAGTTGGGGTAATACATGTTCATATTTTGTTGATTTATTTTGTGGTGGAAGTTGCATGTGACCTTCAATTTGACCGATAATCGTCAGGACGTGAATGTTAGAATCAGGAGCGTCAGGAACATTTGTCTGACCTAGTTCTTTAATTTTTTCCACAATACTTGAAGCTTCTTTTGTTTGATCATTCTTTTCTTTTTCGTTCTTTTGTTCCATATTCAACGACCTTTCTGTAATAGATTAGTTTCGTCTATTGTTTGCAGTTGGGAATTTTTCATACAAAAAACCTAACGGAAACTAATTTTCCGTTAGGTTTTCACTCGTCGTTATACTTGTTTCTTGTGATTTACTTTATTTAATTCGAAGGCTTCATGTAACGCATTTACAGCTTTATTCATTTCCGACTGTTTTACAAGAACCCAAATCGTCGTATGACTATCTGCCGATTGCAATACCTTTACACCGACATCGGTAAGGGCTTTTGTTATTTTTGCAGCAACTCCGGGTATACCGGTCATTCCTGCACCGACTGCGGAAACTTTTGCACAGTCTTTCGTTACAGATACAGTATAATTTAAATCGCGTAAAAGCTCAGCAGCATAATCGGCAATCTCATTTGGAACGGTAAACGTAATTTCAGTCGGCGATACGTTAATAAAATCAACTGATATATTCGCTTCAGCCATCGTCGCAAAAACCTTCGCTTGGCTTATGACATCATCTTCTTTTTGTAATACTTTCACTTGCGAAATCCGATCCATATGGGCAATTCCAGTAACGAGACGATCTGGAATATCTACACCGAAAGTGCTCGGACGACTCGTCGTAATTAACGTACCGAAATCTTTCGAATAAGTCGAACGAATTCGAATTGGCACCTCTGCTTGCATCGCTATTTCGACCGCACGCGGATGAATTACTTTCGCACCTTGATAAGCTAAGTTACAAATCTCTGTATAAGTGACGACATCGATTGGCTGAGCAGACTTCACAAGACGGGGGTCTGCTGTCATTATACCATTTACATCGGTGAAAATATCGATATAACTTGCCTTTAACGAGGCAGCAAAAGCGGCAGCAGAAGTATCTGAACCACCTCGTCCGATCGTCGTAATTTCTCCCTCTTCTGTTCGGCCTTGGAATCCAGCAACGACAACGACATCGTTCGATTTAAACTCTTGCTGAATTCGCTTAGGCTTTACTTGTTTAATTTTTGCTTCTGTATAATCATCTGTTGTGATCAGTCCGGCTTGGGCTCCTGTTAGAGCGACCGCTTTAATTTGTTCACGACGTAATTCGTTTGCTAGAACAGTCGAGGATATAATTTCACCAACAGACATTAATAAATCGAGTTCACGTTTTTCATTTTTCGTCTTCGGTGGATCGACCATTTCCACGAGTGTATCGGTCGCATAAGGGTTAGGTTTTCGACCGAGGGCCGAAACGACGACAAGCACTTTATAACGTTGTTCTAACGCTTCTTTAATTTTCCGAATTACATGACGACGACTTTCTTTACTTTCAACTGAAGTACCACCAAATTTTTGTACTAATAATCGCATACGTGACCCTCTTATACTAAATTATTTTTAACTAAGGACTGAGCAATTTGAATGGTGTTCCATGCAGCACCTTTTACTAAGTTATCAGAAACAATCCACATATGGAATCCTTTTGGATCATCTAGGTCTTGGCGAATTCGACCGACGAAAACACCTTTTTTCTCTTGAGCTTCAAGAGGTGTCGGATACGTCTGAGTCGAAGGATCATCTTCTAAAATAATTCCTTCACCTTGAGCGATCGTTTCTTTAAATTCCTCTACTGTAATTCCTTCTGTATTTGTTTCGACGAATAAACTCTCGGAATGGGAAGAGAAAACTGGTAAACGAACGCACGTTGCTGCAACTTGTAAATCGGGTTCGTTCATAATTTTTTTCGTTTCATTAATCATTTTCATTTCTTCTTTTGTATAGCCGTTTGCTTCAAATAAATCGATTTGTGGCAATGCATTAAAGGCAATTGGATAATGCTTTTTATCCCCACCAGCTGGTAAAATGTTCGCTTCCATTTCTTCTCCAGCAAGATATTGCTTCACTTGTTGACGTAACTCATCCTCAGCAGCTAAACCTGCTCCGGATACCGCTTGATAGGTCGAGACGATTACTCGATTGATTCCGTATTTCTCTTGGATTGGCTTTAATGCTACGACCATTTGAATCGTTGAACAATTTGGGTTTGCAACGATTCCTTTATGATTTTTTAACGCCTCTTCATTTACTTCTGGAACGACAAGAGGCACATCTTCATCCATTCGATAAAAGCTCGTGTTATCAACGACTACTGCACCACTTTTTACTGCAGCAGGCGCTAACTTTTCCGATACAGCTCCTCCTGCTGAGAAAAACGCGATATCAATTCCATCGAATACATCTTCTGTCGCTTCTTGTAGTGTAATTTCCTCGCCATTTACTTCGATTTTTTTACCTGCTGAACGTTTTGAAGAAAAAAGTTGAATATCTTCTATGTTAAAAGGCTTTTCTTCCAAATATTTAATAATGTTTTGGCCGACGGCTCCTGTTGCTCCTACAACTGCTACACGATAAGCTTTTTCCGTTGTCATTTCATCGAGTCCCCTTCCACAATATAAAATAAAAAGTGTTCAAAACGTACTGTAACTCTTATCTTATCATAGATTTAAAGAAATAAGGAATGTTTTTATATATTTTTTCCTTTTACATTAAAACGATTTAAATTGCTCCTAGATTAGTTTATTTTACGTATAACTTCTTTAAAAGTGAAAAATAAAAAAAGAACACCCTCCACGAATCTACATTTCAATCCATTCGCAAAGGATGTTTTTTACTCTTTAAAATCGACTAAAATAATATCTTTACCAATCTTTTTTATTTTATTCCAAGGTACTTTTGTTTGGGGTTCGTTTTTTCGTAAACCGAACCAACTGTATGTAGGGACGATTAACGATTTAATCTCCCCGGTCTCTTTATCAATTTGTAAATCCGTTTGCCCTAAAATGCCTAGTCGTGACCCCGATTGAATATTAATAATTTCCTTCCCACTTAAGTCTCCATATCGCAAAACAGTTCACCCCTTTTCATATGATTATGAAAAGGGACTGATGAATATGCCTTTTTATGCTGGCTTTATAACAGCTTCGGCCCTTTTTCCGGAAAAGATATGGTCTAATGTTTTTCGAATCATTTGTAAATCTACTTCATCGATTTCCTTAATAATATCGTCTAGACTCTTATGGCGTTGGAGTAACAACTCATTTCGTCCGTTACGGGACATACGACTGCTTGTATTTTCTAAACTTAATAAAATATTTCCTTTAAGTTGCTCTTTTTTATTCGTTAATTCAGTTTCTGTCAAGCTTTCCTCATATAACTTAGTAATTGTTTCATCAATTGCTTTTCTTAATTGAGGAAGTTGTTCATTCGTCGTTCCAGCATAAAGCCCTAACATTCCATTATCGACATAGGCGTTATGGTAGGAGAAGACAGAATAAGCAAGGCCACGTTTTTCACGGACTTCTTGGAATAAACGAGAACTCATTCCATTTCCTAATGTACTGTTAATAATAGCTAGGCTAACGAGTAAATCATCGTTAGCTGCTAGACCAGGATAGCCGATACAAAGATGGGCTTGTTCAATCTCTTTTTCATAGATGATTGTATCGAATTCGTAGCTCGGTGTAATGGTTGCATGGCTTTTCCCTTTACGTTCTAAAGGTAAAAATAAATCTTCAATATCCTTTATAAACGATTCGTCAACGTTTCCAGCAACAGAAATGACGATATTTTCAGGAATATAATAGTCGTTCATATATTCGAGTAAAGATTCGCGCGTCATATTGCTGACATGGGTTTCTGATCCTAAAATGGAGCGTCCAAGAGGATGGTTACCATACATTGCCTTTGACAATAAATGATGGACATGATCATCCGGTGTATCTTCGTACATTTTAATTTCTTCGGTGATCACCTTCTTTTCCCTTTCAAGTTCATCTTCGGGGAAAGTAGAGTTAAAAAACATATCGCTTAAAACTTCTAAGGCATATCGTTTATAAGAATCTAAAACTCTTGCATAATAACATGTATATTCTTTTGCTGTAAATGCGTTAACATGGCCACCGATTGCATCGAAGGCTTCAGCAATTTCTTGGGCTGTTCGATTTTTTGTCCCTTTGAAAAACATATGTTCAAGAAAGTGTGAAACGCCGTTATTTTCTTCTCTTTCATTACGAGACCCGGTTAAAATCCAAATTCCAATGGAAACAGAACGAACATGAGGTACTTTTTCTAATACGACTCGTACTCCATTACGTAATGTATAGGTTTCTATCATTTTTGCATCCTCCTCAAGAGCTATCTCGATTCATCTAGCAATCGTTCTACGGTATCGATCCGGTAACCTTCTTCTTTTATTTGTTCTATTAACTGTTCAAGTCCCTGAGCGACAGGTGTTGTTGGGTGCATTAAAATCATTGCACCAGGATGAAGGTTTTTCATAACCCGGTTTATCATAACAGAAACCGACGGATTCTTCCAATCTATTGTATCGACAGTCCATAAAATAGTCTCCATATTTGCTTCATGAGCATATTGAACAACAAGGTTATTAAAACTTCCGCTTGGAGGTGCAAAATAAAGTGGACGTTCCTTTGTAATTGCTTCGATTATCGTATTTGTATCTTCGATTTGCTTTTGAATTTCATCTTTCGATAATGTAGCCATATCCGGATGGTTGTAAGCGTGATTTCCAATTAAATGGCCCTGTTCTTGAATCATTCTCACATATTCTTTATTTTCCTTTGCCCATTTTCCCTCAAGGAAAAAAGTAGCTCTCACATCTTTTTCTTTCAACGTTTTTAAAATTGTCGGTACATGCTCTGTACCCCAAGATACGTTAATTAAAAACGCTACCATTTCTTTTTCTGGATGCCCTCGATAAATCGGTGCTGCAGGTAAATCTTTCAAACTAACTTTTGGTGAAATCTCTTTAAATTGGAGAAGCTCCGGGTCGAACTTGCCTTTTTTCTTCATTGCTTTATACGATTCGTCAACCCGGACTTGAAGCCCATTTCTTCCAGGGGTCTTCTTCCATACTCGGTCGATATACGCATCTTGAGGAGGTTCTTCGTATTTTTCTACATTAGCTTTAATCTCTTCTAAAAGAGTATCCTTCGTTTGAAAAGCTGGTAAATGTAACGATTCTCCTAATTTACTTACAATTAGTAAAAAAAATACGATACATATGTAAAATAAAACAACCTGTAAACGTCGCATATAATCGCCTCCTACTTTACTTTATGACAGGCAAGTAAATTCATGCCAAACGTAAAAAAGGAGGCTAAAAATAAAAAAGAAACTGGCAACCCAGTCTCTCCCTTATTTATATAAATTTAGCGTGAACTAAGTCGTTCCTTACCTTCGCGCTGTTCTGGCAGTACATCGCGACGTGATAAATTCACACGACCTTGATCGTCAATTTCGCGAACCTTTACCATAATTTGATCGCCAACGGATACGACGTCTTCTACGCGATTGGTACGCTTATTTTGTAATTGTGAAATATGGACGAGGCCATCTTTACCTGGGAAAATTTCTACAAATGCACCGAACTTTTCAATTCGTTTTACAGTTCCTAGATAGATTTCCCCGACTTCTACTTCACGAACTAAGTTTTCGATAATTTCTTTCGCTCGTTCGTTCATTACTTCATCTGTCGATGAAATAAAGACACTTCCATCTTGCTCGATATCGATTTTTACGCCAGTTTCATCGATAATTTGATTGATCTGTTTTCCGCTTGGACCAATAACGTCGCGAATTTTTTCTGGATCAATGGTTAAAGTAATAATTTTTGGAGCGTATGGCGACAGTTCTGGTCGTGGTTTGTCAATTACTTCTAACATAGAATCTAAAATTACTTTACGAGCTTTTTTCGCCTCTTGTAAAGCTTCTTTTAAAATATCTTCGGACAATCCTTCGATTTTAATATCCATTTGCAAGGCAGTAATTCCTTTTTCAGTCCCGGCTACTTTAAAGTCCATATCTCCGAGCGCATCTTCAAGACCTTGGATATCTGTTAAAATTGAGTAATCATCTCCGTCTTTTACAAGCCCCATCGCAATTCCGGCTACTGGTGCACTAATTGGAACTCCTGCATCCATTAATGCTAGGGTACTAGCACAAATACTCGCTTGGGAAGAAGACCCATTTGATTCTAGAACTTCTGATACGAGACGAATCGTATATGGGAATTCCTTTTCCGGTGGAATGACTCGTTCTAACGCTTTTTCCCCTAAAGCTCCATGACCGATTTCTCTACGACCTGGACCACGAATTGGACCGGTCTCTCCTACGCTAAATTGTGGAAAGTTGTAATGGTGCATGAAACGCTTCGACTCTTCTAACTCTAAACCGTCTAAAATTTGTACGTCCCCTAAAGCTCCTAACGTACAAACACTTAGGGCTTGAGTTTGTCCACGGGTAAATAAACCAGAACCGTGCGTTCGTGGTAAAAGACCGACTCTCGATGCTAATGGACGAATCTCATTTGGTTTCCGACCATCGGGGCGAATTTTTTCCTCTGTGATCAAGCGACGAACTTCATCTTTTAACATTTCGTCCATTGCTGCTTCAGCGTGAGTTAAGAGTTCTTCATCTTCTTCGGCCTCAGCTTTTTCTTCAAAGTATGTTAATGCCTCTTCTTTAACCGCTTCGATAGCTTCTTCACGAGCATGTTTTTCTTTTACTTGAATTGCATCGATTAATTTTTGTTCGAATTTTTCTTTCGCTTCTTGTTTTACTGCTTCATCTGTTTCGAATACAGTTATTTCTGACTTTTCCTTACCAACTTCTGCGATAATTTTTTCTTGAAATTGTACGAGGCGTACGATTTCTTTATGTGCAAATAACATTGCATCTAAAATGACCTCTTCTGGTACTTCATTTGCACCAGCTTCTACCATATTAATTGCATCTTTCGTACCCGCAACCGTTAAATCAAGTTCACTTACTTCTTGTTGTTCGACGTCTGGATTAATGACAAACTCACCATCGACTAATCCGATGTTAACACCAGCGATTGGACCATCAAAAGGAATGTCTGATACACAGAGCGCAACGGAGGAACCAATCATTGCTGCAATTTCTGCTGAACAGTCTTGATCGACACTCATCACCGTGCTAATTACTTGTACTTCATTTCGGAATCCTTCCGGAAATAATGGACGAATTGGTCGGTCGATTAAACGAGAGGAAAGAATTGCTTTATCACTTGGACGTCCTTCCCGTTTGATAAATCCTCCCGGAATTTTACCCACTGCATATAATCTTTCTTCATAATTTACCGTTAGTGGGAAAAACGGTAGATCTTTCGGTTCCTTGGAAGCTGTTGCTGTTGCAAGCACCGCAGTATCTCCGTAATGGACCATACAGGCACCATTTGCTTGCTTTGCTAGCTCCCCGATTTCTACAGTAAATGGTTTCCCATTAATTTCTGTAGAAAATACTTTCTTTTCATCTGTCATTATTAAAAGTACTCCTTTCAATACTACTCACATTTTATAAAACCCGTTGAAATATATATTTACTTCTGTAAATTAGGCTTATTCTATATTATAGCCTACATTATACTTTTTTACATTGAATGAAAATGTTTTTCCTCCTTATGCAAGTTCCGTTTATATTAAAAATTCCCACAAGTACTATTAGTTTATCATATGAATTATGTTTGTTCGATTAAAATAAGTCAATTTGCAAAACAATTCAAGCTACGTATTGCTATTTTTAATTAATAGCGTAAAATATGAATTGAGTAAGCGATTTCATTGGAGGCACTATTATATTTAGGAGGATGAAAAAGTGAGTAAAAAGGTGCTTATTTTAATTGGTGATGCTGTTGAGTCGTTGGAAATTTATTATCCATATTACCGTTGTTTAGAAGAAGGATTTGAGCCGACGATTGCTGCTTCTGAAGTTCGTAAAATTCATACCGTTGTACACGATTTCACAACTTGGGAAACGTACACTGAAAAGCCCGGTTACTTAATCGATGCTCACATTGCCTTTAATGAAGTTAATCCTGAAGTTTACGATGGTCTCTTTATTCCTGGTGGCCGTTCACCCGAACATATTCGGATGAATGAACACGTACCAAAAATTGTAAGTCATTTTTTTGAAACAAATAAACCTGTTGCCTCTGTCTGTCACGGTAGCCTTGTACTAACGACTGTTCCCGAACATATTAAAAATCGGGAGATGACCGCATATATTGCATGTAAGCCAGAAGTACAAGCTGCCGGTGCGACGTATATCGATGAAATGGTTCATGAAGAAGATAATCTTATCTCCGGACATGCTTGGCCAGATTTGCCAGATGTAATGCGCTTATTTATTAATCAATTAAAAGAAAGTTAAATTTCTATTTAAATGTAAAAATGCAACGTACAGAGACAGGCACAGAATTATCCTTAAATGAATGGATGGACTGAAATCTATGATGTAAAATCTCAATCCGTTCATATTTTATTTAGAGATTTTTCCCCGGTTTGGCAACATACTTATTTAGGTTTATCCTTATTAACACAGTACGCTCTTTATTTTATGCAAAGTTTTACTAACAGCTTATTAAGGTATTTTCTTGCTAGGAAAGTATTGAAGAAACTTTACTCAATATATCCCCGATATAGGAAAGTTTTGAACGGATCGTTTATTCACTTACCTGGATTAATGTTGCCACTGGATTAAATAAGATGATGTTGCTGATTCATTTACCTGGTGGTGCGCTCTATTGTATAAGTGTGAACACTTTTGACTGTACACTTACCCGATGGTGCACTCCAGTGAGTAGGAACGGGTGTTATTTCTCATTAATTTACTCGCTGAAAGGCTCCAATGAGTAAGTTGAGACGCTTAAGCACCTATACTTACCCAATAGAGCGTCCCATTAGGTAAGTGTAAACGAAAACTACTGCAAACTCACTCAGTAGAGGCTTCCACTGTGTAGGCCGGAGTTTTATTTTAGCTTAACTTACTCGGTAGAAGCCTCCACTGTGTAAGCTGTAGTACTATTTTTGCTTACCTTACCTGGTGGCGCGCTCTCATGAGTAGGTCGAAGTGTTATTTCTTATTAACTTACTCAGTAGCTCGATCCACTGGTGAAGATGTAAAGTTTTTCTTATATACTTACTCAGCAACAGCGCTAGCTAGGTAAACTTAAACAAAAGACTACTAACTTACTCAATGAAAGCCCACAGAGAATAAAATCAAGCGCTTTACTATATCGATTTTATTAACGGAGTTAGTATGCTGGGCAAGTAATGTAAAAAATATAAAAAACGGTGCTCAGTCTAACTGAGCACCGTCTCTTTTTACTACCTACTTTATGAATTAGTGACGTAAACCTAATTTTTGAATTAACTCACGGTAACGTGTAACGTCTTTATCACGTAAATAAGCAAGTAAATTACGACGTTTACCTACCATCTTTAAAAGTCCACGACGAGAATGGTGATCCTTTTTGTGAACTTTTAAATGTTCGTTTAAATTATTAATTTCTTCTGTTAAAATAGCGATTTGAACTTCTGGTGAACCTGTGTCGTTATCATGAATTTTAAATTCATTAATAATTTCCGCTTTTCTCTCTTTTGAAATTGACATGTTGTTTAGCCTCCTTTATTCTCTATATTCCCTTTAGCCTAGCAAATCGTTGGAGAGTCAATTTGCCAAGCAAAAGGTTCGTAATTAATAGATTAACTTGTTTTAAAAAATATTGCAACTATTAGGCGAAAAAAGCTCGAATCTTTTCTTCATCTTGTTTTAATTGGGCGATAATTTCTTCTACTCCGGAAAACTTCTTTTCTTCCCGAATAAATTGATGCCACTCGACTGTTAAAGTTTCTCCATAAATCGTTTCATTAAAATCGAAAATATTTACTTCTAATTTTAGTTCACTTCGATCATCTGTAAAAGTTGGGACGACACCTAAATTCGCCATACCTTCATATACTTGATCATTAAAGTGAACTTTTACAGCGTAGACGCCTTGTTTTGGCAAAAATTTATCCTCATCGACTTTAATGTTAGCCGTTGGAAACCCTAATTGGCTACCACCTCGATTGTCGCCCCTTACGACAGTCCCGGTCGATTCATAGACTCTACCTAATAAGTTTGGTATTTCATGGACGGCTCCTGAACGTAATAACTCACGGATTCTTGTTGAGCTAATTTTATCAGCGCCGTTTTCTAACTTTTCTACTACAGTTGTGTGAAAACGTCCTTGGGCCATTTCATCAATGTTGTCCATGTTGCCTGCCCCTTTATGACCGAACGTATAGTCGAAGCCAGCAACAAGATGAGTGATATGTAATCCGACGATAAAGTGATCCAGAAAAGTCTGTGGCGACAATTTCGAAAGCTCTTCATTGAACGTTATAATGTATAGGTAATCAACGCCCATTTCTTTTAATATTTTCTGTTTTTCCTCTAATGTCGTTATATAACGCACCTTTTCTTCCGTTCGTCTAAGAATAACGGAAGGGTGAGGGTGGAAACTAATAACGGCACTTTTTTTATTTTCGACCTGTGCGATATCGAGGGCTTGTTGTATTACGGCACGATGTCCTCGATGAATACCATCGAAAAATCCAATCGCTGCAACTGTATCTTCTATATCATCCTTTTGTAAGTCGTGGGGATACGTTAATTCGATGTACTTCACTATTATTCACCTTCATTCTTGTACATGTTAAACACTCTTACCGGTTTGATTTCCTTTTCATTCTGCGAGTGATGTTTATAGATTGCCAAGAGTTGATTGTTGTGCATTACTAAGAAGGGACTTTGTTTCATTTCCGTCGGTCGCTTCAATTTCTGTCCAAGTAACACACGACGTTTTATATTAGCTGGAACTTGCCATACCGGTAAGTGTTGTAGGCCACGTTCGATTGGTTCTATAATTGTAGATAGTTTTCCTTCTTCGGCCTTTCGTTCAATTTCTTCTAAAGTCACAGTTTCATCTAGCGTAAATGAATCCGTCTCGATTCGTTTTAAATAAGAAAGATGAGCGGGATAACCTAACTTTTTACCGATATCGACTGCTAACGTTCGAATGTAAGTTCCTTTAGAACACTTTACTTCGATTGTAAACTTCGGATAGGTCCTATCTTTTATTGATGTAATCCGTGTAATATTGTGAATTGTAACGTGTCTTTTAGGACGTGTTACCTCGATATTTTCCCGAGCATATTCATATAATCGCTTTCCCTGAACACGTACTGCCGAATACATTGGCGGAATTTGGACAATTTCACCTAGAAAACTATTCAAAACCGTATCGATTTCTTCCTCGGTTGGAACGTCTACAATTGAAGTAGATTCGACGATTTCACCGTCAGAATCTTCTGTCGTCGTGCTAGTTCCTAAAGAGACTTCAGCTATATAAGTTTTAGGTAATTGTTGCATATAAGGTATTGCTTTTGTCGCCTCACCAATACAAATTGGTAGTACACCTTCTACGTTCGGATCTAGCGTACCAGTATGCCCGATTCGTTTTATTTTTGTAATTCGTCGCATTACTTGCACACAGTCATGGGAGGTATATCCCTTAGGTTTCATCAATGGAATAATCCCGTTCACGGTAACTTTACTCCTTTTTTTGCATACAAATCTGACCTGTTTAACAGATAAACAAGGTCAGATTTGTTTTTTATTCTTTCTTTAATTCTCTTAATATTTCATCGATTCGACTACCGTATTCATGAGCTTCATCGAAAGAGAAAGTGATTTCAGGTACTTTTCGTAAGCGAATTCTTTTACTTACTTCAGAGCGTACAAAACCAGTTGCTTGCTGTAAGCCTGCTAAGGATTCCGTCTTTTCCTCTTCATCACCGAGAACCGAAACATAAACTGTAGCTTGTTGTAAATCGTTCGTAAGTTGTACATCTGTAATCGTTACAAAACCGATTCGTGGATCTTTTAGTTTCTGATTAACAATTTCACCGATTTCCTTTTTCATTTGTTCGGCTACACGACTCGTTCGTAATCGTTCCATTTTTGTCCACCTCATTTCTGTATCATTATAATCGTTCTACTGAGGTAATCGTACGTTCTAATTCAGTATAATGATCGATTCGCTTTAATACTTTTTGAATAACTTGTTCCGCATGGGTTCCATCATTCGATACAGTCACAATCGCCAGCTTCGTCCGTTGCCATAATGACTGGTAATCAATTTCTGCAATCGATACGTTAAAGTCTTGGCGAATATGGTGAATAAGCCGTTGTAAGACAGAACGTTTTTCTTTTAACGATTGCGCTTCGTATATATGGCATTCGACTTCTGCATAGACGATCATGTCCGTTCGACTTCTTCCATAATAAAGGCTTCGATAATATCGCCTACTTTAATATCGTTGTAATCTTTGATTGTAATACCACATTCGTAGTTTTGGTCTACTTCACGAACATCATCTTTAAAACGTTTTAACGCTAAAATATCGCCTTCGTGGAGAACGACTCCATCGCGAATTAAGCGTACTTGAGCATTTCGCATAATTTTACCATCCGTTACATAACAACCAGCAATTGTTCCAATTCGCGATACTTTAAAGGTTTCTCGAACTTCAGCTTGCCCAATAACTTTTTCTTCATACTCTGGGTCGAGTAGTCCTTTCATCGCTGCTTCAATTTCTTCGATTGCTTGGTAAATGACACGGTGTAAGCGAATATCGACTTTTTCATTTTTAGCTGCTTTTTGTGCGTTTGCATCAGGACGTACGTTAAAGCCAATGACAATGGCATTCGATGCAGAAGCTAAAATAATATCCGATTCCGTAATTGCTCCTACTCCGGTATGGATAATTTTGATATTTACATTTTCTACTTCAATCTTTTGTAAAGAAGCTGCTAACGCTTCTACAGAGCCGTGGACATCTGCTTTAATAATAACATTTAGATCTTTCATTTCACCTTGTTTAATTTGTTCGAATAAATCATCTAAGCTAACTTTCGCTTTCGTTCCACGCGTTTCTTCTAAGTGTTTTTCTTGGCGAGTTTCTGCAATTTGTCGTGCTTGTCGTTCATCACGGAAGACGAGGAATTGATCCCCGGCCAATGGTACTTCACTTAATCCCGTAATTTCTACCGGAGTGGAAGGTCCCGCTTTTGTAATACGTTCTCCTAGATCGTTTACCATCGCTCGTACACGACCGTAAGTGTTCCCAACGACAATGGAATTTCCTACTGATAATGTTCCTTCTTGAACGAGAAGGGTTGCAACGACACCTCGACCCCGATCTAAACGGGCATCGATTACAGTACCAAAGGCCTCTTTATCTGGGTTAGCTTTTAGTTCTTCCATTTCTGCCACGAGTAGTATCATTTCTAATAAATCATCGATTCCATCTCCACGCAAAGCAGAAATAGGTACGAAAATCGTATCGCCACCCCAGTCTTCAGGAATTAATTCGTGTTCCGTCAATTCCTGCATCACTCGGTCAGGGTTCGCATGTTCTTTATCCATCTTGTTAACAGCGACGATAATCGGTACTTCGGCCGCCTTAGCATGGTTTAATGCCTCGACTGTTTGTGGCATTACACCGTCATCAGCCGCAACTACTAAAATAGCAATATCCGTTACTTGTGCACCTCGAGAACGCATACTCGTAAAAGCTTCATGACCTGGTGTATCTAAAAACGTAATTTTCTTTCCATCTCGAGTCACTTGATAAGCACCGATATGTTGCGTAATTCCACCCGCTTCTCCTTCGGTTACTTTCGTTTGACGGATGGAATCTAATAAAGTCGTCTTACCATGGTCTACGTGTCCCATAATTGTAACTACAGCAGGTCGCTCTTTTAAGTCCCGTTCCGAATCCTCTTTACGATATTTATCGAAATCTGTATCTTCTAGAACGACTTCCTTTTCTACTGTAATCCCGTAGTCTTCACAAATTAATTCGATCGCATCATCATCGAGGTCTTGGTTTTTCGTCGCCATAACACCTAAAAACATTAATTTTTTAATAATTTCTGACACATCTTTCTTAATCCTCTGTGCTAATTCATCGACAGTAAGAGCACCGCTATAAACAAGATGGTCGACAGATTCGGTTTGTTGTTTATCTTGTTCTTTTTGTTTTTTACCTTTTTTACTTTTACGCTTTTGTTTTTTAGGTTTTTCTTTTTTCTTTTTTTGTTCTTTATTCGCCCTTTGATTTGTTTGTTCTTGCTTTTTTTCTTCTTTTGGTTCTTCTTTTGATTTTTCATCAAAGATTTCATCTAACTTTATTTGTTCATGTAAGCCGATCGATGACATATGACTCGATACTTCGATGTCCATTTTTGCTAATTGTTCGATCACTTCTTTACTAGAAATGTTTTTTTCTCTTGCATATTCATAAATTCTCATCTTACTCATACGTTCACCCCGCAATTATATTTATAGTAATGTCTGAAATTTTCGTGCAAAACCTACATCTAAAATACCTACTGCAACTCTTGCTCGCTTTCCGATCGCCTTTCCTAATTCATTTCGATTGGCAAATTCAATATAAGGTACGTCATAGTGAGTGCATTTACCAATCAACTGTTTTTTTGTATTTTTTTTCACGTCTGTTGCGATCAGTAAAACATGGATCTTTCCACGTTGTATGTCGCGAAGAATCGTATCGATTCCTGAGCTTACTTTCCGTGCTCGAAAAGCTAAACCGAGCAAATTTAACGCTTGTTTCTCACTCATTTTCCTCGCTCACTAATTGGTCGAGTTCATCATAAATCGAATCGTCGACTTGCATTTTGAAAACTTCATTTAAAATTTGCTTTTCTCTAGCTTTCTGAAATACGTCGCGATCGATTGTTAAATAGGCTCCTCGACCATTTTGTTTGCCGTGGGGATCAACGAAAACTTCCCCTTCTTTCGTCCGAACGATGCGAATCATTTCTTCTTTTGGTTTCATCTCATTCGTAATGATGCATTTTCTTTGTGGAATTTTTCTTTTCCGTGCCATTAAAATGCCTCCTTATTCGAATAAGTAATCATCTTCAGGTAATGACTCTTCTCCATCATCTTCCGTAAGTAAAAAATCATCGGACGATTCTTCTTCTGGCTTAGGTGTTTCTTCTAAAACATCTTCTTCTACTTCTTTCAATTCGCCAAATTCAATACCTGATTCTTTTGCTTCTGATTCACTTTTTATATCGATTTTCCAGCCGGTTAACTTCGCTGCGAGGCGAGCATTTTGACCTCGCTTGCCAATCGCAAGGGATAGCTGGTCATCCGGTACAATTACCGTCGTTGCTCTTTCTTCTTCATCGACTAACACATCGATTACTTCAGAAGGGCTTAAGGCGTTCGATACATAAATAACTGGATCTTCAGACCATTTTACGATATCGATTTTTTCACCATTTAATTCGTTTACGACAGCTTGCACTCGTTGGCCTTTCGGTCCGACACAAGAGCCGACTGGATCTACTTCTGGATTACTTGCATAGACAGAGATTTTCGAACGTTCTCCGGCTTCGCGTGAGATTGACTTTATTTCTACAGTACCGTCGTAAATTTCTGGTACTTCCATTTCAAACAATCGCTTTAGAAGTCCCGGATGAGAACGTGAAATAGATACTTGAGGTCCTTTATTCGTCTTCGTCACCTTTGTCACATATACTTTAATTCGATCGTGAACCTCGTATTTTTCGGATTCGATTTGATCCATCCGAGAAAGTTTAGCTTCAACTTTCCCAATATTTACAAAAACATTATGTGCATCGACTCGTTCTACGATCCCTGTTAATACATCTTCTTCGCGATCGATATATTCTTCATAAATAATATCTCGCTCTGCTTCACGAACACGTTGGGTAACGACTTGTTTTGCTGCTTGGGCTGCGATGCGACCGAAATTTGTCGGTGTTACTTCTTGTTCAACAATATCTCCTATTTCATAACTTAAGTCGATTTCTCTTGCTTCATCGAGATTTATTTCTTCTCGTTCGTTTTCTACTTCGTCTACAACTTTCTTTCGAGCAAAAACTTTCATCGTTCCTTCTTCTTCATTAAATTTTACGGAAACGTTACTTGCTGATTTAAAGTTTTTCTTATAGGCTGAAATAAGGGCTGCTTCTAAAGCTTCTAATAACGTTTCTTTATCAATTCCTTTTTCTTCACTAAGCATCGTTAATGCTTGAAACAACTCACTGCTCAATTTGTTCTTCCCCCTTATAGTATAACAGCAAGTCTTGCTTTGGCGATTTTATCATATGGAATCTCTACTTGCTTTTTCGTATGTTTAAACTTGTATTCAATCGTTACGATGTCATCTTCAACCTTTAATAAAGTACCTTCATATTGCTTCTCTCCGTCGATGTGAACATAAAGGGAGACGAAAACATTTTCGCCAATATGGTCGATTAAATCTTGCTTCGTCTTTAACGGACGTTCCGCACCTGGAGAGCTAACTTCTAAATAATAGCTTCCCTTTATTAAATCTTCCTCGTCTAATTTCTCGCTTAATTTTTCTGAAACGATACTACATTCATCTAAATCGACACCACCTTTTTTGTCGATATATACTCGTAAAAAGTGATCGTTTCGTTCACGAACAAACTCTAAATCGAATAAAGATAAATTCCGTTCATCTAGAATTGGTTCGATTAACTTTTCTACATTCTCTAAAAGACTTTTACTCATCGTTCTCACTCCTTACCATATAGTATGGCTTTTCTTCACGTTTTCCTTGCAAATCTTTTCTAAACATAAAACCCCTGCCGAAGTTGGGCAAGGGAAAATAACGTCATTCGTATAGAAGAAAGAGTGGGTTCTGCCCACTCTTTTGTTTACAAACTGTTGCATTTCGATGTTAGTATAACATAAAGTAAATTGTAACACAAATGAAAGTGAGAAAGTCCACTTCCTTTAGAAAAAGGACAGTTGATTCTCCTCTTCCATTCCTTCTAAACAACCATGGGCATCTAATTCGTCAATTACTGTTTTTGATAACTTAGCCTTTTGTCGCAGGTCTTCTTTTGATAAAAACTCTCCTTGTTCACGGGCCTTTACGATATTGTGGGCTGCGTTAATACCAAGACCTTCAATTGTTTTAAACGGCGGAATTAATGTATCACCTTCAACGATAAAGTTTATGGCATCGGAACGATATAAATCGACCTTTTGGAAGCGGAAACCTCGTTCATTCATCTCTAAGGCAACCTCTAAAACAGTTAAAACGTTCCTTTCCTTCGATGATGCTTCGTTTCCTTTTTCCTTAATTTCATTGATTCGTTTACGCAATGCTTCGGAACCCCGAATCATTGTATCAATTTCAAAGTCATTCGCTCGTACAGAAAAGTAAGCAGCATAAAATAAGATTGGATAATATACTTTAAAGTAGGCAATTCGTACAGCCATTAAAACGTATGCAGCAGCGTGAGCTTTCGGGAACATATACTTTATTTTCTGACACGATTCAATATACCAGTTTGGTACACCTTTTTCTTTCATTTCAACAATCCACTCGTCCTTCAAACCTCTTCCTTTACGAACTGATTCCATGATCGTAAAGGCAAGTTGTGCTTCGATGCCTTTTTGCATTAAGTAAACCATAATGTCATCACGACAACCGATTACATCACCAATTTCACAAATGCCATTATTAATAAGCTCCTGCGCATTTCCTAGCCATACGTCCGTTCCGTGGGATAAACCAGAAATTATTACTAATTCGGCGAAAGTTTTTGGTTTTGTTTCTTCAAGCATTTGCCGAACGAAAGACGTCCCAAACTCCGGTACTCCTAACGTACCAACTTTATTACCGATTTGTTCAGGTTTTAAGCCTAGGGGTTCTGTACTTGAGAAAATGCCCATCATCTTTTCATCATCTAGTGGAATATCTCGAGGGTCTATTCCACTTAAATCTTGTAACATACGTATTACAGTCGGATCATCATGGCCGAGAATATCGAGCTTTAACAAACTATCTTCTAACGATTCGTAAGCAAAATGAGTCGTTTTCCATTCGCTATCTTTATCATCCGCAGGATATTGAATCGGTGTAAAATCATAAATTTCCTTATCTTCCGGTACAACAATAATACCACCAGGGTGTTGTCCGGTCGTTCGCTTAACCCCTGTGCAACCGTTAACGAGGCGATCGATTTCGGCATTACGTAAATATAGTTCCTTGTCGTTTGCATAACCTCGTACATAACCATAGGCGGTTTTTGTTGCGATTGTTCCAATGGTTCCCGCTCGATATACGTAATCCTCACCGAATAGTTCTCGAGTATATTCATGAGCTGTAGGCTGGTATTCACCGGAGAAGTTTAAATCGATATCTGGTACTTTATCACCTTCAAAACCTAAAAATGTTTCAAACGGTATATCTTGACCGTCCTTATGTAATGCCGTTGCGCATTTAGGGCAATTTTTCTCTGGTAAATCGAAGCCACTACCGTAAGAGCCGTCAGTGATAAATTCACTGTATTGGCAAGACGGACATACATAGTGTGGGGGTAGGGGGTTTACTTCTGTAATTTCTGTCATCGTCGCAACGAGCGATGATCCGACAGAACCTCTCGAACCTACTAAATAACCATCATCTAAAGATTTTTTTACAAGTTTGTGAGAAATTAAATAAATGACACTAAAACCGTGTCCAATAATACTGTCTAACTCAGTCTTTAATCTTTCTTCCACGATTTCCGGTAAAGGATCACCGTAAATCGATGTCGCTTTATCGTATGTTAAGCGACGAATATCTTCTTCTGCCCCTTCAATACTAGGGGTGTAAAGTTTACTTTTTAACGGGCTAACTTTTTCAATTCTTTGTGCAATTTGCTGACTGTTTTCAACCACTATTTCATAGGCCAGCTTCTCACCTAAAAAGGAAAAGCTATCTAACATTTCTTGCGTCGTTTTAAACGAATGATCTGGTAATGTTACACGGTTTAGTGGATTTCCTTTTTGTGATGCGATTAAAATCTTTCGATAAATTTGATCTTGCGATTCTAAGTGATGAACATTTCCGGTTGCAACGACAGGAATACGCACCCGCTTTCCTAGTTCGACAATATTTCGGACAATTTGAATAAGTTGTGCTTCATTATGTACGACATCTCGTTCTATTAACGGATAGTATTGTTCAATTGGTTGTACTTCTAAAAAGTCATAAAATTGCGCAAGCTCTTCTAGTTCTTCAATCGGCTTTTGCATAACAGCATCGAAAACTTCTCCATCTGAACACGCCGAACCTACGAGCAATCCTTCACGATGTTCATTCAACAGCGAGCGAGGGATTCGTGGGACTCGGTAAAAATAGTCGATATGGGAATATGAGACGAGCTTATATAAGTTTTTTAAACCTATTTCGTTTTGAACCAGTAATGTACAATGAAATGGTCGCGACTGTTCAAAACGGTTCGACTCATTCACCTGTTCATTTAGCTCATCAATTCGTTCAATGTTAGCCTCTTTTAACTGATTGATTAACTTCCAAAACAAATAAGCCGTTGCTTCTGCATCATAAATTGCTCGGTGATGTTGAACAAGTTCTACGTTTAAATGATTACATAATGTATTTAAACGATGATTACCTAGTTGTGGAAATAAATAGCGTGCTAATTCTAACGTATCGATTACGGTATTTTGTACTTTAGGCAAATTTATTTTTTCATAGCCAACATTTAAAAAGCCGATATCGAACGTTGCATTGTGAGCAACTAGGACACTATCACCGACCCATTCATAGAATTCCTGAAGCACCTCTTCTACTTCAGGAGCATTAACTAACATATCGTCAGTGATTTGGGTAATTTCGATAATCTTCTCTGGCAAAGGACGGTGCGGATTAGCGAAACTCTCGTACCGGTCGATAATTTCACCTTTTTTCATTTTTACACCGGCGATTTCAATAATCGTATCGTAAACAGAAGAAAGACCGGTCGTCTCAACATCAAAGACAACGTACGTCGCATCTTCGAGACGCTCTTCTATCGGTTCATAAACGATAGGAACACCATCGTCGACGATGTTAGCTTCCATACCGTATATTACTTTTATATCATGGTCTAAGCTTGCATAAAAAGCATCGGGGAAACTTTGGACATTGGCATGATCAGTAATTGCGATCGCATCGTGGCCCCATTCAGCAGCCTGTTTAATTAAATCTTTCGCACTAACGACCGCATCAAGTTGGCTCATTGTTGTATGAGCATGTAATTCGACCCGTTTTTTACCATCTTCCGCCTCGTCTTTCTTTTTCGGTACGTGTACTTCCATCATATCATAAGGCATCATGACTAATTCATTAGAAAAACGGTCTGTTTGAATTGGTCCGCGAGCCTTAATCCACATTCCTTCTTTTACTAGGGAAAATAGCTCTTCTTGTTCACTGTTTCTTGAAAACATTTTAATTTCTAATGAATCAGTATAATCTGTGATCTTTAAGAGTAATAATTGTCGACCAGAACGTAGATCGCGAACTTCTTTGCTAAAAACGTAACCTTGAACTGTCATCCGTTTTTCTTCTTCTACGATTTGTTCTAAGCGTACTGGTTCTTCATGAATTAATGACCCAATTACAAATTCAGAAGGTCTTTCTTTGGAAGTTTGTTTTTCTTTAGTCTTCTGATTCTTTTGTATTTGTCGAACGAAGGCTTCGTGCTCTTTTTCCGTCTGCTTACGAAAGTTATTCAACTCTTCTTCATTATGTTCGATAGTAATCTTTAAATGTAAAGGACGTAAATTGTATCGATTGAAAAACGAACGCATCGTGGGTTCAACTTTTCTTTGTAGAGGTACTTTTTCTGCTTCTGAATTAACGTTAATATGTAAAGTGTCGTCTTTTATTTTCGCACTTTCTAATCTCGTTCGTTCCGATGGCAATACGTTTGGTATAGTCGTTACAAAATAACGCCAGTATAAATACAATTCTTTTTCATCTACCATAGGTTCCGAAGCTGTTAAGACGAGATCTACTTTGGCAATATTAGTAAATGATCGTTCGAGGTGGCGATAAAACGTGTAAAACTCTTCGAAAGTTAAAGCAGTTTCTGTATGAATATGAAATTCCCATTGTTTTTTCTCGCGATGAACGACGACTTTTTCTAGCTTAGCTGAACGAAATGTCGTCTCTTGTTCAGCTGGTAATTTAATTTGATCTAATAGAATCATCATTTTATCATTGTTTCCCATCGTCCCTTAAGTCCCCCTTTACTACTTCTAGTTATTATTTCGATACGAAAAAATAACCTAATTCAAAAGATGAACTAGGTTAAATTTTTAAAATCGATTATGTCTCTTATAAGAATAGTCGTTGAATATCGTTCCATGTGACAACGATCATAAGTAACATTAATAGTAAAAAACCGATGACATGAACGAAACCTTCTTTTTGCGGATCGATTGGCTTTCCACGAACTGCTTCAATCCCAACAAACAGTAACCTACCTCCGTCTAAGGCCGGAAGTGGAACTAAATTAATAATTCCTAAGTTGATGCTTAACATCGCCGTCCACATTAAGTAATTAATAAATCCGGTTTGTACGATTTGATCTGTCGCATCGTAAATACCGACAGGTCCTGACAATAGTTCAATCGATACTTGACCAGTAATTAGTAAAATCAAGTTTTCTATAATTAGCTTTGTCGTATCGTATGTTATATTTACACCATAAACAATCGTTTTAATTAATGATTTCTCATAAGCAGGAAGGACACCGACTTGACCGATTGTAATCTTTTCTCCTGGTTCTTCCTCTATTACTGCTTCTTGTGGTGTAATGCGTAACATTTCTTCCATATCATTACGAGTAATAATTAATTCAATTTCATTGTTTGCATTTTGGCGAACGATTTCTGTAAACTCTATCCAATCACTCACCCGTTTAGAATCAACTTCTAAAATACGGTCTCCCTCGGTTAATCCCGCTTTTTCTGCCGGTGTATCAGGCATTACTTCTCCGATAATTGCTTTATCTGTCGGTACACCTTGGAAGAGACCAATGATAAAAAATATGACGAGCGCTAAAATAAAATTCATCATCGGTCCAGCAAAAAGCTGCATTGCTCGTTGACCGACAGATTTAGAAGCGAACTGACGGTCATAGGGAGCGATTTGTGTCTTAATTCCGTCCATGATAAAAAAAGCTTTACGGTCAACTTCATAACGCTTTTTTGTTTCCATATCTTCGGGAGCATATCCTTCGATATACAAATCGTGGTCTAAGTCGATTGAGTCCACTTCTAAAGGGTAGGAATTAGGGTACTTATCTTTTTCATTAACGATTATATGTTTTACTTTTCCTTCATCATTTAACTCGATCGCAATATGATGCCCAGGTTTTAATTCGATAATTTCCGGGTCTTCTCCCGCGACCCGTACGTATCCACCAATAGGCAAAATACGAATCGTGTATAAAGTCTCATTTCTTATGAAGGAGAAGATTTTAGGTCCAAAACCAATTGCAAATTCACGAACTAACATACCAGCCCGCTTTGCAAATATTAAATGACCCCATTCATGGACGAAGACTAACAGTCCAAACATAAAAATAAAAGCGATGACTGTATTCAAACAAAACACTCCTTTTTAAACTCCAATGAAAGGTTGAAGCATACGTTTACTAAACTTCTTCTTAAAATAATTGAAGCATCTGTAATAATAATAACACAAAAATAAAGCTATCAAGCCGATCTAAGACTCCACCATGACCCGGAAAGAGGTTGCCAAAATCTTTAATTTCATAAGCCCGTTTCATACTTGATGCGACTAAATCACCAATTTGTCCAAAAATTGATATTAAAAGAGCGATCCCATTTAATACAAAGAAGGATAGTCCAAGCGAATAAAAAATCTCAAAAACATTCGCTACAATAAGAGCAACAACTATTCCTCCGATTGCTCCACCAATCGTTTTGTTCGGGCTTATTGCTGGCCAAAGCTTTCGTTTGCCGAAACGTTTTCCAATAAAATATGCACCAGAATCCGTTGCCCAAATGACGAACAAAATAAATAAAAACAAATGTAAACCGAACTGACGAACGAATAACATATATTGAAAACTAAAGCCGATAAAAATTATTGCAAACAATAGACGACTTACATCGTTTACGGTAAATTTATTTTTAGAAAAAACGACCATTAATAATAAAATTAATAGGTAAAAAATAATTAGTCCTTTTGAATCAATTGTAAACTTTGTAAAGGTGTAATCTTGTTGAAAATAAATAAAGCTCCATAAAAAGATAAAACTAAGACTAATTATAAAAAGATTTTCGATTTTAAACATTCGTATTAACTCAAATAATGCAATCGTTGCTAATAGATATACTGCAATAGCAAAAGGCCAACTACCATATAATATAATAGGGATTACGATTAATATTCCAATAAGCGCAGTAATGATTCGTTCCTTCATATATCATTCGACTCCTAATCGTAGGATACGCCACCGTATCTTCTTGTTCGAGTTTGATAATCATATAATGCTTGTTCAAACATTTCTTCTGTAAAATCTGGCCATAATTCATCAGTAAACCAAAACTCTGAATAAGCCGATTGCCATAGTAAAAAATTACTTAAACGTTGCTCACCACTCGTACGAATTATTAAATCCGGGTCACAAAAGTTGTTCGTATACAAATAGGTACTGAACAATTCTTCGGTAATATGTTCCTTTTGTAATTTCCCTTTTTCAATATCTGTAACCATACGTTCGACGGCAGTAATAATTTCGTTTCGTCCACCGTAGTTAAGAGCGAAGTTTAGTAATAATCCGGTATTATCCTTCGTCTTTTCCTTCGCATTTTGTACAGCTTCTTTCGTATGAGCGGGTAATGAATCAAGCGAGCCAATCATATTAACTTTTACATTTTTTTCGATGAGCTCAGGTAAGTAGACGTTTAAAAACATCTTTGGTAAACGTAATAAATAATCAACTTCATGTTTCGGTCGTTTCCAATTTTCTGTAGAAAATGCGTACATCGTTAAAATTTCTAAATTGTAACGTACAGCCGTGCGTACAATTCGTTGAACAACATCCATTCCTTCTTTATGACCAGCAACTCGAGGTAGACCGCGTTTATTTGCCCAACGGCCATTACCGTCCATAATAATTGCGACGTGTCTAGGTAGTTTATCGTCTATTAATGGTTCTTTGATTGTTTCTTTTATATCTGTTTCTTTATTATTGAAAAAAGGTAATTTAATCGACATGTTTCGTCCCCCAAAAGGAATATAAGCCTTTTATGTACATTATATATGCACGGTATGATAACGTTCATAAATAGCTCATCAATTTTCATTTAGTTAGTTTTTACACTCT
>Ga0209487_1000536_pt1 | contig 34447 bp, 6 predicted proteins | sample Poulit2012_FD_187524 | JGI IMG/M metagenome (GOLD analysis project Ga0209487, IMG submission 187524) | Agricultural soil microbial communities from Georgia to study Nitrogen management - Poultry litter 2012 (SPAdes) (version 2) | ecosystem: Environmental > Terrestrial > Soil > Agricultural land...
AACCAGTAATCCGTGGAAGGTAATGGTTTGCCATTAAAGGTTCCATTCCATCCTTCGCTTTGTGGATTTAATTGTTTTAGCAACTTACCATGTCGGTCGAAGATGAATATCTCGGCAGAAGGATCTATATCGGCTATACCAGGTATATTCCAAGTATCATTATAGCCATCGTCGTTCGGTGTAAAGAATTTCGGATAGTCTACAGCGCTTACTTCCACATCTACACTTCCACAACCATTCTTATCGGTAATGGTAATTACATGTGTACCAGGACCTACATTTGTAAAGGTTCCATGATCTTGCGGCAAACCATGGTTTAAGGAGAACGTGTAGTCTCCAAGCCCCTCTGCCCAAGCCTCTATATCATAAGTTCCAGAAAAAGCAGGACTGGTTATTTCCGCACCATAATTAAATGGCATAGCAGACTCTATTACTTTTATCTCAAAAGATAGGGTACAACCAGAATCTAAGTTTTCAATTTCTACTCTATAAGTTCCCGTTTCTTTAGCTTGGAGCGTTGGCCCAACTTGACCTAATATACGCTCGTCTTCAAAATACCAAACAAACTCGTTGTTTAACGCATCTAAGCCAGTATCGATAATAGGATAAATGGCATTTCCATCGCCATCCACTATAGGATTACCATATTGATCAAGACATAAACTATACAAGTCATTTATGTTTAAGCCTGGAATGATAATTACTTCTAATACAACTTCGGCTATAGCATAGCATCCTGAATCCTGATTGGTTACACGAGCATAGATGGTTTGCGGATTGGTAACATTCTCATAGTTTCGGGTTAATCTATTTTCAATAGCCCCCTCATGTGCATCTTCTTCGGTTAAGAAGTAGTCTACATCGAAGAAGTCTGGATTTTGTAAGCCTAAAATACTTTCGATTAAATCTTCATCGTATAAGTCAAATATCGCAACTTCTCCATTCTCACCTTCTACCCCACATACTTTATATGGTTCCGTTGGACTATTTGCAATGGCTCCTTCGCGAACTTCAATTTCGAACCAAGTAACTCCACCTATATAACAATCGTCTATATCTGGATTACCAACTCCTACAAAAATGGTCTGAGGAGACTCTCTGTTGTAAAAACTATCAGGATCTATAATCGGATTTACACCAGCTATAGCTTCGTCTTGATCTTCGTAGAAGAACACCTCAAATCCATCTAAGTTTTGATTTCCAAATATTTCTGGAATTTTGGCTGTTAAATCAAATAGGGCTCTCTCCGAACCATCGGTAACACATTCTACCATTGGCTCAATATCTTCTGGTGGCAATAAATCTGGCAACCCACTTAAAATAACTTGTAGTTCAACAATTTCGAAACAACCACTAGTTGGATTAATTACGCGTACGTAAATCGTTTTTGGGCTTTCGTCAGTTGCAAGTTCGTATTGGGTTGGATCAACTATGATTCTTTCCAGATTACCAGTAGCAGCATGAATATATCTTTCATAGAATTCTAAATCCCATGATTCATGATCTAATATTTGCAAATTACGAATCGTTAAATCAACAATTGCAAAGTTCTGACCCGTATCTAAATGACAAACCTCAATAGGGTCTGGAATACCAGGCTCTGGATTTGGCTCTACTCGTAAGGTTAAGGTAGTATGTGCCACACAACCTGTATCACTGGAACTGTTTTCTTGAGAATCCACTACGCGAACATATATATCTTGTGGGTTCGTCGTGTTGGTATAGTTGGTTGGATCGCTGATATAATTATTGTTTCCAATAAGTGCATCTGCTTCATTTTCGTAGAAGTAAATTCCTAATCCAGTTGCCTGTCCTATAATTTCTTCACGCTTATCCAGCAAATCAAATACCGCCGTCTCGGTATTTGGCTCGCCTAAAGCGGTACATACGCTAAGTGGTGTAGGGTCGTTAATCTGTGGCCCTTCTACTAAGTGAAGCGTAAACGGAACAATATTGTAGCACTCTCCATTGGTATAACCCAATCGCACGTAAATAATTAATGGTGTTGGCGGATTGAGCAAGTAATCTGTTGGATCGGCAATCGCGCCTGAACCAGCTTCTGCTGCTTGTTGAGATAAGTGATAGGTTAGCGTTAGGTCATCTCTATTTTGATTTCCGTAAATAAGATCTTCATACACCGTAAGATTAACACGTACTCCTTGGTCCAAATCTGGCGTACAGAAATATAGATCGTCTAGTTCTACTGGAACAATAGGGCTTGGAACAGCTCTTAATATCACCTCTACAACAGTAAAGCAACCTGTACCATTAGGAGGATCTTCAAAGAACACACGTGCAAAGATTACTTGCTCACCAGCTACTATGTTCTGATAAGGAGAGCTTAACGGTCTTAGGGGAGCCATTGCATCGCTAAGCGTTTCATGGAAACTAATAGCTACATCTGGCTCATTGGCAATAATTTCATTCTCTAAAGATTCTAAATCGAAATAAACAAAACCTTCATTGTCAATATCACAAACCTCAAGTGGTGCTGGAGTTACTGGTGCTGGCAGTGGATTTACTACTAGCGTCAAGGTAATTCCTGTGGTTACTGTACAACCGAACTCGTTTTCTACACGGATGTAAATCGTCTGGTTGTTATGGGTGTTCTGATATGGAATATCCAGTGCATCGATACCATCGTCAGCATCTTGTTGCGTTCCGTGGAACGTCACAGTTAAACTACTATCGCCACCTGTTATTTCAGGGATAGCTTCGTCTAAGTAAAACCACTCGATTTCATCGCCTGGATTGTTCACATCACAAACCTCCAAATGCGCTGGATGAAATACCTCTGGAAGGGGCGCTACAAATAATTCTATCTCTACCTCCGAACTACAGCCTGTGGAAGGAATAGTCACTACAACTATAACAGTACCTCCAGAACTTACATAAGCAGAAGGAGCGTTTATTTGATTGGCTTTATCCCCATTGGCATCGGTATCAAAATAGGTGATGTCATAATCGCTTGGATTGGTCAAATTAACTACCACCACATCGTTTACCAAGGTTTCTAAATCAAACGAATAAACTCCTGTTCCATCGATATCGCAACCAATTAATGGCTCGGTTGGATGGACTAAATCTGGTGTAGGCTGAACGATTAACTCCAACCTTGCTACTGTATAACAACCAACTCCTGGAACCTCTACACGAACATAAATAAACTGTTGGTTGTTGATCATGTTGTTGTTCACAGTGTCTGGCAATGGATTGGCATTGTTCTCTGCATCAGCCTGTGTTAAATGATAGCTTATAGTAGCAGTAGGATCAGAAGTTATATCGCTATCAGCATCTGGTAGATGGAAAATTCCTTCCCCATCATTGTTTACATCACAATAAAACAGCTGTGCATCTTGTGCTATTGGAGCATCTAATACTTCCAACTGAATTGGCTCCGTTATGTAGCAACCTGTATCCTTATCTTCTATTCTGGAATAAATTGTCTCAGGGTTTGTAGTATTGGCATAGTTCAACGGCAGCTCATCTTGTACATTACCCTGTTCTGCTTGTGCTTGACTAGCGTAATAGGTAACGTTATAATTAGAACCTTGCCCCACCATATATACGGTAGCTTCGAACAAATCAAATGTAGCTACTCCAGTGCCACCACTGGTATCGCACTCCTGTAATACAACAGGACTATTAATACTTGGAAGTGGATTAACTTTAATATCAAGCTCGAAGGTATTAGGACAATCTGTATTTAAATTTTCTATACGCACCCAAACAGATGTAGAAACCGCTGTAGTAATATCAGATATTGTTGGAGTTCCATTGTCGGCATCGGCTGCACTAGAATGGAAGGTAATTGCAAAATCAGCTGCTGCTCTACCATCTAGTATCGCTGTTTGTAATGCATTATCATTTTCCAACGAAAAGTTAAGCCCAGCACCTAATGGATCTTCGCATTGTTCTAATGGTGCAACCGCTGGAGTTGCTGGCAATGGGTTTACTACTAAATCTAAAGGTACCACCGCAGGACAGTCTGCACCCGGATAATTTGCTCGAACATAAATAGTAGTATTGCCACTAGTATAAGAAGTAGATAAATCTGTGCCTGGCGTAGCCGCATCGGCAGCTGCTTGAGAAGCATAGAAATCTACGTTTAAATTGGTGTCACCATCTTGGACTATTGGTATTAAATTACCTAGGTTAAATTCTGCTTGACCGCTACCTGAATCGCAGGCTTCCAATGCCGCTAAAGGAGGCACTATAGGAGCTTCTACAACAGACAAAGTAATTTCTGCTACTGATATACATTCTGTATCGGAAACTTCTACATAAATTATCTCTCCATCGCTTCCGTTATATGAATTTGGATTAGCAACTGGATCAGTTAAATCAACATCTTTAAAATACGCTACGTTATAACCTAGAGTAGCATCTACAATATTGGATTCTTCTGATATTAAATCAAAAACTCCAATTCCAGGATTGCTACCGTCCTCACACTCTACCACAGTAATAGTATTCATTAAGAGCGTAGGTGCGTCGTTAATAGTTAAGGCAATAGGATAAGTGCTAAAGCAATTGCCAGGTGCACTAATTCTCACCCAAACTTCAGATGGTGAGCTTGCCAGTGGCAATGTAACACTTGCTGGAGTAGGAATTAAATCAGAAGCATCTTGATTTGTAGCACCGTTTTGAGTATTATAAAACTCTAATGTATAGTTAGGTGCAAGAGTTGGGTCTACTTGGGCTAAAATAGCTTCTCTTAAGACAGGATCTTCTAAATCAAACGTATTGTTATTTGTTCCATCACAAAGCTCCAATTCAATAGGATCGGTAGGTAGCTTAGGCTCTGTAGAGACATTAACCTCAAAAGATACTATATCATAACAATTATCTTGTGGTGGTACACCTAAGTACGTCCAATCAAAGTCTAATCTTAAGAAAACTTCGGTAGTCCCTTCTAATGCATCCCAAGCTGACGGATTTGTAATCCCCCCTACACCGGTATGCGCTGCATTAAGGTCGTCGAAATAACTTACTTTAACATTTTGTTTGTCTTGGTATTTAGATTTTGCTAAAAGGTCATTAACTGTCAAATCTACCTGATAAGGTATGGCGGAAGCATTAACACAGAAGTTTAAATCATCAACGCAATCAGCTACCGGACAAATTTTAAAGCCTTGTGCTATGGCTTCTGTGGTTTGGCTTTCTGCTACAGCACCACCATCACAGGATAAATCCCAATCAGCTGAAGCTAATAAGGTAAAATGACCATATAAATCAACAGTAGGCAAGAAATCTTGTGTATCTATTCCTGTAAAATAGAACACACCTCCTGGCAGTTGCTGTGGCCCTGAATACGGGTTTGGAAGAATCGAATTACCGTTTCCATCCAAGATATCTAATTCAAATTTCGAAGCATTTCCGGCTCCACCACGACCATAAGGTGCAGTAAAACTTCCATACACATCGATTGGGAAATCTGGGTACACCAATGGTTCTGCAGCCTGACAAGCACCTGGCTCTTCTCTACCTACTAACGAGCACTCGCTGTAAGGATTTAAACTATCGTTATAATTCTCTATAGGGTCTAGAGCAATGTACCCATAAGCAGAATCATCACAAATACCAGGCATATCATCGCCCACATACATATTGTCTATATAAGCATAAGAAAAGTGGAAATCGGGCTGACAGGTAGATGTAATAATTCTTGCGGTAACTTTTTGTCCTTGTCGCTCAATGGTATTCACCTTTATGCAAGACCAATCTGTATATAATGTAGTATAGGTATGTCCAGGATAAGGCCCAGCATCATTTAAGGTACAGGAATCTCCTAAATCTGCGGTAACACATTCCTCTACGAACACTGCACCATTCTCGTCTACTACTTGTATTTTAAAGTACGGCTGGTGATTGGAATTTATGTGATGCGTTGGATTTTCCATTATCATAGAGAAATCAAAAGCAAAAACCTCACCAGCTACAAAATCTTTCTCCATATAGACCACTCCAGTAGATTGTGTTTTATTTCGAATATTCCTACTAAGCCTCATGGAATAAGCCGAGCAAGAATTTCCTCTTGGACTAGTTCTAGAATGATAAATTCCAATCTCTTCTAAAGAAGGATCCCCTCCTGGTGTTACCAAAGAAGCAAGAGTTTGGTAAGTATCACTACCAACGGCAGGAGTCTCTGGTACGGGTGGTAAGGCAACGTTAGTACTTCCTGCAAGAGATGTATTACATAACTGAAACCCCCCTAATTTTTGATACACTCTAATATCTCTAAAATCTGGCGCTCCATGTTGTGTTTGGAAGGTGTCGTTTAAAGAACAACCGCAATTATTTTCTGTCACGGTTATTTCTAATGGTTCGCTTTCGCATCCATTTATAACATCTGTAATATAATATGTTTCGCCATCTACAAGGGCATGAGTAGTTGGATCGGCAATAGGATCAAAATTACTATCGTAAAACTTTAAATTAACCCCACAGATATCAATATTACCTAAGGTTTCGGTAACGTTTCTACCCATAGACGCCCATGCTTGAGTCGAACAGAAATAATGTTCGAATGCACTAGTTGGTGCTGGCACTTTATAATCTATAATAACAGGTATACGTGTGGAACAATTAGTATCGTCTAAATCTATATAATATTGGCTATCGACATCTATCTGGTCTGTAGAGTTTAGCAATGTCCCTCCAGTTTCTGCATCATACCACGTAATAGTACGACCATCGAATATAGTGGAATAATGATCTTCTATGTCTTGTAGTGTTTGCGTATTATCACCAAAACAGAACTCTTTATATTCTAGCCCACCAGCAATAATAGTAATAGATTCCTTAGAAGTAGGACAACCTGGATTACCATCTGGAAAATTCAACTCCAAATCAATTAACTCAAATGGTGCAAGATCTTTTCTTATATGAGTAAACACTAAGCCAGCCGATGGAATTTGCTGATTTTCTTGCGCACCTGTTGCTGGCAAATCATACCAATCATTAGTTGGCCCATAATAATATTTAAATTGATTTTGAAGAACAGTGCTCCAAACAATCTTCTCATCAAAAGGATCGCCATCCAAGTTTAGGACTTCTATCTCAACAGGAATTGGATCACCATTAGCGTCTGTAAGATCATCTTCCTCAATAAAAAACACGTTTTTACCTAGGTCTAAACAGGAATTTTGACTCACTACAAACTCCACGGATTGTTCGTATACAGTAATTTGGACTGCATTGCTTGATGTGGCTCCACAGTCGTTAAGCACATAGTACGTTTCTCCATCAACTACAGGCGTAGTTCCTGGTAATGAATTATTTAGTGTTTCATCATCGTACCATGATAAATTCCCACTAACTGGGTCAACCTCTAAATCGTCTAGGGTAATACTAGCTCCTGTACAAAAATATTGTTTTTGCTCGGCTACAGGCTCAAGGCATTGAGCATATCCAAGAGATAATGTAAAGGCAGTAATTAAAAAAGTAAGTATTTTATTCATAATTCTTTCGAATAATCTTAAGCAATGTTTTGTTTTTTACACTTTCACACTATAAAAATCTGTATCCCAAAGGCTTAGGGTGTTAACAATACACCTCCAGATACTAAACTTACCTAGCGCATCCCCAAACATATAAATTTTATTCAAAACAATAACATCTCTTTAGGAAAATATTAAACTTGAAAATTATATGTAGTTTAAATCCTTAATAATGACCTCCAATCATGTAACTATTGATTAATTGATGGACGGCACTCAATAGTTGAAGTAAAATCCCCCATATAAATTATATATTGAATGAGAAAATTGACTATACTCCCAACCAATCAAGTCTAAAAGACTGTTAAAATAGCCGGTCATTTGTTAAAACGCAACCTATTAGATTTTATTGCTTCTTTAGTATAGTTTTTAAATGTATAACAAAATTTAAAAACAAATATATTTCTAGTCTAATTATTTTAGTTAAACATATGGGTTTTGGATTTATTTTTTGATAAAACAAAAGCTCTACACCTTAATAAATAGGTATAGAGCTTTTAAATGTAGTTTAGCTATAAGGAGGTTACTACCTCCATTCCAAAGTTTTATTTTCTTAGAACAATAAACTCTGATCTTCTGTTAGTAGCATGGTCTTCATAGGTACAATTAGCACCACAGTCAACCGCTGGTCTGGTAGCACCAAAGCCTTCGCTACTGATTCGGGCCTGATCGATTCCTTGCGATACAATATAATCGACCGTAGCCTTGGCACGACGATCCGATAATCCCATATTGTACTGTGCATTACCCTGAGAGTCCGTATGACCCTCAACTTTTACTTCCATAGCTGGGTGTTGCTTCATAACCGCTACAACACGATCTAACTCAAGTGCAGCTTCTGGCTTGATATCGGACTTATCAAAATCAAAGTGAATAGGATTGATAACAATCTTATCTTCTACAATGATCTTATCCAAAAGTAAGTCTTGTTCTACTAAGTCCTCCTGGGTTGCAGCGTAGGTAATAGCATTGTCCTCGTAATCTCTTAGACTAGCCTCTACAAAATACTCCACATCGCAGTCAATGTCAAAACTAGCATATCCGTTTGCATCGGCCATCTTTGTAGCCATTAAAGTATTATCGGCATCATATAGCCTTACTCTTGCATTGGCTAAAGCCTTCCTAGTTTTAGAGTCCTTAACATGAACAGCTAAAACAGATTCGCAAATCTCAATAAGCGTTACGCTATAAATATTATCGCTTTTACCAGAACCTCTATCCGAAGAAACAAAACCTGACTCAGTCTCTGGGTTATAGTGGTAAGCAAAATCATCGCCAGAGGAGTTTACCCCAGGACCCATGTTTTTAACCTCGCCAAAACCAGTGCCTTGCGCTTTTGCATAAAAAACATCTAAACCACCCATCCCTGGATGTGCGTCGCTAGAGAAATACAAAGTCCCCTCTGTATCGACAAATGGAAAAACCTCTTTCCCTTTGGTGTTGATGTGGTCGGGTAAACGCTCTGGCTCACCAAAACCACCATCGTTGTGTATGGCCACACGGTATAAGTCAGAGTCCTCTACCTCGCCTGCTCTATTGCTAGAGAAATATAACCACTTCCCGTCTGGACTAACAGCAGGATGTCCTGTAGAATAATTACGGTCGTTAAAAGGAACCTTCTGTACATCTTTCCACTCACCGTTTACATTCTCGGCATAGTAAATGTGAATCTGATTAATACCATCTTCGCCTTTCTTATACTTCCCGCGATAGTAATCATTGCGGTCAAAGTACATACGCTTACCGTCTGGAGAGATAGATACTGAACTCTCGTGGTACTTGGTATTTACATCGCCCTTTACAGGAGCAGCATCTTGAATGGTATTGCCTACTATCTTAGCCTGATAGATATCTAAAAATGGCTGGTCGTTCCAACCATACGTACTACGCTTGGTGTTTCTGGCAGAGGTGAAATAAAAATCGTCGCCGTGAATAAAACCACCAAAATCAGAGTAATCGGAATTAATTCCAGTTAAATTATCTGCTGTATATTGTGGCTCTTTGTTAAGAAGCTCTTCCACATAGTTAGGGTTTTTCACAAAGGCTACAGCACGCGTATCGTTTGGCTTCATCTGAGCAAAACCTTGCATCCACTCCTTGTATTGGTTTAACTTACCGTTTCGCTTTAATACTTGTGCATAACGGTAGACCACTTCCGCATCGCCTGTCTTTGAAGCTAAAGCTTTGGCATAATATTTCTCTGCCTCTTTGCTAGCATTCATATAGTAGTAAGCATTGCCTAACTGCGTATACACGTAGTCATCTGCCCTTCCTCTATCCACTAGCTTCTCGTATGCCTTGGTTGCTTCGGCATACTCTAACCTATCGTATAATTGATCTGCTCTTTTCGTTCGTTTATTCTGCGCTGTCATAACCGTAGCTATGCTCAAAGCGAATAATAATGCAGTATATGATTTTTTCATGTTTTTAATCTTGTTTTAAATTTAGAAGAACCTAGGGGAACGCAATACTCTCTTAGAGAAGTAAAGATCAAAAGTTAAGATAACTTCATGAGAAGCTGATCCTAATGCTTTTAAATCCGATACGACATGATCGTACGCATATCCCACACGCATCATTGGGGTTAGTTGAATACCTACAATACCACTAAAAGAATCATCCAACCTATAGGACGCCCCTAACTCAAACCTCTCAAAAAATAAAGCATTTAAGTTGGCATCAAAAGATACCGGAGCATCGAAGCTAGACTTTACCATAACCGATGGCTTCAGCTTGAAATTATCGCTGATATCAAATATATAACCCGCCGTAGTAAAGTAATGTAACTCCTGCGAACCGTACTTTAGACCATTCTCATCTAAATGCACCGACTTAATCATATTCGGCACCGATAAACCTACATAAAAGTTATCTGCATATAAGAAAGCACCCGCCCCAACATTAAAATAATTGTTGTCTATGTTTTCAGAGAAAAAAGGATCTCCCGGATGAATTAACTCCATACCAACTAAACCAACTTCGTGAAAGGTCATCCCAGCCTTTACCCCTAAAGCTAACTTAAGCGAAGCGCTTAAATCAAGCGTATAGGAAAAATCAGCGAAAACATTGGTCTCTTCTACAGGACCAATCTCGTCCTTAATAGCAGAAAGACCCAAACCTACCTTCTCGCCAACTGGGCTATGAAGAGATAGGGTAAACGTCTCCGGTGCACCTTCCAGTCCACTCCATTGCTTGCGGTACAATCCAGTGAGAGATAAACTCTCCTTAGATCCGGCATAAGCAGGGTTTACTACGTTCATATTGTACATATACTGAGTGTACTGCGGGTCTTGCTGAGCAAACAAAAAGTCGCTCAACAAGAACAGTAGCACCACTGATGATAGTTTTATAAATCTTGTCATAATTTATTAGATTGAGAGGATTTTTAATAGTTCAAATAGATATTTCCTGTAATATCGTCCGACCCATCCTTTAATTTAATGATGTAAAAATATACACCAACAGGTAAAGTCTTATCGTCTTTGGATTGGCCATACCACTCATCGGTATAGTTGTCTTTAGAGTAAACCTCTAAACCATGTCTATTGAAAATTTGTAAAGACGCAACCCCATGCTTATCATGAAGGAAAGCTAAATCTAAATTATCGTTATAGCCATCGTTGTTTGGCGATAAACCTTCCGGAACAACACAGTTCTCATTATTATAATAATCTACAGTAAAGGTAATCTCTTCATGACAATCCGTTGCAAGCGTCTCGCCAGCTATTACTTTGTAGATACCAGGCTCGCTTACGTCTAACTGCTCGACATTCTGAGCAATTAAACCACCATCACGATACCAATCGATATCTAACAATGAATTATCTGGGTGCGTAATATCAAGAACCACAGTCTCCATATCGCCTTTACAAAGAACTAGATTATCTAAAAGAGCTATCTCTGGCCTGGTTGTCAATAAAATGGATTTGGTATCCATATAAGTACAATCACCATAAGAAACCTCTAAAGTATAGGTGCCAGATTCGGTTACTGTTAAGTCCTTGGTGGTATCACCAGTACTCCATAAGTAAGTAACATCGTCCATGTCAATATCGGTAGCACCGATAGACTCTACATCAGGCACAATAGTATAAGAGGCAGCAACCCCATCTTCGGTACAAATATCAATAGAAGGATCGCCTAAATCAACAGACAAACCAAACTCCTGAATCGTTACCGTCTTCTCCACCTCACAATCTTGCTCCGATACAATAACGGTATACACCCCTGTCTCGGTGGCATGGTAAATACTCCCAGAATAAGGAATTTGATTCCCATCCTTATACCACTTATAATTAATTTGCTGTAAATCGGTTACGTTATCTGGAGTGGCTACAATTGGGAAATCAATCGTCTCGCCTAAACAGAAATCTACCACATCTACCCAGTCATCGTAAGAAGGCAATGCAATAACCTCTAAATCTAACGGCACTAAATAATAACAATCCGATGGAGCTCCTTCTACGTCCCAATCCATTCGGATATAAACAGTCTGGAAATTAGGCGTATCGTTCTCGAAGTTCTCTGGATCAGTAATAGCATTGGTATTATCATGTGCATCTTCTTCCGAAGTAAAGTACGTTAAATCCACATCGTCTGTAGTCCACTGCGTACCAAAGAACATAGCATCTTGCTGAGTTAAATCAAACTGCGAATACCCATCGCCTGAAATATCACAAACAATCAACATCTCTGGACAACCAGCCGTAGGACATAAGCTAAAGCTTGACCTATCGTCTACGTAGAAGTGGTATTCGCTTCCACAATCCAAAGCAAAATCTAACTCTACATCGAAAGTGAAACTACCATAAGGCAGCACATTAATATCGGCTTCTTCTACAAGGAAGCAGAAGGTGTTAGGACTCGAACCAGGCTGAGCATCGGTAATCGTACCTACCACCGCATCGTTCTGAATAATATTCAACGTAAGGTTTTCCAATGATGGAGGAGGTCCTTGGCTGATAGGCGCATCGAATACACCACAGACATACACAGGGTAACCTGGAATGTTCCCGCTGTTAACCAAAGCACAACCACCAAAATCATCAAACGACGCCCCGATATAGCAATCCTCGCCAGCTGGTGTAACCGAATTGATCATGGCATAGCCGAAAGAAGCAGAAGTACATAAATCTTCATAATCATCGCCTACATATAAATCATCGATATACATAAAAGCATAATGTTGCGTTGGCGTACAATAAGCCGTTACAAACTCCGCACGTACTGGCTGCCCAATATAGTCCATGGTGTTTAACTTCATACAAGACCAATCGGAATATAAAACTTGGCTACTTCCTGAACCTATTGGATTAAATATACAATCCTCAGGGTCGGACACCAAGCAACGTCTTTGAATGATGTTATCATTTTGATCATACAATGTAACCTGTGCAAAGGGCTGCTGATGGTAAGCGTGGTTAGGATTCTGTATAATTAAAGCAAAATTAAATACAAACACCTGTCCTGCAATAAACTCTTTGCTCATCGAGGTAATATTGGTATTACCATCAGGATCCCCATACTCTGCACCACGGTTTAATCGGAACGCGTGAGTAGACAAGGGATTGTCTGGATTCGTTCTAGATAAATTAGGAATAGTAATTTGCGCTCCACGATTAATATGTGGTGGATCCATTCCCTCGGTTACCAAAACCGCATCGTCTGTTCCGGTATACCCATCTATAGTCCCTAATGGTAAAGGATTGGCCCCTTGCATGGTCTGCCCACAAGTCTTGTGATTGTCAATATTAGGGAATTGATAAGCTTCGTATCCTCTATCGGCAGGACCACCTTCTTGGTCTTGAAACCCTGGGTCTTTTATACAACCACAATCTCGCTCTGAAGCCACTATCATCAACGAATCACTCTCACAACCATTGGTATCGGTTTGTGTTACGTAATACACATCGCCATCTTGCAACGGATGAGTTTTAGGATCTGCAATAGGCTGGGTTAAATCCTCATCGGAATACCAAGTCAAAGTGTAATCAAAATCATCTGGGAAAATCTGCAAATCCCCTAAATTATCACCATCCTCACCTATTTGAGCAAAAACAGAGTCCGGACAGAAAAACTGAACGGAATCATATACCGGAGCATCTGGACAGGGTTGTTGCGCGCTCATGCCCCAAGAGTACATCCCTAGAACAAGTGTCAAGAGACCAGATACTGCTAACCTGCTTATTGTATGTCTTTTATTTTTCATATTAAATACCTATATAATTTAGTTTGTGTGGCTAACTACATGTAGCCACACAAACTTTTTATGTTATACTATTTTTTAATCACTCGTACCATATTGGACTTTGTCTCAGATCTGGCAACGAGTAAGTACGTACCAGTTGTTAACTCAGACAAATCTATAGTAGCATTCTTTGTCGATACATTCATGGAAAGTACCTGCTTGCCATCATAGCTATACACCTCCAACATGTTAATCGATTCTTCACTGTCGATATGCAACAAATCCGATACCGGGTTAGGGTAATAAGTGAAATCTAACGCTTCGAAATCGGCAACGCTTAAATTCTCCGTAGTGAAAGCATCTACTAAAGTGTTACCGAACACATTGTTCTGTGCATCGCAAATGCTATATAACTCCGCAGTAAACTCCTCGTCTAATGGCAATCCATCTACCACTTGGTAGTTGCGACGAGCACCTAAATAGAAATCCTCTATTATCTGCCCTTCACTATCCTTGATATACAACTGATACCCCTCTAAACCTTGTGTGTTCGAAGGAGGATCCCAGAAAACAATGGCAGCTGCCGTTACTTCGTCCTGAGATAAATCTACTGTAACGTTTAAATTCGTAGGGTCTGGACAAACAAAGCTTACCAACACCTCTAAAAACTCACTAGTACAATCCCCAATTCTTTGCGAAATATAGTACGTCTCATTATTGATAAGGTCGGCATTGATCGATTGACGAACATACTCATTGTCTACTAATAAATAGAACATAAGATTGCTACCCGTAACATCGATATCGGCAACCCTAGAACCTGCAATAAACTCCTGCTCGGTTGGACCTTGTGGCTTATCAGCCTTATTTACCTCTACAACAACGGAGTTACTAACCGGATCGGCACAACCGCCAATCAATAAATTGGCTTCAAATTCGAAAACACCAGCGTCATCACCCTTAAAGTAAACAATATTAGTAGGCTGCCCTTGGTAACTGATAGTGGCTTGCTCATCCAAATATAAATTCTGAATGCCAGCACCATCATTATCCCAAACAACCTGACCGTTCATATACGACTGGCTAACCGAAACATTATCTACGGCCCACCACCAGCCCCAATTACCAGTATACTTAAATTTAACCTGAACATTAGCAGCACCTAAATAAGGATTAAGATCAAGGGTAACTTTCTCAAAATCAGTAGCACTACCGCGATCGGAAGTATACGTAGCCAAAGTAGACCAAGTAAGACCAGCATCGTCAGAAATCTCTACACGTGCCGTGGTAGACTTAGTAGTATGATGCCTGTAAAAATGGTGAAATTCTAACTCTGCATCTTGCACCCCAACCAAATTAATAGGAGGGGAAATCATCTCTGTATCTACCTGTGAACCTGGACCTAATGGATCGGCCATGGTTATCATAAAATCAGACGAATCATCGCTAGTAGCGTGATCAGCTAAAGTATAAGGCGAAGTAACTTGTTTCCAACTAGCAACATTTGCAGAGACTCCATCGGCAGGAGTCGAGTTATTATTAAAAGTCCAATCGGTAATCGCATCGTTGAACGTATGCTTGATTTGACCAGCATGTAACTCCACCACTTCACCAACACAAATACTCTTGGTAACTGGGAAAATTGGAATATCACCAACCCCAACCACATCAACAAACACTTCCTCCTCGGTGAAACAACCCGTGATTGGGTTTACAGCCTTGGCGGTAAAAGTCGTGCCCTGACCAACGACTGGACTAATAGTAGCACCAGTTAAAGTCTGTTGAACCCCATTGGTGTCTAACCACTCCCAAGTGTACTCATAATCCTGATCATCGCTAGTGGCCGTAAGACCAACAGCATTGCCTACACAAACACTGTACTCATCGGCAGTAATAGAAATAGGTAACGTCTCGTTAACTACAGCTTCCACCTCCATTCTTGGCGACTCACATAAAGCTACCAAAGAAGTAATCGTCCAATTATAAAAATAATAGTAATTGGAATTACTAGAAGAACCGCTTATCCCACCGGTAACATTCCCAACATTACCTAAAACATAAGGGAAGGAAGTATCGCTAGATTCCGTCATTAACATACTAGGACCAGAGGTCTTGGTTAAACGGAACGGACCATCGTTAGGATTTGGAAGATCAAAATCAAGGGGAATGATAACCGATGTAGGAGAATTAGTAGTCCCACCCGGCACATTAACTGTCTTGGTCTTAATAGAACCTTTATTGTCTTCTAACTGAATAGTAAGATCGCCCGAAGCACCCGTAACATATATTTGCACATCGGCTAAATAAGAAGGCTCAGTTAAATCAAACTCAACACCACCATTAACACTTGAAGCCGTATTCCTAACAGGACCAGGATTGGCTTGCTGGGTCAAAAATGACTCCCCTAAAAAGAACTCACTAACCCAGAAAGAAGTAGTCTCGGTAATCTCAGGAATCTCAAAAGAAACACCAATACCAATAGCATTACCGCCTGTCTCTTGATCGTACCAAATCAAATTATCGGTAGCTGCAATTGCTGTTAAAATAGTCGTACCCTCATCACAAATCTGAGAAGTAGCCTCTACAGAGGTAATGGATAAATCACTACAATCAAACTCCAAAAACGTAACATGAAGTGCAGGACTTGTACAACCCATAACAGACTGGGTTACCCAAAACTCATCGTTATCGGCCAAAACAACACTGCTCAAATCAGTAACCTCATTAGTAAGAGCAGCATCGGAGTACCAAGTTAAAAAAGCACCACCAATTGTTGGATGAACCCCTATTCTAGTCTCAGAATAATCAGCTAAAGTCTGATTAGAAAACTCATAGGTAGCATCACCCGAAGGTGGACTCCAGGAAAGACAATCAAAACCTGAAATATCTAACGTGTACTCCGTAGTGGTGTTAGCACCAGAAGTAGAAATAACAATATAATAATCCGTGCTAGCCTCTACATACAAATCAGAAATAGCAAAAGAATTACCGCTATCGGTAATCGCACCAGCAAAACACTCATTGCCAATATCAGCACAATCCTCATAAACAAAAACACCAACCGCACCAGATAAATTACCGGAAAGCTCAATCTGAAGAATATCGTCGTGTGGACTGTAATAATGGTATACCACATCATTACCCTCTAAAAAACTACCGGCAGTAGAACAAGAAGTACCTGGAGTACCTGAATAATTGTTATCATAAATCTCCGTGTCGGAACTGTGGGAAAATGGTAAAACAGAAACAGGTAAAGGATTAGCACAATCCGTACCTAAAGCAATCGTTTGCACCGTAACAAACTCAGACCAAGCACTCTCATCGCCCGGCCCACATACCGAACGAATATAAATATCAAACTTTGTACCGTCTGGTAAACCAGTAATGGTATAAGGATTCGAGGTAACCGTAGTAATATTAGCTATAAAACAAGCCGGCTGACTAGGATCCGTACCTTCTGGACAATAAGCAATCTCCCACTCGGTGGCAGGTGTTGCATTTAAATCGATCCAAGAAATCTCAATACTATCAAAAGTAACATCCTCGATAACAAGATCTACCGGCTGCAAACAATCTACTTGCTCTATGGCAGAAAAATTATCTACATAAATATAGTGACTCCCTTGGTTATGCTCACCTTTCATCTTCCAAGCAAACTCAGAACCCGCAGGAACATCCGTACCAGAAATCGTATGAGTTATAGGAACACAACTAGTGGAAGAAGTATGAGTAGTCTGATCAATAGTAAAATAGGTAGTCCAGCTATGACCATCATCCACAGAATACTGCAACTCAAACTTACCAAAATCACCAGTAGTAGCTGGGTTACCAGCAGTATTTTGTAATATCTTATAGTCAAAGGATACTATAATATCTTCGCCCGTAGCCTCTTCCTCATTCATATAAGCCAACTCCGGAGCCAAACTATTGGAATTCAAAGGACCCCTTACAGAGTTCCCAGAACAAGAATTACTCGAAGTTACAGTAAATGCAGGTAAAGTAGGGGACATCCAGCCTTGAGGAAAACTGGTTCCTGCATCAAAATCCTCAGTTATTAAAACTTGACCGTACCCTGTAGCCCCAAAGAAAACCAGTATACAGAGTGTCAAGTATTTGTAAAAGTATTTCATAGATAATTTATTTTCAATTATTTATACAAATCATAGTTTAAAAGTCTTCTATCCTTGAAATGCGTCAAGGATAGAAGACATTATTTTTATTTTTTAATCACTCTAAATATCTTCTCCATATCATCAACCCTAGCTTTCAATAAATAGGTGCCAGTAGACAAACTAGTCACATCAACCTCTATAGAGGATGAATGGTAATTGCTTGAATAAACCTTACGACCAGCTAAATCATAAATGTCAACCTGATCAATAGAATGAGAATTGGTTATAAATAAAACCTCGTCAACAGGGTTAGGATAAAACTCGAAAGCTTCAAACAACACATCCTTTACATCTAAAATCTCATGAACTGTAATACCTAAAGTCTCGCTCTCGCACATATCCTCAAAAGTCTGAGTGACATAATACGTGGTCTGATCAGATAACAAAGTGCTCGAAGGAATCGGAGTGACCTTCCACTGGTCAGCATACCAAGTCAAATTGTCTCCAAAAACTTCTAAATCAGTTAAATTTTGTCCAGTTTCAAAAGCCTGGTTTATAGCAGCCACTGGCTCAGAAGATTTCTCGGTAAAGTCCATGACAACCTGAGTCATAGAGCTCTCACAAGCTCGAATTGTCTGAGTAACAAAGTACTCATAACCCTCAATAACTGGAGTGTTAGGACTCAACTCCGTACCATTGCTGTCGTACCAACGAATGTCAGTACCTAAAACAATGATATCAGAAAGTAAAGATTCACCACAAATAGTCTGCTTAGGAGTAACTACAGGCGGAGGAGTAACATCCTCGTTCATAACAACCCTTATCTCCTCACGAGGGGACTCGCAAATAACCTCACCTGCGCCAATTGTCCAATTAAAGAAATAATAATAAGTTTCTAAGTCATTACCGGTCCAGTTGTGACCTGTAGTTATTTCCCCAAAATGGCCTAGACTATATGGGAAGCTATTATTTGCAGCTCCGGCATCTCTAATCATATGAGGTCCATCAAACCCAGCTAAGTAATATGTTCCAGGACCTGGAATTTCAAAATTCAAAGTAACTTTATCAGCTACTGGGTTAGATGGAGAACCGCCACCAGCAACGTTTACAGTTATGCTTTCTAATACATTTCCATATGTATCATTCTCTCTCAATTCAATTCGCAAACTCCCTCCTGCACCAGAGGACAATACGTCTAAATCAACTAAAGTGAAACTTTGAGTAGCAACAAATTTATTTCCGAAATCATTAGTACCAGTCGGTGCATAACCAGCATTGGCTGTATTAGTTACCTTACCTAATCCAGATAATGGAACTTCTCCAGCGACATAAGCTTCTGCTACCCAATAAGAGGAAGACTCTGTTACTTGAGCAGTAAAGTTATCACCTCTACCTATAACATTACCACCGATTTCCTGATCGTACCAGTATATCTCTGAACCTATCCCGCTAGCGGTTAATGGTACATCTACGGTACCACCAGGCGCACATACATAGTACAACGGCTCTTCGACAAGAACGCTCATTAAACTACAATCAAACTCGATTGGAACAACTTCAAAACCTTCACTCTCGCAACCTAAAATAGTTTGAGTAACAAAGTAAGAGTTTCCATTAACAATTGGTTCTGCTGTAGGATCTACAATTTCATTAGTAAGTGCAGCATCGCTATACCAGACAAAACCATCGTTATATAGAGACCCAAAAATTTCTAGATCAGAAACCATATCTCCAGTTATGAAGTATGGTGCAGCATCGCCTGTAGGAGGTGCTATATTATTACAGTCTAATCCCTCTACAGTCAACGTATAGTCGGTAGACCCAGTTGAGGAAGTTACAACAATCAGCAAGTCCTCGCCTGCATTTACGTAGTAATCTTCTATTAGAATCTCGCCTCCATCATTGATGGCACCCGCTAAACAGTCAATCCCTACATCTCCACAACTCTCATATACAAATACTGCAGTATTAGGGTTACTAAAGTTAGAAACCTCTATACGCAAGATATCATCGTCAGTAGGATTGGCTGTATAGTAATACATAGCTTCGCTACCATTCAGATAGTTAGCTCCATCGCATCCATCACCCGCATCACCAGTAAAGTTACTACCATATAACGATGTGTTGTTTGCATCGACATACGTTAGATCCGTATAATCAAACTCAATATCTCCAGATTGGTTTACTGTGGCCACCACCTCTTGACGAGGAGATTCACAGACTACTTCGGCGTCGATAAGCGTTATTTTATAGTCGTGTGCTTCGCCATAAGAACCAGTTTGTGTACAAGAATTAGACGCTCCAGTAGACCAAGTGGTTTTTACACGCATAACTGTTGCTCCAGAAATAACATCTTGTGGAATTTCGAAGCTACCCAAAGTCGGGTTAGCGGTGCTTCCAGCTGTTGTGGATTCATACACTAACTCCCCTGCATCTTCAAAAGAACCATTACGATCAAAATCAATCCAAATTCGTACATATTGACTACTTATACCATGTGTAGCTTCAAAATTATAGGTTGCACCAGAAACAAGATTAGCTGTTAAGGAGGGATCTCCTGTATAGTCACCATAATCATTTGGTGAGCATCCAGTTCCTAAATGACTAATCAAGATTGTTCCAGAACTATCTTCTAAGATAAAGTCATCTATTGTATCATTTAGATTACAGCCAGAACTAAATATTGGTGTACAATATGTTGGCAAAGGACCGGTAGAGCTACCGCCACCTTGCTCTGTATACACTTCTGCTGCCCAATAAGAAGTAGTTTGCGTTAGTTCTGGTGTAGTGAACGACCTACCTCTTCCAACAATCTCTCCACCAGTAGCAGCATCATACCAATACACCTCACTGCCAGTTCCTGAAGCTATTACTTTAAGTTGGACAGATCCTCTACAAGCTATTTCTGCCTCAGTATAGCTTACAATCTCTAAATCACTACAATCTATTTCTTCTACAGTAATAGCAAGAGCTGGACTTTCACATTCATTGAAAGTTTGTGTTACGTAGTAAATATCCCCATCTACTAGTAAATGAGTGCTTGTGTCGGTTATTTCTATACTCAATGCAGCATCCTCATACCAAGTAAGCACTGCTCCAGCGCGTGTTTCCTCTGCTTTTAAATCTTCTACTGTGTCGCCAGCAACAAAATCTTGTGTAGCATCACCAGTAGGCGTTTCTAAATCAGCACAAGAGAAACTGTTAATTTTTATAGTATAATCGATATCGGTAGTTAACCAAGAAGAAACCACTATATAATAGGTTTGCCCATCGACTACAGGGAAGTCTTGAATAATAACATCGTTTGTACTAGGTCCAGCAACGGCACCTGCAGCGCATTCATCGCCAATTTCTCCACACACTTCATACACAAAGACTCCAGCATAATACTGATTTAAATCCGTTAACTCTATAGTAATTAAGTCGTCTTCTGTAGCCTCAAACATATATACGACATCGCTACCGTTTAGGTAGTTAGCATCGACTCCACAATTAAGTCCTGGAGTGCCGCTGTAGTTGTTTCCATAAGTGCCCGTATTCTCAGAGTGTGAATAAGGTAGGGTTCCTACAATTTCATTTCCATCTTGAGTTACTTCGGCGATAACTTCTACACGAGGAGATTCACAAATTATATCTCCAGCGATAGCATTATTGTGTGTAGCGGCTATTTCATTAGCACTAAGGGCCCTATCATAAATCCTAAACTCATCCATTTTTCCATTTAGACCTGTATTACTGCCATAACCTCCAATAGTGAAACCGCTTCCTGTTGGGAAAGTGTGTCCTGGTGTTGTCTGAACAGTTGTGTTTAACACCCCATCTACATAACTAGAGTATGTCCCAGTAGTGGCATCATAAACAACATGTATATAGTTTGGATTCATAGTAGCGGCACCAGTAATATTTAAATCTGGTAAACCACCACCTCTAATTTGCCAGTTACCAGCACCAGCTACTCCGTTTGTAAAGCATCGGAAACCACTGGATCCAGCATCTCCAAAAATGTAATATAGAGTGCCTGTTTGAGGTATACTACTTGTCCAAAAACCTATAGTAAAGGAACCAGATAAGTTATCAATACTCCAACCCGTTTCGATACGAGAACTAGAATCCCCTGTTCCATTTAATGCAGTTCCACTAAGACCAGTTCCTCCAACAGTTAATCCATTACCTACTAAATTAACTGGGTTATTACCAACTGGGGTGGTAGCGTGGTTTATGATAGGTGTTCCTTCATCAAAAGTCAAATAAAGAAGTTCAGGCATCATTCCCCCGCCACTACTATCGTCTAGGAAAACCTCACTAACCCAATAAGACTCAGTTTGGATAATTTCATTAGTCGTGAATTCCTCACCAAAACCAATAATATTTCCATCCACTGCGGCATCATACCAATATATTTCGGCACCATACGTTCCAGATCCTTGTGCTTCTAATGTAGCAGAACCTTTACAAACAATGGTTGCCCCAACAGTTGAAACAATTTCTAGATCGCTACAATCCACCTCATGAGTGGTAACTTCTAAAGCATCACTCTCACAGCCATTTAATGTTTGGGTTACATAATAAGTAGTATTATCTACTGTAGGAGTAGTATCTGGTATAACCGTACTTAAAGCTGCATCGCTGTACCAGGTTAAGTTACTTCCTGTTACATCAAGATCAGCTAACGTATCTCCGATCTCTGAGAATTGATCGGTGTCGCCTTGTGGTGCAGCTGTATAATCGGCACAATTGATTTGTGCTTCGTCAATAGTTATAGTATACGCAGTACTAGAAGAGGTTTTTGTAGATACGACGATAAAATAATCTTGACCATCGTTTAGTATAACTTCATCGATTCCAAAATCATTCGAAGTGCCATCACTAACCTCGCCTATATAACAATTTGACCCTATATCATAGCAAGATTCAAAAACAAAGACACCTGCGTTGGTGCTTGAAAGCCCTGACAGCTCTATACTATATACCCCACCAACAGTTGGGCTGAACTGATACACCACATCGTTTCCATCTAAATAGTTATCGGTAGCACAATTCGAGCCAGGCGTTCCAAAATAGTTGTTTCCATAATCTGCTGTGTTTGCAGTATGAACATATGGTAATGGTGTAGTAACCATTTCATCGGCCACATCATTTACTTCGGCTATTACTTCAACACGGTCGGACTCACATATAATATCTTCGGAACCTATAGTCCAATCATAAAAGAAGTAATACGCGGTCGCTGGGCTACTAACACTATACCCAGTAGTAATCTCTCCATATGTTCCTAAAGGATAAGGATAACCCGAATCTCCTGAATCGCGAATCATATTTGGCCCATCAGCGGCGTATATATAGTATGTTCCAGAATTAGGGATTTCGAAATCTAACATTAACTCATCTGGCACAGGATTGGATGTTGAACCACCACCAACCACTGTAACAGTTTTACTATCAATAATCTGACCCGAATGATCATTTTCCTTTAAAATAATATCAACATCTCCGCCAGTTCCAGATGATAAAACAGTTACAGATTTTAAAGTAAAAGCTTCATTAGCAGTAAACAATAAACCATACCCACTTGATATAGGTGCGTATCCTGCACTACCAGCATCAGCAATAGACTTACCAAGTCCTGTTTCTTCTCCACCTCCAGAAAGAGCAACTTCTGCTGCCCAGAACGACGTGGTTTGTTCTAGAGGATCGGTTTTAAATTCAGTTCCTTTTCCAACTACTTCCCCACCAGTTGCAGCGTCATACCAATAAATATTAGTATTGGCTACAGCTTCGGCACCTTCAGCAGTTAAAATAACAGAACCCTCTCCACATACGCTATTTGCAGTGGTAGTAAGCACATCTAAAGCTGTACATGCCACCTCACTTACGGTTATAGCTGCGGAAGCACTTTCACAGGTTTGGAAAGTTTGGGTAACATAATAAGTAGTATTATCAACCAAAGAAGTATCCTCTGGCAAAACAGTCGTCAAAGCAGCATCGCTATACCATGTTAAATCTAGACCAGTAACGGTTAAGTCAGACAATAACTGCCCATCTACGAAGTCTTGGGTAGCATCGGCAATTGGTGCAGGATAATTAGCACAAGTGGTACCATTAATAGTTAAGGTATAATCGAATGAGTCGGTAGGCTCAGCAGAAGATACTACAAAGTAGTAGTCCTTGCCATTTTCCACACTCATTTGGAATCCATGATCGGCAATACTCTCACTTACAGAACCCTCTGCAGCACACTCATCGCCGATATCAGCACAGTCTTCATAAACAAAAACCCCTGTATAGTCATCGCTTACATTAGTTAAATCAACTTGTAAAATATAATCATCATCTGCTGTATATTTATATACTACATCGTAACCGTATAAATAAGCATCGGTTGTTCCGCAATCTAATCCAGGCTCTCCAACATAATTATTGTCGTAGGTATTAGTATTTGCTGTATGACTATATGGTAAAGTCAACACATCTTCATCTGCAATATTATTCACCAAAGCTATAGCTTCCACTCTTGGTGATTCACATATCACATCTAACGTTCCAATAGTCCAATTATAGAAAAAATAGTATGTATCAGGAAAAGAACCATTCCACGTATGCCCTGATGTTATTTCACCATATGCTCCTAAACTATATGGAAAGCTGTTATTTGCAGCACCAGTATCTCTAATCATGCTAGGCCCATCAAAGCCCGCTAAATAATACGTTCCTGGACCAGGTATATCAAAATTTAAAACAATCTCGTCAGCAATTGGGTTAGCTGCCGAGCCGCCTCCAACAACATTCACGGTAGCACTTTCAATTACATTACCATTTGTATCAGTCTCTCGTAACTCAACTTCTAAAGTACCTCCTGCCCCTGCAGACAGCACTTCCACACTAGTTAAAGTAAAAGCTTGAGTTGCAGTAAACGCCACACCAAAGTCATTTACCCCTGAAGGTGCATAAGCTGCGTTAGCTGTGTTTGTTACCTTACCTAAACCTCTAGCTTCACCTCCAGTAAAATTCGCTTCCGCTGCCCAATAGGATGTTGTTGTGTTAATTTCTGGAGTATAAATTGAGTTTCCTTGTCCGATAATATCGCCACCAGTGGCTGCGTCATACCATAGTACTCCGTCTCCTGTACCACTTGACGTGGCCTCAAGTCTAACCATTCCTGGTCCACACACAGCTCCGTCTTGTGTTGTTGTTATCTCTAAACTGTTACATCCTGGCTGTGCATTAGTAGCCACAAAAGCCAAGAAGAAAACAACAGTAGTTAAATAATAGTAAAATTTTCTCATAGGTTAATATTTTTCGTACTGATATATCTTATTTTTCGTCTGTATTTTAAAATAAACAAATATTAATATATTTCAAACATAAGGTTAAATAAAAACTAATTCAACTTTTCATACAAGTTATTTATTATAGTATCGAATAAATGATTTATAAAACTCTCTCTTGTAATAAACAAGAGAGAGTTACTTAGTATTATTTTTTAATCACTCGGATTCGTTTAGCGTTTCCTTCTTTTGTTAAGTTTAGGAAATACACTCCGGTGCTATACTGCGTGAAATCAATTTTCATTTGATTCGCACTATTTTCTACAGAACGTTTCATCAATTTTCTTCCTGTCATATCATAGACTTCCACTTCATCAATCTTCTCGATGTTCATAACTTGTAAGTAATCGATTACTGGGTTTGGTGCAATTTTTATATTTTCAAATACTACCTCCATCACACCTAAAGTCTCAGTAACATGAATAGCTAATGGTTTACTTTCACATAGACCAGTTAAAGTTTGTGTTACATAATAGGTTGTATCGTCAATCAACTCTGTTGTCATAGGAAGTTCAGTTGCTTTATCAACATCTGCATACCAGCGTAAATCTCTACCATCTACCTCTAGAGTTGCTAGGGTTTCGCCTGTCTCAAATGTTTGCTCTGCATCTGCAGTTGGCATATCCGATATATCTCGAATGAATATAGTTACTGGTGCGATTTGGCTGATACATCCACCTAGGTTTTGAGTTACGTAATAGGTTACTCCATCAACCACAAGGGTATCTAGACCCAATTTGTTTCCAAATTCATCATACCATTGAATATGGTCGCCAATAACCTCAACATCACCAAGGGTAAAATCTTCCTCTCCACATAGCACATAAGTAGCATCTACTTCGGGTGCATCTGGTGATTCATCGCTTACAATTACCTTTACCTCTACACGATCGGACTCGCAAAGTACAGTAGAGCTACCTACAGTCCAATTATAGAAGTAATACCAGTAAGCAGTATTAAACGTATTATCAGTAATTTCAACATTTGTTGAAGTATATGGATATTGCGCTCCAGTAGTATTCCTTATCATAGTAATTCCAGTTCCAGGAGTCATTGTATAATTTCCTGGCTGAAGATTAACGTCTAGTATAATCGTTTCCACTTCAGGTGCAGCAAGTGTACCAGATACTGTTGTAGTAAAAGGTATCGTTGCTACAATAGCACCTGTTGTTGCACTATTTCCTTCACGGATTTCAATAGTCCCATTTGATCCAGCCGAAGCTGTTGGATATATGTCTACTGAAGATATAACGGTTTCATTTATCACCGTAAAGTTCATACCATGATTAGTTAGGCTAGAAGTGCTTGATGTTCCAATGCTTGGGTCAGCGGCACCTAAGGTTTCGAGACCTCCTGTTAAGGTTACTTCACTCACCCAATAAGAAACCGTTTCGTCTACAAAACCTAACTCTAATTGAGATCCTCTATTTATTGGATCTACAGCTGCAACTGAGTCATACCAATACACTTCATCTCCAGCATTTACATTTGCCTGTAAGGTTACCTCGCCTCCTGGCAGACATAATTCTACTAGAGGAGTTAAAATATCAGGCGATAAAAAGGAGCAATCAAACTCCATTGCGGTTATTGCTAAGGCATCACTCTCACAACCTAGTATTGTTTGCGTTACATAATAAGTGGTGTTATCTACCAACAATTCCGTGCTTGGATCTACAATTTCATTCGTTAATGCTGCATCGCTATACCAAGTAAATCCTTGGTTATAGACCGAACCATCTACTTGTAAACTACTCAAGAAGTCTCCAGCGATAAAGAATGGTGCAGTGTCTCCTGTTGGAGCTGGAACATTATTACAATCCAACCCATCGATCGTCAGTGTGTAATCGAAGCTTCCTGTTTTTGAGGTAACGAGGATAAACAACTCGCTTCCTGCATCGACATATAGGTCTTCTATTAAAGCTATTCCATTATCGACTTCGGCACTTGCAAAACACTGAGTACCAAAATCCGAACAGCTTTCGTATACCAATATTAATGCATCATTCACCGTAACATTAGATAATTCTATCATCAAGATATCGTCGTCTGTTTGGTTAGCTATATAGGAGTAAACAACTCCTTCACCTTCTAGCGTATCATTTGTTACGCAGTTAGATCCGACACCTGTTGGATAGTTATTTCCATATCCAGCGGTATCATTTTGATCTACATACATTAAATCTGTATCTGTTACAATATAATCGCCTTCTGTCTTAACTGTTGCTACAACTTCTTGCCTAGGCGACTCGCAAACAACCTCAGCACCGATTAAGGTTACTTTATAGTCGTGAACTTCACCATAAGACCCTGTTTGCGTACATGAATCTGAGACTCCTGTAGACCAAGTCGTTTTAACACGCATTACAGTAGCTTTTGTTAAAACATTCTGTGGAATAGTAAAACTACCAATAGTCGGTACAGTTGTACTTCCAGCTGAAGTAGATTCGTAAACAAGCTCTCCTGAATCTTCAAAAGAACCATTCCCATCTAAATCAATCCAAATCCGTAGGTATTGGCTACTTGTACCATGTGTAGCTTCAAAGTTGTATGTACTTCCAGCTACTAGATTAGCAGTCAAAGAAGAGTCTCCAGTGTAATCACCATAGGCATTTGCCGAACACCCTGTTCCTAAATGGCTGATAAGCACACTGCCAGAATTATCTTCTAAGATAAAGTCATCTATTGTGTCATTTAATGTACAGCCCGTATTGAATGATGGCGTACAATAAGTTGGTAACGGACCTCCTGTTCCAGATCCAGTTCCTTGATCTGTAAATACTTCGGCTGCCCAATATGACGTGGTCTGCGTAAGATTAGGTGTAGTATAACTCGTTCCTATTCCTACCATATTTCCGTCTGTAGGTGCATCATACCAATAAATATCAGTACCTGTTCCTGAACTTTGTGCTTCTAATTCGACACTTCCACTACATAACACTTCCCCATCGGTAAAGCTAACTATTTCGAAAGTACTACAATCAAACTCTTCTGCTGTAATAGCCAACGCATCGCCTTCGCAACCAGCAAATAATTGGGTTACATAGTAGGTGGTTGCATCCACTAGCAATTCAGTGTCTGGATCGGTTATAGGGATATTCAATGTCGCATCCTCGTACCAATTTAGAGTTGCTCCTGGTCTTGTTGTTTGAACATCTAAATCCGAAACGACATCGCCGGCAACAAATTCCTGCGTGGCGTCGCCAGTTGGTGCTTCTAATGCAGCACATGCAAAACTAGATATTTTTAGAGTATAGTCTATAGAAGTGGTTTGCCATGAAGAAACAACTATATAATAGGTGTTTCCTTGTACTACTTGAAGATTTTCTATTAGCAAGTCATCTTCGGTAGCACCGGCTACTGCACCATCCATACATTCGGTTCCAATATTTAAACAAGAATCATAAACAAACACACCAGCATAGTCTCCAACAAGGTTTGTAAGCTCCACTGTTAACACATCATCTGCAGTAGCTACGAAAGAATAGATAACTTCGTGCCCATCTAAATAATCATCTGTAGTTGCACAATCTGATCCAGGTGCACCTGTATAGTTATTCGCATAAGACCCAGTTGTGTCGCTATGTGTATAAGGTAAATTCGAAACCACATGATCTGCTTCCTTATCTACCTCTACAATTACTTCTGTTCTTGTAGACTCACAGAATGCATTGGCGCCTTTTATAGTTACTAAGTAATCATGAACTTCTCCCCAATTAGTAGATTGGGTACAAGAGTCTGAGGCACCTGTTGAGTAGGTGGTTTTTACACGCATTACCGTAGTGAACTCTCCTATTACATTTGGAATAGTAAAATCTCCTATAGTTGGTTTAGTTGAACTAGCTGCAGAAGTTGCCACATATAGCAATTCTCCTGCATCTTCAAAAGATCCATTTCTATCTAAATCTATCCAAATACGAAGATATTGACTAGAAGTTCCGTGCGTAGCTTCGAAGTCATAGGTTTCTCCAGCCAATAGTGTAGCGGTTAAACTAGCATCGCCAGTATAATCGCCATAAGCATCTGTAGAGCATCCAGTCCCCAAATGACTGATAAGTGTATTTCCAGAACTATCTTCTAAAATAAAGTCATCTATTGTGTCATTTAATGTACATCCCGTGTTAAATGACGGCGTACAATAAGCTGGTAAAGGTGAAGTATCTGCCTCATACTCTAATACTTCGGTTACCCAGAATGAAGTGGTTTCAGTTAACACTCCTGTATCAAGATCTTCGCCAATTCCTAGAATATTTCCATCTACTGCGGAATCAAACCAATACAATGCTGTATTTGCTGTTCCACTACCTACTGCAGAAATGGTTGTTTCTCCACTACAGAAGAACGAATCTCCCGCATCGGTAGAAGTAACTTCCAAAACAGTACAATCTGCTAACTCCACTGTAACCTCAAGTGCATCACTTTCACATGTATTATTAATTGTTTGGGTGATATAATAGGTATCCCCATCTACAATCAAATCAGTTGCCAAGAGCTCCGTAGTTAACGCAACATCAGCATAATATTTTAAATCAGGCCCTGTTATAACTAAATCCTCTAGGGCGTCTCCCGCTTGGAAAAGCTGAAACTCCCTACCTAATGGTGCATCTGTATAATCGACACAATCAATTAGTGCTTGATCTATAGTTATAGTATAATCTGCATTTGCTAGATTTTTCGATGAGATAAGGATATAATAATCAGTATTCTCTTGAAGCAATACTTCTTCTACACCAAAATCACTTGTAGTTCCATCGCTTACTGCACCGGCAAAACAATCACTACCGATATCTGAACAACTTTCAAATACAAACACGCCCATCTCATCATCTGTCAATCCAGATAACTCGATAGAATATACTGCTCCTGTAGTCGGTGTAAACTGATACACTACATCGTAGCCATCTAAATAATTTCCACTATCGCAAGAACCACCTGCCTCGCCAGCATAGTTATTTCCATAACTTGATGTACTTGCTGTATGTGTGTATGGAATCGATCCAGACACAATTTCATCGGCAACATTGTTAACTTCTGCTATGACCTCTTCTCTGTTAGACTCACACACTACTTCCATCGAACCTAATGTCCAGTTGTAGAAGTAATAATAGCTTGAACTGTTTGTCGAACTAGTTCCATAAGTACCATTTGTAATAGCTCCATACTCGCCTAAGTCTCCTAATTCATAAGGGAAATTATTACCTGAAGAGTCTCTAATTAAATCGATTGATGGGCTTGAAGTTTGAAGTAATCTATAGCCCTGTCCTTCAGGTATTTCAAAATCCAAAACAATAGTAACAGGATCTGTAGAAGTTGATACTGTTTCAGATTTAGAATCTAATAACTGCCCAGAACTATCAAATAAGGAAATTTCTAAATTACCATTCTCATCTGGATACACATCTACGCTATGTAGTGAGAAGCTCTCGTCTACATCGAACTGCAATCCATAATTTAATGTACTACCATAACTAGATGTTCCAGTTGGCGACACCTTAGCTTGTCCTGCAAGTTCACCTCCAGTAAGAGCAACTTCTGCCGCCCAGAAAGATGTTGTTTGGGTTAAAGCTGGTGTTTCAAAAGTTTCACCTGCACCTACTTTATTTCCTCCAGTTGCACTATCGTACCAAAAGATATCAACTGAACTAGAACTGTTGGTTTTTTGTGCTGATAAAACAACCGATCCATTTCCACATACTGCCGCGCCCTCTGTAGAAGCTACAGCCAAAGCAGTACAAGGCGTTTCAGTTACAGTAATGGCTAAAGCTTGCCCTTCGCAAGTATCGATAGATTGTGTAACGTAATAAGTAGTATTATCCACCAATAGCTCTAAATCTGTATCTGCAATCACTGTAGTTAATGCAGCGTCGCTATACCAGGTAAGCCCCACCCCATCAACGGTTAAGTCTCCTACAGTTTGCCCATCAAAGAACGCTTGACTTGCATCGCCGATTGGTGCATCCATATTTGAACATAAGACAGCGTCTACAGTCAAAGTGTAATCAAAGCTTTCTGTTGGTAAAGAGGAAGATACCACTATATAGTAATCTTCACCATCTTCCACGGCAAGTTCAAATCCATGATCATCTGTAGAACCATCATTTACAGAACCTTCTGCTGCACAGGAAGTGCCAATGTCGGCACAATCTTTATATACAAAAACACTTGTATGCGTCTCACTTAATCCCGTTAGGTTGATTTCTAATAAATAATCGTCATCGGCTGCATAGTGATACACTACATCGTAGCCATCTAAATACGCATCACTTGAACCACAATTACTGCCTGGCAAGCCAGAATAGTTATTATCATACGAACTAGAATTAGCCGTATGTGAGTATGGGAAGGCTGTAATATCTTCGTCTGCAACATTGTTAACTTCTGCTATAACTTCTTCTCGCGAAGATTCACATAGGACATCAACCTCACCTATTGTCCAATTATAGAACCAATAATAAGAAGTAGAAGTTCCGCTTATATAACCACTAGTAACCTCTCCTACGGTACCAAGAGGATATGGATATATATTATTTGTAGTACCAGTCTCTCGAATCATACTTACCCCAGTTGAGGTCTTTACCAAACGATATTCTCCAGCAGCTGGCACATCAAAGTTTAATGATAAAGTTGCAGGTATTGGATTAGATGTAGAACCACCACCTGGAACATTAAACACACCACTCTCAATCATATTCCCACTATCATCTTGAAGCTCAACAGTAATATCCCCACCAGTACCAGTTGAATACACCTCAACATCTACAATTGTAAATGCATCATTAGCGTCAAAAATTAAGCCCCAGTTTGTCCCACTAGTGCCTGAAACTGTAGTGTAGGTAGGTTTTCCTTGGCCTGTAAGCTCACCACCAGAAATGGCAACTTCTGCCGCCCAGAAAGAGGTTGTTTGCGTTAGAGCTGGCGTTTCAAAGATTTCTCCATCACCTACTTTATTACCTCCTGTTGCGCTATCATACCAAAATATATCTACCGAGCTAGAACTGCTAGTTTTCTGTGCAGATAAAGTAACTGAGCCTCCTCCACATACTGCGCCATCTTCTGTAGATGCAACAGCTAAAGTAGCACAAGGCGTTTCTGTTACTGTGATTGCTAAGGCTTGACCTTCGCAAGTGTCGACAGATTGCGTAACGTAATACGTAGCATTATCCACTAATAGCTCCGAATCTGGATCTGCAATTACTGTAGTTAATGCGGCATCGCTATACCAGGTAAGCCCCACCCCATCAACAGTTAAATCGCTTAGCACTTGCCCATCAAAGAATGCTTGCGTTGCATCGCCGATTGGTGCATCCATACTCGAACACAAAACCGCATCTATTGTTAATGTATAATCAAAACTTTCGGTTGGTAAAGAAGATGAAACTACTATATAGTAATCTTTTCCATTTTCCACAGCTAGTTCAAAACCGTGATCGCCTGTTGAACTATCGCTTACAGAACCTTCTGCAGCACAGGATGTTCCAATATCGGAACAATCCTCGTATACAAAAATACCTGTATGAGACTCACTTAATCCCGTCAGGTTAATATCTAATAAATAATCGTCGTCAGCTGCGTAGTGGTATACTACGTCGTAACCATCAAGGTAAGCATCGTTTGAACCACAATCGGCACCTGGTATACCACTATAATTATTGCCGTATGAATTAGTGTTTGCTGAATGTGAATATGGGAAAGTAGTAATTTCTTCGTCTCCAACATTGCTAACCTCAGCTATAACTTCAACCCGATTGGACTCGCAAAGAACAACAGTACTAATAAGATTTATTTTATAATCATGTACCTCTCCATAAGACCCTGATTGAGTACATGAATCTGCTGTACCTGATGAATAAGTATTTCTAACACGCATTACAACAGTGCCTGAATCAACATTTTGTGGTACTTGGAAAGTACCTGTTGTAGGTGTTGAAGAATTACCAGAAGCTGTTGGCGATTCAAAGACCAACTCGCCTGAATCATCAAACGAGCCATTTGCATCATAATCAATCCAAATACGAACAGACTGACTACTTGTACCATGGGTTACCTCAAAGTTATAAGTCTCACCAGCAAATAAATCACCAGCTAATGAAGAATCTCCTGTATAATCACCATAGGCACTAGGTGCACATCCAGTTCCTAAATGACTAATCACAACTGCTCCAGAACTATCTTCCAAAATAAAATCATCGATAAAATCATTTAAATTACATCCCGAACTCATAGGTGCAGGCGCACAGTATGTAGTAGGTAATGATCCACCTCCAGAACTCTGACCAACATTAGCCTCGGCTACCCAATAAGAAGTAGTTGCACTAATCTCTGGAATATAAATTGTATTTCCTAAACCAATTATATCCCCTCCAGTAGCTGCATTATACCAAAGAACCTCATCACCAGTACCACTTGGTGTAGCTTCTAGCTTAACCGATCCAGCGCCACACACAGCTCCGTCTTGCGTAGCAGTTATTTCTAAACTACTACACCCTGATTGTGCGCTACTAGACACATAGGTCAAGAAGAAAACGGTTATTAATAAATTTAAAAAGTATTTTTTTTTCATAATTCTAACTTTATTTAACGTAAAATATTTTATATCATAGAATAAGGTTAAATGTAGAAAATATATGACACACCAACAAACTTTGTACTAAATAAATCTAAAATTCATTTTAATTCGCTTATAAAATACGTATAACCTTAAACGACATGCTGAGTTAGCAAAGATTAAAGTTATAATTCACATAATTTAGACCTAACGTATTTTAATATATTAACAAACTTCTAGCTTATGTTACAAAAGTTCCTTTATGCATTTTCAATGCTGCCTAACAGACTATCATCAAATCAATAATCTATCAACTTAAAATTCCCAATGGTTTTACTAGCATAAAGTTGTATCTTTGCTTCCAAATTTCATGGATATGACCACCTACAATATAAGTATAGAAAAGACTAGCAATGAGCACATTATTAAATTTGCTACCGATACATTTTTAACCGAAGCAGAAAGCTACGAGTTTAGCAATGCCGATGAGGCTGCTATAAGTCCGTTGGCAAGTCAATTATTTAAAATGCCGTTTGTGAAGACCGTATTTGTTTCGCAAAACTTTATAGCTCTGGAAAAACTTCCTATTACAGATTGGGATAGTGTACAAGAGGTAATTGCCGAAGTAATTAGAAAATACCTAGACAGCGGTCAAAAAGTAATCAGCACTGCTAAGAAGAGAGTACCGATTACCATTTATGCTGAAAGCACCCCAAACCCTGAGGTAATGAAGTTTGTAGCAAACAAATATTTGGTAGAGTCTGGGAAATTTGAGTTCC
>Ga0209487_1000537_pt1 | contig 34408 bp, 47 predicted proteins | sample Poulit2012_FD_187524 | JGI IMG/M metagenome (GOLD analysis project Ga0209487, IMG submission 187524) | Agricultural soil microbial communities from Georgia to study Nitrogen management - Poultry litter 2012 (SPAdes) (version 2) | ecosystem: Environmental > Terrestrial > Soil > Agricultural land...
CACGGCGCAGGGAGTACGGTGGAGACGTGGGTAATCTTGAGAAAAACAAACAACTTAACGGACTAGCATTAGCCTATGTTGGAGATGCAGTTTATGAACTATACGTTAGGGAGTTTTTAATGCAAGGAGGCCAAACAGATCCAAACCAATTGCATAAACGGGCTATTACTTATGTATCCGCAAAGGCTCAAGCTGACGTAGTTTGGTACTGGCGTAAGGAGAAATTGTTATCAGAAGAAGAGGAGCGGATTGTAAAGCGGGGGAGAAACGCTAAATCCCGCTCCACTCCCAAAAACATGTCCATTCATGCATATCGATATAGTACAGGTTTTGAAGCTTTAATCGGTTATCACTATTTACTTAAAAATGAAGATAGATTAAAGGAATTACTGGATTCAGCAGTGCAGGTATTAACTGAAAGGAGTCGTGAAGATGGATGAAGAAATAATTGTTGGTCGCAACCCAGTTCTTGAAGCGTTAAAATCCGGACGAATGGTTCATAAAATCCTTGTTGCGGACAACTTAAACAACCAATCAATCCAAGAGCTTACTAAACTTTGCAAACAAACGAATACACCAATTAAAAGGGTGCCGCGGAATGAGATTGCTTCAAGGGTAAAAGGAAATCACCAAGGCATTCTTGCTTACGTTAAGCCTTACGAATATGCAAGTCTTGGTGATTTATATAAACGAGCTGAGAGTAAAGAGGAGCTCCCCTTCTTTTTAATTTTAGACGAACTAGAAGATCCACACAATTTAGGTTCTATTATGCGAACGGCGGATGCAACAGGAGTTCACGGCATTATTATTCCAAAGCGACGCGCCGTCGGCCTAACGTCAACCGTTGCAAAAACTTCAGCTGGTGCTATCGAATATGTACCTGTAGCCCAGGTGACAAATATAGCAAATACGATAGACGAACTAAAGGAGAATAATCTTTGGATTGTCGGAACAGATGCAGAAGCTACTGATGATTACAGGACCCTCGATGGCGAAACAGCTATCGCTTTAGTTATAGGGAATGAAGGACGTGGAATAAGCAGACTAGTAAAGGAAAAATGTGATTGGACTGTAAGTTTGCCTATGGTAGGAAAGGTTAGTTCTCTCAACGCCTCTGTAGCAAGTAGTCTACTTATGTATGAAATTTATCGAAAAAGAAACCCCCTCGGTGAGCGATGATGAAAAATGTATTAATAGTCGACGGATATAATATAATCGGTGCCTGGGATGAATTGAAAGGCCTAAAGAATTCTGATATGGCCCTAGCCCGGGACAGATTAATTGAACTAATGGCTGATTATCAAGCTTACTCTGAATATAAAGTAATTATCGTTTTCGATGCCCATTATGTTAAAGGCAAGGAGAGCACCTTTAAAAGCTTCGAAGTAGAAATTATTTACACAAGGGAAAGGGAAACTGCAGATGAATGTATCGAGCGTCTCGTATCAGAATATAAAACGGTCGATAATCAGGTCTATGTTGCTACATCCGACAATTTAGAGCAACGGGTTATTTTTGGCCGTGGTGCTTTAAGAAAATCAGCAAGGGAGCTTTTTATTGAATTGAACGAATCCAAGGAGCGCATAAACGAAAGGATACAAGTCGACCAAAGAGCGAAACCAATGGTGAAAATCCCTTTAAACGAGGAAGTAAAAGCCAAGTTTGAAAAGTGGAGAAGACGAAAAGGCTGAAGAAAAATGATAATTTTCCAATAATTCTGTTGAAGTATTAAAGCGCTTACTGTATACTATTTTTAATTGTATATCAGCTTTTAGGGGGGGTTCTAGTGGGACTTGAGCAGTTGGATACAAAATATAGTTCATTAACAGAGTTAAGTGATGAGGAATTATTGGAATTAATTGATGAAGATGACAAGCAAGCACTAGAGTATTTAATTAATAAGTACAGAGGATTTATTTTAGCAAAGACTAGGAATTACTTTGTCGCTGGTGGTGATCGAGAGGATGTCATCCAGGAAGGATTAATAGGGCTTTATAAGGCGATTCGAGATTATGAAGTCGACCGACCATCATCCTTTAGGGGTTTTGCAGAACTGTGCATTACTAGAAATATTATAACGGCAATTAAATCTGCTACAAGACAGAAGCACCTACCGTTAAATTCATCACTATCTCTTGATAAACCAATCTATCAAGAGGAATCAGAGAGAACTTTATTAGACATTATTGAGGGACACCATTCTTTAAATCCGGAAGAACTACTTCTTAATCAGGAAAGACTTGAACAAATAAAAGATAGACTAGCCTCGATGCTTACGGATTTAGAAAGAAAAGTGCTAGAGTTATATTTAGAGGGGTGTTCCTATAAAGAAATTTCTATTGAAATAAATAGACACGTAAAATCAATAGACAATGCCCTTCAACGAGTTAAAAGAAAACTGGAATCTTTAACAGAGTATAAAGAAATTAGTTTGTAACTCATTAAGCATTTAATATATATTGACAGGCTTTAAGGGACGTGCTACATTAAAGAAAATTGACTTTAATAAAGAGCTGATTTCAATGAATCAAAGAATTGCATTAGCGTGTACGAAATGCTTGAGTCGTAATTATACAACGACAAAAAATAAATTCAAACATCCAAAACGATTAGAGATTAGTAAGTTTTGCAAGAAATGCGCGGAACATACTTTACATCGTGAGACTAGATAATTTAGTAGGAATATACGGTTGGAGGAACTGAAGTTGAGACTAATTAATTTTTTTAAATCTATCCCAGTGGAAATGAGGAAGGTTACCTGGCCTAAGGGGCCTGAACTTGTAAGTTATACGATTACAGTTGTAGCAACTGTAGCTTTCGTAGCGGTGTTCTTTTTTGTAGTAGATTTACTCATTACTCAATTTTTAAATCTTTTTTAAAAGAAGTTTAAGGACTATTTCCTAGAATATGTGCTATAATAATTTTAATACTCATTTATTTAAAAACCCGCAAACACCGGGTTTTTTAATATTGTTTAAATGAATGAAAATCGGTTATGGGGTATATAGGTAAAAAGGAGGGAAGGGACTGTTGTCCAAAAGTATATGGAAAATATGGAGAAAAACTGGTATGTAATTCATACTTATTCTGGCTATGAAAACAAGGTGAAGACAAACCTCGAGAAACGGGTAGAAACAATGGGCATGGAAGATAAAATTTTTCAAGTTCTAGTACCGGAAGATGAGGAAACTGAAATTAAGGATGGAAAAAAGAAGGTTTCGACGAAGAAGTTTTTCCCGGGATATGTTTTAACAGAAATGATTATGACAGATGATTCCTGGTATGTCGTTCGAAACACACCAGGTGTAACAGGTTTTGTCGGCTCTAGTGGACAGGGTGCTAAACCAATTCCACTACTTCCGGATGAAGTAGATGCTATCTTAAAGCGTATGGGTGTGGAGCAGCCAACAATCAAGGTAGACTTTGAAATGAAGGACACTGTTACAGTAAAGGAAGGGCCTTTTGCAAACTTTACTGGAACGATAGAGCACATTGACATCGATCGACAAACAGTAAAAGTTCATGTAAATATGTTCGGAAGAGAAACTCCAGTAGAATTAGATTTTACACAAATTGAAAAAGTTTAGTAGGTAAGTATAGGAAAAACAATTTCTTTCTTGCATTATGATAAATAACATGTTAATATTTTTATGTTATTCGCACCTAGTAAAATAGGTGCGTAACTATGAGTGGGAGGGAACGATAGCTTAAGGACCCTTTGACCACATCACGGAATTTAAGGAGGTGCATCCCGTGGCTAAAAAAGTAATTAACCAAGTTAGTTTACAAATCCCAGCAGGAAAAGCTAATCCTGCACCGCCAGTAGGACCAGCTTTAGGTCAGGCAGGAATTAATATTATGGGGTTTTGTAAAGAGTTTAACGCACAAACCCAAGACCAGGCTGGCATGATTATTCCAGTCGTTATTACGGTTTATGAAGACCGTTCCTTTACCTTTATCACAAAAACACCACCTGCTTCAATTTTGCTTAAAAAAGCAGCAGGTATTGAGAAGGCTTCAGGAGAACCAAATCGTAATAAGGTAGCATCAGTAACACGCGAACAAGTTAAAGAAATCGCTGAAACTAAGATGCAAGATTTAAACGCTGCCGACGTAGAAGCGGCAATGCGTATGGTAGAAGGTACAGCCCGAAGTATGGGTATTACGGTTGAAGATTAATTAGTAATTACATTAGGTTGCGCTACAATCTGCAACCTGTTCCTTACTAAGAGATATAGTTAATCGTAGGCAGTATTTTGCGTCACTCAGTGGGAGGATCTACCGCTATTACCACAATAGAGGAGGAAATATTAATGGCAAGAGGAAAAAGATACGAAGAAGCGTTAAAACAAGTTGATCGCACGAAGGCTTATCCTTTAGAAGAAGCCATTGAGCTTTTAAAGTCTGTTTCCAAGGCAAACTTTGATGAAACCGTAGAAGTTGCTTACCGTTTAGGAGTAAATCCAAAACATGCAGATGAGCAAATCCGCGGAGCAATGGTTTTACCTCATGGAACAGGAAGAACACAAAAAGTTCTAGTGTTTGCTAAAGGAGAAAAAGCCCAGGAAGCTGAAAGTGCTGGTGCAGATTATGTCGGAGCCGAAGAGTTAGTCGAAAAAATTAACGATGGTTGGTTTGATTTCGACATCGTCGTAGCAACGCCAGATATGATGGCAGAGGTTGGTAAGCTCGGTCGTGTTCTCGGACCAAAAGGATTAATGCCTAACCCAAGAACAGGAACAGTAACCTTTGAAGTTGCTAAGGCAGTTTCTGACATTAAAGCAGGTCAAGTAGAGTATCGGGTTGACCCGTCAGCAAATCTTCACGTTCCAATTGGAAAGCTTTCCTTTGAAAACAGTCAACTCATTGAAAACTTTGATGCTTTAGCTAAGGAAATTGTTCGTGTGAAGCCAGCCTCATCAAGAGGAACTTACATTCACAACGTAACAATTACCTCTACAATGGGCCCAGGAATTAAAGTAGATATTTCTGAATACGTCCGAAATATATAATAATTATTGACAAGCTACTTATATTCATATAAAATAGCTATGTTATTAAATTAAATACGTTGTACCGTAGACAGTAGGGGCAGAAGTTGCTTAATCATCCTACCGAGGTGTTATACAAATAATAGTTCTTACTAAGATGTTAGTTATTAGAAACTTTATTTTGTACTTAAAGCCTCCATATGTCTATGGAGGCTTTTTAAATAATGAAATGGTATAACGGTGAATAATTATTGGGAGGTGGAACGATGGCTACACTAGAAAGTAAAAAGCAAACGGTTCAAGAAATTGCAGATCACTTAAAGGAAAGCCAAACGACAATTGTCGTTGATTACCGAGGCTTAGACGTTGCAGAAGTAACGGAATTAAGAAAGAGCCTACGAGAAGCAGGGGTTGAGTATAAGGTTTATAAAAACACACTCGCCCGTAGAGCGCTTCAAGATACAGATTTACAAGAATTAGAGGAATCATTAGTAGGTCCAACAGCAATCGCCTTTAGTAAGGACGATGTTGTAGCACCGGCTAAAATTCTGCATAATTTCTCTAAAGATCACAAAGCTTTAGAAATTAAAGGTGGTGCGATTGAAGGTAAAATCGCAACTGTTGATCAAATTAAAGAATTAGCATCTTTACCAGATTACGAAGGATTGCTATCAATGTTGCTTAGCGTATTACAAGCACCAATGCGTAATTTCGCTTATGTGACAAAGGCAATCGCAGAGCAAAAAGAAGAGAATGGCGAAGAAGAGTAATCGCAGTTTTTTATCATAAATGAATAGAAAAATTAGGAGGAAAATTTCATGACTAAAGAGCAAATTATTGAAGCTATTAAAGAAATGTCAGTTTTAGATTTAAATGATTTAGTTAAAGCAATAGAAGAGGAGTTTGGTGTAACAGCAGCAGCTCCAGTAGCAGTAGCAGGCGGTGCAGCAGAGGGAGATGCAGCTGCAGAGCAGTCAGAGTTTGACGTAGTTCTCGCAGATGCAGGAGCATCTAAGATTAAAGTTATTAAGGTTGTTCGAGAAATTACAGGTCTCGGCCTAAAGGATGCGAAAGATTTAACAGATTCAGCACCAAAGGCTGTTAAGGAAGGCGTTTCCAAAGAAGAAGCCGAAGAAATTAAAGAAAAACTTGAGGAAGCTGGAGCAACAGTCGAACTTAAGTAATTACAGAAATAAAAAAGAGCTCGTCATATATTTTGACGGGCTCTTTATATCAAAAAGGATAAAAGCAGGTGCTTGAATGTCTGAGCATTACTTTACTCAAAAACCCCAATCTAAAAGTAAACCACAAACATGGAACTACAAAATAGACAAGGTTAATTATATTTTCACAACCGATGACGGTGTCTTTTCCAAAAACACCGTTGATTTCGGGTCTCGGTTACTTATTGATCAGTTTGAGCAACCGAATTTATCTGGGGATTTCTTAGATTTAGGTTGTGGTTATGGTCCGATAGGTATAGTTTTAGCGACTAAATATAAAGATCGCCACATCGTTATGTCAGATGTAAACGAACGAGCGGTGATGTTAGCTAAACAAAACGCCGAAAAAAACAAGGTCACAAACGTATCTGTTCTTTTAAGCAATCGACTAGAGCAATTAAAGGACAGAACCTTTGCCGCAATTTTATTAAATCCACCTATACGAGCTGGGAAAAAACTAGTGCACCAAATGTTTGAGGAAAGTTATCAAGCATTGAAGAGGAATGGGGAGTTTTGGATAGTTATACAGAAAAAGCAAGGAGCCCCTTCCGCGAAAGAAAAATTACAGTCACTATTTAACAAGGTCGAAACGATTGCCAGAAAAAAAGGCTATCATATATTCCGTGCAGTTAAACATTGACTTCAAATTCGCGTTATGATAGCATTAATAGATGCGAATGCCAAATAATAATGTCAAGAGAAAAGTTGTGGAAAAACGAAAGTATAAAGCCCACTTTTTTGGGAAAAACTGTTTAAAATCATTGTGCATATAGACTTTCGCTTTTCATTCTTTTTCAAATAGGACTCTACAAGTTTTAAAAAAGTTATTAAATTTACTATAACATACTTTGTAATTAAAAACATTTTATTTCTTAGAAATATAAAATGTTTTTAATTATATATTGTTAAGAAGCTAATTTGTTTTTAATTTTTATTTTATATACAACCTTTTCTACATTAAGCAAAGGGACATAAATTAAAGCTAATTTGAGAGGTGAAGCAGTTGACAGGACAACTAGTTCAATATGGACGGCACCGTAAGCGTCGAAGTTATGCACGTATTAGTGAGGTTTTGGAGTTACCGAATTTAATAGAAATTCAGACGGCTTCATATGAGTGGTTTTTAGAAGAAGGTTTAAAGGAAATGTTTGAGGACATTTCCCCGATTGAGGATTTTGCAGGGAACCTATCATTAGAATTTGTAGATTACCGATTAGAAGAGCCGAAATACCCAGTTGAAGAATCAAAGGAAAGGGACGTTACCTATAACGCCCCATTACGTGTAAAGGTTCGACTTATTAATAATAAGACGGGTGAGATTAAAGAACAAGAGGTATTTATGGGTGATTTCCCATTAATGACGGACACAGGGACATTCATCATTAATGGAGCAGAGAGAGTAATTGTCTCCCAACTCGTTAGATCCCCAAGTGTATATTATGATACGAAGATCCATCCAAATGGAAGGGAAGGATTAACTGCAACGGTTATTCCGAACCGAGGTGCCTGGTTGGAGTGCGACACAGATGCAAGAGATGTTGTCTATGTTCGAATTGATCGTACACGAAAGATGCCCATCACTGTACTGTTACGTGCTTTAGGGTTTGGTTCAGATGAAGAAATAATTGAACTAATTGGAGATAATGAATATTTAAGAAACACCTTAGAAAAAGACAATACTAAAACGACGAAAGAAGCTTTGTTAGAAATATATGAACGACTACGTCCAGGAGAGCCACCAACTGAGGAAAATGCTAAAAATCTACTTTACTCTAGATTTTTCGATCCTAAAAGATATGACTTGGCTTACGTAGGTCGGTATAAAATAAATAAAAAGCTAAACATTCAAAACCGACTTTTCAATCAAGTTCTCGCGGAGACCTTAGTTGACGAAGAAACGGGAGAAGTTCTAGCACAAAAAGGCGAAAAAGTAACAAGAAAGCTACTTAATAAGCTAAAGGAATATTTTGAAAGAGAAGAATCTAGATTAGGAGAGGTAACTGAGGAGTTAGCCAATCCAATCATTGATGAACCTTTCACCTTTCAAACTGTAAAAATAGTAGATCCAACTGACCCAAGTGGTGAGAGGACTTTAAACGTTATTGGAAATTCCTTTATAGATGAAGATGTAAAGCATATTACGCCTGTTGATATCGTTAGTTCCGTTAACTACTTCTTTAATCTACTATATGGAGTGGGAGAAGTTGATGATATCGACCATTTAGGAAACCGTCGTTTAAGATCTGTTGGAGAATTATTACAAAACCAATTTAGAATCGGATTATCCCGAATGGAGAGGGTAGTGCGGGAGAGAATGTCCATTCAAGACACATCAAGCATTACACCACAGCAACTTATTAACATCCGGCCAGTTATTGCATCAATCAAAGAGTTCTTTGGAAGTTCACAGCTTTCTCAGTTCATGGATCAGACGAACCCATTAGCTGAATTAACTCACAAGAGAAGGTTATCAGCCTTAGGGCCTGGTGGTTTAACAAGAGAACGTGCAGGTTTTGAAGTTCGAGACGTACACTATTCTCACTACGGAAGAATGTGTCCGATTGAAACGCCGGAAGGGCCGAACATTGGATTAATAAACTCCTTATCAAGTTATGGGCGAGTTAATAAATTTGGTTTTATTGAGACGCCTTATCGGCGAGTAGACCCTGAGACGGGTTTAGTAACTAAGGAAATTGATTACTTAACCGCTGATGAAGAAGATAATTACGTCGTTGCTCAGGCCAACGCTCGACTAGATGAGAAGGGTGGCTTTGTTGACGATGAGGTAATCTCTCGATTTAAGGGTGAAAACACTGTAGTCCCCCGGGATGAAGTGGATTATATGGACGTTTCACCCAAGCAGGTTGTTTCTGCTGCGACAGCATGTATTCCCTTCTTAGAGAACGATGACTCTAACCGAGCATTAATGGGGGCAAACATGCAACGTCAAGCCGTTCCGTTAATGCTGCCTGAATCGCCAATCGTAGGGACGGGAATGGAATATGTTTCTGGTAAAGATTCTGGTGCAGCGGTTATTTGTACCCATGACGGAATTGTTGAAAGCGTAGAAGCCAAGGAAATTATCATTCGAAAGATATCCGAAGTAGATGGAAAAGAAGTTGAAGGAGATACTCAAACCTATACCCTTCAAAAGTTCGTTCGGTCAAACCAAGGAACCTGCTATAATCAAATCCCAATCGTTAAAAAAGGTGATCGAGTATACAAAGGGGACGTTCTAGCCGACGGCCCATCGATGGAAAAGGGAGAATTAGCCCTTGGTCGAAACGTTCTCGTAGCCTTTATGACTTGGGAAGGATACAACTATGAAGATGCTATTATTATGAGTGAACGACTAGTTAAAGACGACGTCTATACCTCAATTCATATTGAGGAATACGAATCTGAAGCCCGGGACACAAAGCTAGGTCCTGAAGAAATTACTAGGGATATTCCAAACGTTGGAGATGACGCCCTAAAGAACCTAGATGAAGATGGTATCGTCCGTGTCGGAGCTGAAGTTAAAAATGGAGATATTCTAGTTGGTAAGGTTACACCGAAGGGAATGACAGAACTTTCCGCTGAAGAAAGATTACTTCATGCAATCTTTGGTGAAAAAGCGAGGGAAGTTCGTGACACATCCCTAAGGGTCCCCCACGGAGCCGGTGGAATTGTACTAGATGTTAAAATCTTTAACAGAGAAGATGGCGATGAATTACCACCAGGTGTTAATAAGCTCGTACGGGTATACATCGTTCAAAAGAGAAAGATTTCTGAAGGAGATAAAATGGCAGGACGCCACGGTAATAAAGGAGTTATTTCGAAGTTATTACCAGAAGAGGATATGCCTTATTTAGCCGATGGTACACCAATTGACATTCTACTTAACCCACTTGGAGTGCCTTCAAGAATGAACTTGGGTCAAGTGCTAGAGTTACACTTAGGAATGGCAGCTAAAGAACTCGGACTCCACGTAGCATCACCAGTTTTTGACGGTGCTACTGAAGAAGAGGTCCTATCGACTTTAGAAGAAGCAGGACTGCCAAGAGACGGAAAGATGACTCTTTACGATGGCCGTACCGGAGAGCCCTTTGATAACACTATAGCCGTTGGTATTTCTTATTTACTTAAATTATCCCATATGGTTGATGATAAGATTCACGCAAGATCAACAGGACCATACTCTCTCGTTACGCAACAACCTCTTGGAGGTAAAGCACAGTTTGGTGGACAGCGTTTTGGAGAGATGGAGGTTTGGGCGCTTGAAGCTTATGGTGCCTCTTATACATTGCAGGAATTACTCACTGTTAAATCCGATGACGTCGTAGGTCGAGTTCAAACTTACGAAGCAATCGTTAAGGGTGAAAACATTCCGGAACCAGGAGTCCCAGAATCCTTTAAGGTACTCATTAAGGAGTTACAAAGTTTAGGTATGGACGTTAAAATGCTAACGAGTGATGAAGAGGAAATTGACTTACGTGCCCTTGATGAAGAAGAAACTCATACAGCAAGTAAGCTCAATTTAGATATTGACCGTAAGTAATGTTTAGAACAGTTTAGTAATGGAGGGGAGGTCGTTTTGGAAGAACGACTTCTCTCGTTTATTCATAAAAGTAAGGAAAGTACTTTAACATTAATAGGGAGGTTGACCCCTTGCTAGATGTAAATAAATTTGAACATATGAAAATTGGTTTAGCTTCATCAGATAAAATTCGCTCGTGGTCTTATGGAGAGGTAAAGAAACCGGAAACGATTAATTATCGTACATTAAAGCCGGAAAAGGATGGTCTCTTTTGTGAAAGAATTTTCGGGCCGCAAAAGGATTGGGAATGTCATTGTGGAAAGTATAAGAGAGTACGCTACAAAGGCGTAGTCTGTGATCGTTGTGGTGTTGAGATAACGAAATCAAAAGTTCGCCGAGAGCGAATGGGACACATCGAACTTGCAGCTCCCGTTACTCACATTTGGTATTTTAAAGGAATCCCCAGTCGTATGGGCTTGTTATTAGATATATCACCGAGAGCTTTAGAAGAAGTGATTTATTTTGCCGCCTATATCGTCACAGATCCAGGTGACACCTCATTAGAGAAAAAACAATTATTATCCGAATCTGTATATCGTGAGAAGTATTTAGAATATGGTAATAGATTCAAAGCTGGTATGGGTGCAGAAGCAATTCGAGAGCTACTTGCCAGCATTGATTTAGAAAAAGAGGTAGAAGAGTTACGCGAAGAATTAAAAACTGTTAGAGGTCAGAGAAGAACCCGAGCAATTCGTCGTTTAGAAGTTGTTGAAGCTTTCCGAAACTCTGGGAATGATCCGACCTGGATGGTTATGGACGTTTTACCAGTAATCCCACCGGAAATTAGACCGATGGTTCAGTTAGATGGTGGAAGATTTGCCACATCTGACTTAAACGATTTATATCGTCGCGTTATCAACAGAAATAATCGATTAAAGCGTTTATTAGATTTAGGAGCACCAGGCATTATCGTTCAAAACGAAAAAAGAATGCTCCAAGAAGCTGTTGACGCTTTAGTAGATAACGGTAGACGAGGCCGACCAGTTACTGGTCCAGGAAACCGTCCGTTAAAATCCCTTTCCCATATGTTAAAAGGAAAGCAAGGGCGTTTCCGACAAAACTTGCTTGGAAAGCGAGTTGATTACTCTGGTCGTTCTGTAATCGTCGTTGGTCCGAGCTTGAAAATGTATCAGTGTGGTTTGCCGAAGGAAATGGCCTTAGAATTGTTTAAGCCTTTTGTGATGAAGGAACTCGTTGATCGAGAAATCGCCCATAACATTAAAGCCGCAAAACGTAAAATTGAAAGAGTCCATCCAGATGTATGGGGAGTTTTAGAAGATGTTATTAAAGAGCATCCAGTTCTTTTAAACCGGGCGCCGACATTGCACAGACTAGGGATTCAAGCCTTTGAACCTACATTAGTAGAGGGAAGAGCTATTCAATTGCATCCGCTCGTCTGTACAGCTTATAACGCGGACTTTGATGGCGACCAAATGGCTGTTCATGTTCCCCTATCAGCGGAAGCTCAGGCCGAAGCGCGGATATTAATGTTAGCGGCTCAAAACATCTTGAACCCAAAGGATGGAAAGCCGGTTGTAACACCATCTCAGGATATGGTTTTAGGTAATTACTATTTAACCTCTGAGAGAGCGGGCGCTATTGGTGAAGGTAGCGTATTTAAGGATACAAACGAGGCGTTAATGGCTTATCAAAATGGTTACGTCCATTTGCATACTCGGGTAGCCGTCTATGCAGGTAGCTTTAACAATCAAACCTTTACGGAGGAGCAAAACAAGAAGTTGCTCTTAACAACCGTTGGTAAATTGATTTTTAATGAAATACTACCAAAGTCCTTTCCGTATATTAACGAACCAACTCGTGAGAACTTAGAAGTAAAAACTCCTGATAAATACTTCGTAGATCCTACAACGGATGTTAAAGAGGAGTTAAAAAATAGAGAGTTAGTTTTACCTTTCAAGAAAGGTATTCTAGGTGATATTATCGCCCAAGTCTTTGATCGTTATAAAGTTAGCGAAACATCTAAAATGTTAGACGCTATGAAGGATCTTGGTTTTAAATACTCCACGAAGGCAGGAATAACAGTAAGTGTTTCTGACATCGTAGGTTTAGACCATAAGGAAGAGCTTCTCGAAGAGGCTCAAGAGAAAGTAGATAATGTTCAAAAGCAGTATCGACGTGGATTAATTACAAATGATGAACGTTATGAACGAGTCATCAACATTTGGTCTGACGTAAAGGACGTTATTCAAGATAAATTAATGGATACATTATCCCATGACAATCCAATATTTATGATGAGTGACTCTGGTTCCCGAGGAAACCCATCAAACTATGCTCAACTTGCAGGAATGCGTGGATTAATGGCCAACCCGGCTGGACGAATTATTGAATTGCCGATTAAGTCCAGCTTCAGAGAAGGTTTAACCGTCTTAGAGTACTTTATTTCTACTCACGGTGCTAGAAAAGGACTTGCAGATACAGCGCTTAAAACTGCAGACTCAGGTTATTTAACCCGTCGTTTAGTAGACGTTGCCCAGGATGTAATCGTCAGGGAAGCCGATTGTGGTACAGATAGAGGACAAAAGGTTACGACATTAACCGCAGGAATGGAAGTAATCGAACCCTTAATCGACCGACTAATCGGAAGAACATCCTTTGAAACAGTAAAACACCCAGAAACAAAGGAAGTAATTGTAGAAAAGGGCGAGATGATCTCCTCCCTTCAAGCTAAGGAAATCGTTAATGCAGGCATAAAAGAAGTAAAAATCCGCTCTGTTTTCATGTGTAATACAAAACATGGCGTCTGCCAGAAATGCTATGGTCGAAACTTAGCAACTGGTGACAATGTAGAAGTAGGAGAAGCAGTAGGAATTATTGCTGCCCAGTCTATTGGTGAGCCTGGTACCCAGTTAACCATGCGTACATTCCATACTGGGGGAGTTGCGGGAGATGACATCACCCAGGGATTGCCACGTATTCAAGAGTTATTTGAAGCGAGGGTGCCAAAGGGTAAGTCAGTTATCAGTCAGGTTGACGGAACCGTTTTAACCATCCAGGAAGATAAGGATAAACGGGTAATAATCGTTCAAGGAGAAGATGATGATTACGAACACGTAATCCCATACAACGCCCGCCTAAGTGTTGCTGAAGGTGACAAGGTGATTGCAGGAGAAGAATTGACTGAAGGTCCAATTGATCCTAAAGAATTACTTCAGGTTCGTGGCGTAGAGGCGGTACAAAACTACCTGTTAAGAGAAGTGCAACGAGTGTATCGTCTGCAAGGGGTTGAAATCGGTGATAAGCATATCGAGGTAATGGTAAGACAAATGTTACGGAAGATTCAAGTTACCGAATCCGGCGACACAAACCTATTACCAGGAGAACTTCTAGAGCATCATCAGTTTAAAGAAGCAAATGACTCTGCCCTTAAGGAAGATCTCGAACCAGCCACTGGAAAGCCCGTTTTATTAGGAATTACGAAGGCAGCTCTTGAAACAGACTCCTTCCTATCCGCAGCATCTTTCCAGGAAACAACACGAGTATTAACAGACGCTGCCATCAAAGGTAAAGTTGATTCACTCCTAGGTCTAAAAGAAAACGTCATTATAGGAAAACTCGTACCGGCAGGAACTGGAATGAATAAATATCGATCAATTGGCATGGCTTTAGATGAGCCAAAAGAACAAGAAGAAACCGAAGCGAAAGAGATCGAAACAATTCAATAAAAGAATTATAAAAATAAATTAAATGCACCTAAAATATTGTTCATTTTATAGTTGACAATAGAAGTATAGGATGTTACTATATTTTAGGTGCTTCCAATTATATTGAAAAAATTGGGGGAACAGTTGATGTCCTATAAAAGAATTGCTCAATTAAAACAACATATTATTGTTGGTACAAAGCAAACAATAAGAGCGTTGCAAAGCAATGAAGTAATTGAAGTGATTGTCGCTAAAGATGCTTCAGGAAAAGTAACGCAACAAGTTGTTGAATTAGCTCAAGGGCTAAACGTACCTTGTACGTACGTAGAGTCGAAGAAGCAGCTTGGAAAGGCTTGTGGAATCGATGTTGGTACATCAACAGCAGGAGTTAAACGACATTAGTTTTTGCGTTTAGGACGCAAAAACTTTGTTTTTACCCCGAGATGAACCACCTGGATATGTGGCATTAGGGGAAAGCCTTTTAAAATCTCTTTACTATGAAGTAAATAGAGGGAAATTAAAGAAATAAGACAAGAGAAAAGGAGGAAGACAATGCCAACAATTAATCAGTTAATTAGAAAAGGTCGTGTAAGAAAGCAAAAGAAAACAGACTCACCTGCTTTAGGTCGAGGTTACAATAGCTTTAAAAAGTCCTTTACACGAACAAACTCTCCGCAAAAAAGGGGAGTATGTACACGAGTGGGAACACTAACACCTAAGAAGCCTAACTCAGCTTTACGTAAGTACGCACGTGTTCGTTTGTCCAACAACATGGAAGTAACAGCTTATATTCCAGGAATTGGACATAACTTACAAGAACACAGTGTTGTATTAATCCGTGGAGGTCGAGTAAAAGACTTACCTGGAGTTCGTTACCATATCGTTCGTGGTGCTTTAGATACCGCAGGTGTCGAAGGACGTAAGCAAGGCCGTTCTAAGTACGGTGCTAAAAAATCCTAATATAGATATTTGAATTAAACATAACGACGGAAGGGAGGCTATTGTATGCCAAGAAAAGGTCCAGTACCAAAGAGAGATGTCTTACCTGATCCGCTCTACAACTCGAAACTAGTCACCCGTTTAATTAACCAAATTATGGTTGATGGTAAACGAGGTAAGGCTCAAAGAATCTTATATGATGCTTTTAAGCTTGTTGAAGAGCGAAGTGGACAAAATGCAATGGATGTATTTGAAGAAGCAATGAAAAACGTAATGCCAGTATTAGAGGTGCGAGCTAGACGAGTTGGAGGATCAAACTACCAAGTACCGGTAGAGGTTCGTCCAGAAAGACGTCAAGCACTAGGTTTACGATTCATTGTAAACTACTCTAGACTTCGTGGAGAAAAATCCATGGTGGAACGTTTAGCTAATGAAATTTTAGATGCATCTAACAATACAGGTGCAGCAGTTAGAAAACGAGAAGAATTACACCAGATGGCAGAAGCAAACAAAGCCTTTGCACATTACCGCTGGTAGTATATAAATATAACATTTAAAGTAAAGGAAGGAGAGAATACATGGCTAGAGAATTCTCCCTAGAAAAGACACGTAATATCGGAATTATGGCGCACATTGATGCTGGAAAGACCACGACAACCGAACGTATTCTTTTCTATACAGGACGTATTCATAAAGTTGGTGAAACTCACGAGGGTGCATCAGAGATGGACTGGATGGAGCAAGAGCAAGAACGTGGAATTACAATCACGTCTGCTGCTACAACAGCCCAGTGGAAAGAGCACAGAATTAACATAATTGATACACCTGGTCACGTAGACTTCACCGTAGAAGTTGAAAGATCCCTTAGAGTACTTGACGGAGCAGTAACGGTTCTAGACGCCCAGTCAGGTGTTGAACCACAAACCGAAACAGTATGGCGTCAAGCTACAACATACGGCGTACCGCGAATTGTGCTCATTAACAAAATGGATAAAATTGGTGCGGATTTCTTATACGCTACAAATACAATAAGAGATCGCTTAGGAGCAAACGCACACCCTGTCCAATTTCCAATAGGGGCAGAGGATGAGTTCGAAGGAATTATTGATCTTCTTACAATGAAGGCATACTATTATGGTGATGACCCAATAGCAGAGCCCGAAGAAAGAGAAATTCCAGAAGAACTACAGGGTCAAGCCGAGGAACTTCGTGATGCTTTAATTGAGGCAGTTGCAGAGTTAGACGATGACCTTATGATGAAGTACTTAGAGGGTGAAGAATTAACAATTGACGAAATAAAAACTGGAATTCGTAAAGCTACACTAGATGTAGAATTTTACCCAGTATTTTGTGGATCTGCCTTCCAAAATAAAGGTGTCCGTCTATTGTTAGATGGAGTTATTGATTATTTACCAGCTCCAACAGATATTCCACCTATTGAAGGTGTCGTTCCAGGAACAGAAGAAGAAGTTCAGCGTATTGCAGGCGATGACGAACCGTTTTCAGCTTTAGCCTTCAAGGTTATGTCTGACCCATACGTTGGAAAGTTAACCTTCTTCCGTGTGTACTCCGGTACATTAAATTCAGGAACATACGTACAAAACACAGTGAAAAACCAGCGTGAACGTGTAGGGCGAATCCTACAGATGCATGCTAACTCTCGTGAAGAGATTTCAACCATTCACTGTGGTGAAATTGCAGCAGCCGTTGGTTTAAGAAATACTGGAACAGGGGATACACTCTGTGACCCAGACCATCCAGTAATTTTAGAATCAATGGAATTCCCAGAACCAGTTATCTCTGTGGCAATCGAACCGAAAACAAAGGCTGACCAAGATAGAATGGGTACAGCGTTAGCTCGTTTAGCAGAAGAAGACCCAACCTTCGTAACTGAAACAAACGAAGAGACAGGTCAAACAATTATTAGTGGTATGGGTGAATTACACTTAGACGTTATTGTCGACAGATTAAAGCGTGAATTCAGAGTAGAAGCTAATGTTGGTGCTCCACAGGTTGCCTATCGTGAAACCTTCCGTGGATCAGCTGAAGTCGAAGGTAAATTCATTCGACAGTCTGGAGGACGTGGACAATACGGACACGTATATATTAAGTATGAACCAAATGAAGATGGAGCAGGCTTTGAGTTTATTAATAACATTGTAGGAGGAGTCGTTCCACGTGAATATATACCGTCTGTAGAACAAGGTATTGTAGAAGCGATGGAAAACGGAGTTCTTGCAGGTTATCCATTAATCGATATTAAAGCTACTCTCTATGATGGTTCCTACCACGACGTTGACTCTAACGAAATGGCCTTTAAGATTGCAGCATCTATGTCTTTACGAGAAGCTAAGAACAAATGTCAACCAGTATTATTAGAGCCAATTATGAAGGTGGAAATTGTCATTCCTGAAGAATATTTAGGAGACGTAATGGGAGACGTTACATCAAGACGTGGACGTGTAGATGGAATGGAAGCACGTGGAAATGCACAGCTGGTTAAAGCTTATGTTCCACTTGCGGAAATGTTCGGATACGCAACCGCATTAAGATCTAACACCCAAGGTAGAGGAACATACACAATGTTCTTTGATCACTACGCAGAAGTACCTGGAAGTATTTCAGAAGAGATTATTAAGCAAAATTCAGGACAATAATTGATTTTTTATTAAATCTCACGTATAACAATTAATATAAGCTAGTAAATATTATTAGCTTCTTATAAAATTAAAATAATAGAAAATTCAAGGAGGAATTATACATGAGTAGAGAAACATTTGAACGTACTAAAGAACACGTAAATATCGGAACTTTAGGACACGTTGACCACGGTAAAACAACATTAACCGCTGCTATTACAACTGTAATGCACAAAGTACAAGGAACAGACGGTGCGATGGATTATGCACAAATTGACGGTGCTCCAGAAGAGCAAGAGCGTGGAATTACAATTGCAACATCCCACGTTGAGTATGAAACAGATAACCGTCACTATGCACACGTAGACTGTCCAGGACATGCTGACTACGTTAAAAACATGATCACAGGTGCTGCACAAATGGACGGAGCTATTTTAGTAGTATCCGCAGCAGATGGACCAATGCCACAAACACGTGAGCACATCCTTCTTTCCAGAAACGTTGGAGTGCCAGCATTCGTCGTATTCCTCAACAAAGTTGATATGGTAGATGACGAAGAGTTAATCGAACTTGTAGAAATGGAAGTTCGTGAACTCTTAAGCGAGTATGATTTCCCAGGTGATGACGTACCAGTTATTACAGGATCTGCTCTTAAGGCACTTGAGGGTGACGAAGAGTATGAGAAGAAGATTATCGAACTTATGGATGCTGTTGATGAGTACATCCCAACACCAGACCGCGAAACAGACAAGCCATTCATGATGCCTGTTGAAGACGTATTTACAATTACAGGACGTGGAACAGTTGCTACAGGTCGTGTAGAGCGTGGTCAAGTTAAAGTTGGAGATGAAGTAGAAATTATCGGACTTACCGATGCTGCTACAAAGACAACAGTAACAGGTGTAGAAATGTTCCGTAAGCTTCTTGAATATGCTGAAGCTGGAGATAACATTGGAGCTTTACTTCGTGGAGTAACTCGTGATGAAGTTACACGTGGTCAAGTATTAGCTCAGCCAGGTTCAATCACACCACATACAAAATTCAAATCAGAAATTTATGTATTATCTAAAGAAGAAGGTGGCCGTCATACTCCATTCTTCGGTAACTACCGTCCACAGTTCTACTTCAGAACAACAGACGTAACAGGCGTTATCGAATTACCTGAAGGTGTAGACATGGTCATGCCTGGAGATAACGTAGAATTATACGTAGAATTAATTTCTCCAATTGCGATTGAAGAAGGAACGCGTTTCTCTATCCGTGAGGGTGGAAGAACAGTAGGTTCCGGTGTTGTTTCCGAAATTATCGAGTAATTACTCGATTAGGAAAAGATTTAAAAAGCAGACAACTACTTTCTAGTAGTTGTCTGCTTTTTTAAATGAATAATAAAAAAGTAGAAAGTAATAATTATTAAAAACCAACAAACCCCTTGCAATCCTAATAGATTCTTAGTATAATACATAATTGTGCAATGGAAATAAGTCCTTCAAAAAAACGTTAAAAAGATTGCACTAGCAACATTCTTTCTATATAATAAGAATGTTGACTGTAAAAAGGCGATGAAGCGAAAGGTTGTTGGAACACCCGGCCCCTTTGCCATGGCGGGTGATCGAGAAATTTTCGTGGAGAAGTCTATAAAAATATGGACGAGAGGGAGGTAAAGTAATGGCGAAAGAGAAGATAAGAATTCGATTAAAAGCATATGATCACAAGATTTTAGATCAGTCTGCTGAAAAGATTATTGAAACAGCAAAAAGATCTGGTGCAAAAGTTTCAGGCCCAGTACCGTTACCAACGGAAAAAGTTGTGTATACAGTTTTACGTTCTGTGCATATTTATAAAGACTCACGTGAACAATTCGAAATGCGTACACACAAAAGATTAATCGATATTATCGACCCTACACCACAAACGGTAGACTCACTGATGAGACTTGATTTACCATCTGGTGTAGACATAGAGATTAAACTATAATCATTTTTATAATAATAGGAGGTGCAACGGATGACGAAAGGAATCTTAGGTAGAAAAATCGGCATGACTCAAGTTTTTACAGAGAATGGAGAAGTTGTTCCTGTAACAGTTATTGAAGCAGAGCCGAACGTAGTCTTACAAGTTAAGACTGTAGAAGTTGATGGATATAATGCAATTCAGTTAGGAGTTGCGGATAAGAAGGAAATCAGAAGAACGAAGCCAGAAGTAGGTCATGCTGAAAAAGCAAATTCAGTTCCTAAGCGCTACGTTCGTGAAATCCGTGATGCTGACGTTGACGAATATGAAGTAGGTCAAGAGCTTAGCGTTGAAGTATTTGAAGCAGGAGATAAAGTTGACGTGACAGGTACTTCTAAAGGGAAAGGTTACCAGGGATCCGTTAAGAGACACGGTTATGCAACTGGTCCAAGTTCCCACGGTTCTAGATTCCACCGCTCACCAGGTTCTTTAGGTGCAGTAGACCCAGGCCGAGTATTCAAAGGTACAAAGCTTCCAGGTCGAATGGGTGGAGAGAAGGTTACTATTCAAAACCTAGAAATTGTTAAGGTAGACGCAGAAAGAAATGTAATTTTAATAAAAGGAAACGTTCCTGGCGCAAGAAAATCTTATGTAACAATCAGAAGCGCTAGAAAAGGAAACTAAAGAGTAGACGAAGGGAGGATATGTCATGCCTACAGTAGCATTGTATAAACAAGATGGTTCTCAAACAGGAGATTTTCAATTAAGTGAAACTGTTTTTGGTATTGAACCAAATGAACATATTGTTACAGAAGCAGTAAACTTACAAAGAGCAGCTATGAGACAAGGAACTCACGCTGTTAAAAACCGCTCAAAGGTAAGAGGAGGCGGAAGAAAACCATGGAGACAAAAGGGTACAGGTCAAGCTCGTCATGGTTCCATTCGCTCACCACTCTGGGTAGGTGGAGGAGTAACATTTGGTCCACAACCGAGAAAGTACGGATACAAAATGCCTAAGAAAGTACGTAGAATAGCTATTAAATCTGCCTTATCTTTAAAGGCACAGTCAGAAAACGTACTTGTTTTAGAGGAACTATCCTTTGAAGCGCCTAAGACAAAAGATTTTGTATCGATGTTAGAAGCATTAAACGTAAATGAAAAAGCCTTAGTAGTTCTTGCAGAAAAGGATGAAAATGTAGTTCGTTCAGCAAGTAACTTACAAGGTGTAAAGGTTTTAACAGTTAACGAATTAAACGTGTTAGACTTGCTTATGCATGACAAGCTCATTCTTACAAAGGATGCGGCTGAAGAAGCAGGGGAGGTGCTTGCATAATGGCGGATTTAAGAGATATCATTAAACGTCCAGTAATTACAGAGCACTCTGCAGACTTAATGATGGAAAAGAAATACACCTTTGAAGTCGATCCAAAGGCAAACAAAACTCAAATTAAAGCAGCAGTTGAAGAGGCTTTTGGTGTTAAAGTTGAGAAAGTAAATACAATGAATGTTAAAGGGAAGTTTAGACGTATGGGACAATACGAAGGGTATCGCCCAAATCGTAAGAAAGCAATCGTCCAACTTTCTGAGGACAGTAAAGACTTAGATTTCTTTGAAGTTTAATTAAACACAGAAGGAGGGAAATGAAGTGGCTATTAAAAGATTTAAACCAACAACAAATGCTAGCCGAAATAGAACAGTACTAGATTTTTCAGATATTACAACAAACAAACCTGAAAAATCCCTATTACAAGCTAAGCCTAAACGTGCAGGGAGAAATAACCAAGGAAGAATCACGACACGTCACCAAGGCGGTGGGCATAAGCGTAAGTATAGAATAATTGATTTTAAACGAAACAAAGATGGAATACCAGGCCGCGTTGCCACGATTGAGTATGATCCAAACCGAACAGCAAATATCGCACTAATCAACTACGTAGATGGAGAAAAAAGATATATTCTCGCACCTAGAGGATTAGAAGTTGGACAGATGATAGAATCTGGTGAAAATGCAGATATTCGAGTAGGAAATGCACTTCCACTTGGAAGTATTCCAGTAGGAACTACAATTCATAATGTTGAATTAAAACCAGGTCGTGGAGGGCAACTTGCTCGTTCAGCTGGTGCAGAAGCACAAATCTTAGGACGAGAAGGAAAATATACTTTAGTTCGCCTCGCATCTGGAGAAGTTCGATTAATCTTATCGGCATGCCGGGCAACAATCGGTCAAGTTGGAAATCTCGAACATGAACTTGTTGTTATTGGAAAAGCAGGACGTTCTCGCTGGTTAGGAATTCGTCCAAGTGTACGAGGATTAGTTATGAACCCAGTAGATCACCCACACGGTGGAGGAGAAGGAGCAACTTCAATCGGTTTAGTTTCACCGGTTTCACCATGGGGTAAGAAAACAGTCGGTTATAAGACTCGTCGTAAAAACAAGCCGTCTAATAAGTACATCGTACGTGAACGTAGACGTCGTAAAAAATAATTATAAATTCGGAAGTTCTTTATGCCGAAAGGAGGTTAATCCATGGGACGTAGCTTAAAAAAAGGACCCTTCGCTGATGACCATCTATTAAAGAAAGTTAATGAATTAAATGAAAAAGACGAGAAACGTGTTATAAAAACATGGTCACGAAGATCAACCATTTTCCCATCCTTTGTCGGACATACAATTGCTGTACATGACGGAAGAAAACATGTACCTGTATACATTACAGAGGATATGGTAGGACACAAATTAGGTGAATTCGCACCAACTCGAACCTTTAGAGGTCACAGTAGTTCAGAGCAAAAAACAAAATAAAAGTAAGTGGGAGGAGGCAAGCTAAATGCAAGCTAAAGCCGTTGCGAAAACAGTTCGTATTGCTCCTCGTAAAGTGAGACTAGTAATAGATTTGATTCGAGGAAAAGAAGTTGGAGAAGCAATAGCTATTTTAAGGCATACAAATAAAGGGGCATCCCCTGTTATCGAAAAGCTTATAAAATCAGCTATGGCAAATGCGGAACATAACTATGAAATGGACGCAGAAGGTCTAGTCGTTTCAGAAGCATATGTAAACGAAGGACCTACATTAAAAAGGTTCCGCCCCCGTGCACAAGGGCGTGCAAGTGCGATAAACAAGCGCACAAGTCATATTACGGTAGTTTTAACAGAAAAGAAGGAGGGATAGTCAGTGGGTCAAAAAATAAACCCAATTGGTCTTCGTGTAGGAGTCATTCGTGATTGGGAATCTAAATGGTATGCAGATGAAGATTATGCAGAGCTTTTACATGAAGATATTAAGATTAGAGAGTATCTTGAAGATCGTTTAAAAACAGCAGCCGTATCTTCTATTGAAATCGAAAGAGCTGCCAATAGAGTTAACATTACAATTCATACAGGGAAGCCAGGAATGGTCATTGGAAAAGGTGGATCAGAAGTAGAAGCTTTAAGAAAAGCCTTAAATGAAATGACTGGCAAACGAGTTCACATCAACATTGTGGAAGTTAAGAAAATTGATTTAGATGCAAGATTAGTTGCAGAGAATATTGCTCGTCAATTAGAAAGTAGGATTTCTTTCAGAAGAGCACAAAAACAAGCCATTCAAAGAGCTATGCGAGCAGGTGCGGAAGGTATTAAAACACAAGTGTCCGGCCGACTCGGAGGAGCTGACATGGCAAGAACGGAACATTACAGTGAAGGGACAGTACCACTCCATACTTTGCGTGCAGACATTGATTATGCACACGCAGAAGCAGATACAACCTTCGGTAAATTAGGTGTAAAAGTATGGATTTATCGTGGAGAAGTCCTTCCGGAAAGACCAAAACAAAAATAAGAAGGAAGGGGGCAATTCATTATGTTAATGCCTAGACGTGTAAAATATCGTAGACACCATCGCGGTCGAATGAAAGGTAAAGCAAAAGGAGGAACATCAGTTTCATTTGGTGATTATGGACTCCAAGCCTTAGAGCCAGCCTGGATCACCTCAAGACAAATTGAAGCTGCTCGTATTGCCATGACAAGATACATGAAGCGTGGTGGAAGAGTTTGGATCAAAATTTTCCCAGATAAGCCTTATACAGCGAAGCCATTAGAAGTACGAATGGGTTCTGGAAAAGGTGCCTTAGAAGGCTGGGTAGCAGTTGTAAAGCCAGGACGAATCTTATTTGAAGTCGCTGGTGTTGATGAAGCAGTAGCAAGGGAAGCTTTACGTCTTGCTTCACATAAATTGCCGATAAAAACTAAGTTTGTAAAGCGAGAAGAAATTGGTGGTGAAAGCAATGAAGGTTAAGGATATTAGAGAATTAACCACTGCCGAAATAGAACAAAACGTCAAATCGTTAAGAGAAGAGTTATTTAATCTACGTTTTCAACTTGCTACTGGTCAATTAGAAAACACAGCAAGAATTAAAGAAGTTAGAAGAACCATTGCTCGTATGAAAACAATTGCACGTGAACGTGAATTAGAAGTAAATAACTGATATTTCGAGAGGAGGTTCACCCGAAAATGAGTGAGCGTAACAGTCGTAAAGAATACGTTGGTCGAGTAGTTTCTGCAAGTAACGACAAAACTATTACAGTAGTAGTAGAAACATATAAGACCCACCGTCTTTACAAAAAAAGAGTAAAGCATTCGAAGAAGTTCACAGCCCATGATGAACAAAACCAAGCAAAAGCAGGCGATATCGTACGTATTATGGAGACTCGCCCATTATCTAAAACAAAACGTTTCCGACTCGTAGAAATAGTCGAAGAAGCGATTATTATTTAAATAAATAGTTCGCTCGGGAAGATCCGAAGGGAGGTCACAAGAGTATGATTCAACAAGAATCTCGATTAAAAGTAGCCGATAACTCAGGTGCAAGAGTTGTTCAAACAATTAAAGTACTAGGAGGATCCGGCAGAAACTCAGCAAACATTGGCGACGTAATTGTCTGTTCAGTCAAAGAAGCAACACCAGGCGGCGTTGTCAAAAAGGGAGAAGTAGTAAGAGCAGTTATTGTACGTACAAAATCCGGCGTTCGTAGGAAAGACGGATCATATATCCGGTTTGATGAAAATGCAGTCGTAATCATCCGAGACGACAAAACTCCAAGAGGTACACGTATCTTTGGACCAGTCGCCCGTGAATTACGTGATGCAAATTTCATGAGAATCGTATCTCTAGCTCCAGAAGTATTGTAACAATGATAAAAACTGCAGGGAGGTGCTCAAGCGTATGCATGTAAGAAGAGGAGATAAAGTAGCAGTTTTAACAGGAAAAGACCGTGGTAAGCACGGGGTAGTTTTAGAAGTATTTCCAAAGAAAGATAAAGTGCTCGTTGAAGGTGTAAACATGGTCAGAATCCACGCGAAACCTTCGCAAGAAAATCCACAAGGTGGAATCTTAAACATCGAAGCACCAATTCATGTATCTAACGTTTTACCAATTGATCCTAAAACCGGTGAACCAACCCGAGTTGGTTATGAAGTACGTGACGGAAAGAAAGTCCGCATCGCTAAAAAATCCGGTGAAGCATTAGATAAATAATTTAGCGACGAAAGGAGGACCTGAAAATGAATGAACTTGTACGCAAGTATAAAGAGGATGTAACTCCAACTTTAATGGAGAAGTTTGAATATAGTTCAGTTATGCAAGTACCTAAAATTGAAAAAATTGTTATAAACATGGGTGTAGGTGACGCTGTACAAAACTCTAAAGCACTAGATAGTGCAGTAGAAGAATTGTCACTTATATCTGGACAGAAACCAGTAATTACTCGAGCAAGAAAATCAATCGCAGGATTCCGATTAAGAGAAGGAATGCCGATTGGTGCAAAAGTTACTTTACGAGGCGAAAGAATGTATGAGTTTTTACAAAAGCTAATTGCAGTTTCTTTACCACGAGTGCGTGACTTCCGTGGAATTTCTGCAAAAGCATTTGATGGACGTGGAAACTATACATTAGGAATTAAAGAACAACTTATATTCCCAGAGATTGACTATGATAAAGTAAGCAGAGTTAGAGGCATGGATATCGTGATCGTTACAACAGCTGAAACTGATGAGGAAGCATTTGAACTTCTTTCAGGTTTAGGAATGCCTTTTCAAAGATAAATCTCACATAATTAAAAGGAGGTAAGTTTGTGGCTAAAAAATCATTAATAGCAAAGCAAAAACGTCCACAGAAATATAAAGTTCGTGAATACACCCGTTGTAAACGATGTGGGCGACCAAAGTCAGTAATTCGTAAATTTCAACTATGCCGAATTTGCTTCAGAGAGCTTGCTCATAAAGGTCAAATTCCAGGCGTAAGAAAAGCTAGCTGGTAAACCCTTAAAAGTGGGAAGGAGGTAATTAAGTAATGGTAATGACAGATCCAATTGCAGATATGCTAACACGTATTCGAAACGCTAACATGGTTCGCCATGAAAAACTAGAAATTCCAGCCTCAAAATTAAAGAGAGATATCGCTGACATTTTGAAGCGTGAAGGATATATTCGTGATTATGAATTCATTGAAGATGATAAGCAAGGTGTTCTAAGAATTTTCTTAAAGTACGGAGCAAACAACGAACAAGTTATTAGAGGATTAAAACGTATTAGTAAACCAGGTCTTCGTGTTTATGCAAAAGCTAATGAAGTACCTCGAGTACTAAACGGATTAGGAACAGCTATCGTCTCTACATCTAAAGGAGTTCTCTCTGACAAAGAAGCTAGAGCTCAAGCTGTAGGTGGGGAAGTATTAGCTTATATTTGGTAGTAAGTACTTTTAGCATTTAGGGAGGTGCACGAAATGTCTCGAATCGGATTAAAACCTATTGAAATCCCAGAGAAAATAGAAGTTACTAAGGAAGGTAACGTTATAACAGTAAAAGGCCCTAAAGGGGAACTAACACAAACAATTCACAGTGATATAATTGTTAAAATAGAAGACAATGAAATTATTGTTGAACGACAAAACGAATCAAAGGAACAACGATCCTTACACGGAACAACCCGAAGCCTTATCTCAAATATGGTAGAAGGTGTTCAAAAGGAGTTCGAAAAACATTTAGAAATTATCGGGGTAGGATATCGAGCACAAAAACAAGGTAAAAACCTTGTAGTAAACGCAGGATATTCCCATCAAGTAGAAATTGAAGAGCCAGAAGGTATTGTCATAGAGGTTCCAAAAAACACAGAAATAATTGTAAAAGGTATTGACAAAGAATTAGTCGGTACAGTAGCTGCTAAAATTAGAGCAATCCGCTCACCTGAACCGTACAAAGGTAAAGGAATTCGCTATAAAGGCGAGTATGTACGTCGTAAAGAAGGTAAAACAGCTAATTAATCCGCTAGCAAGTTGAAAGGAGTGACTTAAATGATCACGAAGAAAACACGAAACGCTGCAAGAAAGAAAAGACATGGTCGTGTCCGCAGTCGTGTAACTGGAACGGCAGAACGTCCAAGATTAAACGTTTTTCGTTCTAACAAACATATTTACGCACAATTAATCGATGATCTTAATGGAGTAACTATAGCAAGTGCTTCTACTCAAGATAAAGAACTCTCCCTCGAGGCAACATCTAACATCGAAGCAGCCGGTAAAGTCGGAGAATTACTAGCAAAACGCGCTCAAGATAAAGACGTTGAAACGGTAGTATTTGACCGTGGAGGATATCTATATCATGGACGTGTAAAGGCACTCGCAGAAGCTGCCCGAGAAGCTGGACTTAAATTTTAATTAAAGGAGGGAAAATTTCCAGTGAATAAATTTATTGATCCGAACACATTAGAATTAGAAGAACGTGTAGTGACGATTAACCGAGTAGCTAAAGTTGTAAAGGGTGGACGCCGCTTTCGATTTTCAGCCCTCGTAGTCGTTGGGGATAGAAATGGTCATGTAGGATTTGGAACAGGAAAAGCACTCGAAGTTCCAGAAGCTATACAAAAGGCAATTGACAACGCAAAAGCAAACCTAATTAAAGTACCAATTGTAGGAACAACAATTCCACATGAAATTCACGGAAGATTTGGCTCAGGAAACATCCTAATGAAACCTGCGGCAGAAGGTACAGGAGTTATCTCCGGCGGACCAGTCCGTGCGGTACTCGAACTTGCAGGAATTAGTGATATTTTAACGAAGTCATTAGGTTCAAACACACCTATTAATATGGTCCGAGCAACATTAAACGGATTAGAAAACTTAAAAACAGCAGAAGAAGTAGCAAAACTTCGCGGTTTAACTGTAGAAGAACTGTTAGGATAAGGAGGGCTGTAAACAATGTCAAAAAAATTACAAATTACCCTCAAACGCAGTGTAATCGGAACGAGTGATAAACAAAGAAATACTATTACGACTTTAGGATTAAAGAGAATTAACGATGTTGTCGTTAAGGAAGACACACCATCTGTAAGGGGTATGCTTAACCTTGTATCCCATCTCGTAACAGTAGAAGAAACTGAGTAACAGACAAAAGAGTAAAAGAGGAGGTGCCTAAATGAAACTTCATGAACTTACAAGCACACGCAAAAGAAGAAAACGAGTTGGTCGTGGGAATTCCTCTGGTCTTGGGAAAACTTCCGGTAGAGGTCAGAAAGGACAAAAGGCTCGCTCAAAAGTCCGCGTTGGATTTGAAGGAGGTCAAACACCACTTTTCAAACGATTGCCAAAACGTGGATTCACAAATATTAACAGAAGAACTTATGCGATTGTAAACTTAGAAGCCCTTAATCAATTTGAAGATGGCACAGAAGTAACACCGGAACTCCTACTTCAGGAACGGGTAATTAACAACGTAAAAGACGGAGTAAAAGTGTTAGCAAATGGTGAATTAGAAAAATCATTAACAGTTAAGGCCCAAAAATTCTCTGTTGCAGCAAAGGAAGCAATAGAAGCAGCAGGGGGAAAAACTGAGGTGATATAATGTTCCAGAAAATCTCCAATTTAATGCGTGTAGCGGATATTAGGAAAAAAATAATATTTACGCTACTTATGTTAATTGTTTTTAGAATAGGAACATTCATACCTGTTCCTTTCACGAATAAAGAAGCCATTGATTTTATGACCCAAGAATCAGTATTTGGTTTTATGGATATTTTCGGTGGTGGTGCTCTCCAAAACTTTTCTATCTTAGCAATGGGTATTATGCCGTACATTACCGCATCCATTATTATGCAATTACTGCAAATGGATGTCGTCCCAACTTTTACTGAGTGGAGAAGTCAAGGAGAAATGGGAAGGAGAAAGCTTGCACAAGTAACTCGTTATGCAACGATTGTGTTAGCCTTTATCCAAGCGATTGCCATGTCCATTGGCTTTAATGCCATGGCAGGTGGACAATTAATTGAAAACCCAGGATTTACTACCTTTATAGTAATTGCTATCGTCCTGACAAGTGGAACTGCATTTTTAATGTGGTTAGGTGAACAAATTACTGCCCACGGTGTAGGTAATGGTATTTCCATCATCATCTTTGCTGGAATCGTTGCCGGAATACCTAATGCAGTTAATCAACTAGGTGCTACCTACTTTAGTAATCCTGGAGATGAGCTATTTATTAACATCGTAATCGTAACATTAATTGCCCTCGTCGTAATTGCTGTTACAGTAGGTGTTATTTACATTATTCAAGCTGAACGAAAAATACCAATTCAGTATGCAAAGCGTATGGTCAATAGATCACCCGTAGGTGGTCACTCAACCCATTTACCCTTAAAAGTAAATGCGGCTGGAGTAATCCCAGTAATTTTCGCATCTGCCTTCATTATGGCACCAAGAACGATTGCAGGATTCTTTGATAACACCTTTGCAAATTCGGTAGAGAGAATCTTTGATTTTACTCAGCCTATGGGAATGGTTATTTACGTAGTATTAATCATTGCATTCACGTATTTCTACACTTTTGTTCAAGTTAACCCTGAACAAATGGCAGAAAACTTACAAAAGCAAGGTGGATATGTTCCAGGGAAACGTCCAGGAAGAGTAACAGAACAATATTTAACGACGGTACTTTACCGCTTAACATTTGTAGGAGCAATATTTTTAGCAAGTGTTTCCGTGTTACCAATGGTACTCGGTAAGTTAGCTTCCCTCCCAGATTCCATACAAATAGGTGGAACAAGTTTACTTATTGTTGTAGGGGTCGCCTTGCAAACAATGAAGCAACTTGAAGGACAATTAGTAAAACGTCATTATCGAGGTTTTATTAAGTAAACTAAGTTGCTAAGAAAAGTGAGGGGAAAGAATGAATATTATCTTAATTGGTCTGCCAGGTGCCGGTAAAGGTACCCAAGCAGAAAAAATTAGCGAAACATATAACATCCCTCATATTTCAACAGGTGATATGTTTCGTCAAGCAATGCAGGATGAAACACCTTTAGGAAAAGAAGCGAAGGCTTATATGGATAAAGGTGATCTCGTTCCTGATGTAGTAACAGTTGGAATTGTTAAGGATCGCTTAGAGCAAGAGGATTGTAAAGATGGATTTTTATTAGACGGATTTCCAAGAACAATCGCACAGGCAGAAGCGTTGAATGAAATATTACAAAATAAAGAAGATAAAATAGATTTTGCTATCCATGTAAATGTACCAAAGGAGAACTTAATCGAACGTCTAACAGGTCGTCGAATTTGCCCAACTTGTGGAGCAACCTATCACGTCACATACAATCCTCCGAAGGAAGAAGGTCTATGTGATCGAGATTCATCCAAGTTAATCCAACGTGATGATGATCGAAAAGAAACTGTGGAAAATCGTTTAGCAGTGAATATAGAACAAACTCAGCCATTATTAGACTTTTATGAAGCAGAGAATGCTCTCGTTACAGTAAATGGAAACCAACAAATTGAGGAAGTATTTGCTGAAATTCAAAAGGTTTTATCCGGAAAGTAACGATTAAAGCCTTTATGAAGTGTAAAAGTGCCTTAGAATAGATATAATAAATGTCACCTTATCAGAAAAAAGTCTAAGTAACAGATGGGGAAGGTGAAGTTTTCATGAGTGATACTCATGCGAAGCCACGGCTAGGTCAAATTGTTCAAGTGACCCATGGACGAGAGGCAGATCAATATATGATTGTTATTGCTATTATTGATCAACGCTATGTTTTGTTGGCCGATGGAAAAAAACGAAAATTTAACCGACCGAAGAAGAAGAATGTTCTTCATTTTAAAATGCTAGATTATATTTCCGCAGAAATTCAAAATAGCCTTCTTGAAACTGGTCGTATAACAAATGGAAAACTTAGATTTACGATTGATAAATATGTGAAGGAATATGTGACTGATGAAAAGAAGGGAGTCGAGCCTGATGACGAAAGAAGAAGCAATTGAAATGGAAGGAACAGTTATTGAAACATTACCGAATGCGATGTTTCAAGTAGAATTAGAAAACGGACATACGGTCCTAGCCCATGTTTCCGGTAAAATAAGAATGCATTTTATCCGTATTCTACCAGGAGATAAGGTCACAGTGGAATTATCACCCTATGACTTAACGAAGGGTCGTATAACGTATCGTTATAAATAATAGAAGCTCCGTTAAAAGGAGGTATAATGATGAAGGTAAGAGCATCTGTAAAACCAATTTGTGAAAAATGTAAAGTCATTCGCCGTAGAGGAAAAGTAATGGTAATCTGTGAAAATCCGAAACATAAGCAAATTCAAGGATAATCTTAAGGAGGTGCTAACAACTAATGGCACGTATTGCAGGTATTGATATTCCAAGAGATAAAAGAGTCGTTATTTCTTTAACATCTATTTACGGAATCGGAAAAAGTACAGCTAAGGAAATTTTAGAAAAAACAGGTGTACCTGAGGATACTCGAGTAAGAGATCTTACAGAAGGTGAACTCGGAAAAATCCGCCAGGCCGTTAACGAATATACGATTGAGGGAGACCTTCGTCGAGAAACAGCAATGAACATTAAACGATTAACAGAAATCGGATGTTACCGTGGAGTTCGTCATCGTAGAGGATTACCTGTTCGAGGACAAAACACGAAGAATAACTCACGTACACGAAAAGGACCACGTAAAGCAAGATAAGGGATAATAATTAATTAACGAGGAGGTAATCAATCGATGGCACAGAGAAAACAAAGACCACGCAGACGTCGTGTGAAGAAAAATGTAAGCAATGGTATTGCACATATTCATTCAACATTTAACAATACTATTGTTACAATTACAGATACCCAGGGAAATGCTATTTCATGGAGTAGTGCAGGTGCTTTAGGTTTTAAAGGATCTCGTAAATCCACACCCTTTGCCGCACAAATGGCAGCTGAAGCCGCAGCAAAGGATGCTCAGGAACACGGAATGCAATCCTTAGAAGTAACTGTTAAAGGACCAGGTGCAGGTCGTGAAGCTGCTATTCGTTCGTTACAAGCAGCAGGATTAGAAATTAAAGCAATTAAAGATTCTACACCGGTACCACATAACGGTTGCCGTCCGCCAAAACGTCGTCGTGTATAATTAATGACCGTATAGAATTTGTCACCCTGTCTATAATGGGTTATGATAGCTTAAAGTTTAAAGGTAACTAGATGATTCTATAAGATGAAAGAATAGAGTCATTTCAAAATATACATCACCATAGAAATGTGTTGCTAAAAGCAACCTTTCTAAAGAACTTTAACATTCAATAATGAAAGACAAGAGGATACGAAAGATTAGGATTACGCAATGAAGATTGCTGATATCTATATGGAAATTTCGGTTACGAAAGCTAGCCGAAGTTTCGGCGTTTTAAAGGAGGCCTTAGGAAATGATTGAAATTGAAAAACCTGTAGTAGAAATTGTTGAAATAAGTGAAGATGCTACTTTTGGTAAGTTTGTCGTAGAGCCATTAGAACGTGGTTACGGGACAACGATAGGAAACTCCTTACGTCGAATTTTACTCTCATCTTTACCGGGAGCTGCGGTAACCTCTGTACAAATTGATGGAGTGTTACATGAGTTCTCCACAATTGATGGAGTAGAAGAAGATGTAACAACAATCGTATTAAATCTTAAACAACTAGCATTAAAAATCTATTCGGATGAAGTTAAGACTTTAGAATTAGATGTTCAAGGAGAAGGAGTAGTGACTGCTGCAGATCTAACCTTTGATAGTGACGTAGAAGTGCTAAATCCTGACTTACCGATTGCAACATTAAATGAAAATGGAAGTCTTTATATGAAAATTCAAGCCACTCGCGGTAGAGGATACCGTCCGGCTGAAGAAAACAAACAAGACGATGATCCAATTGGAGTAATTCCGATAGATTCCATTTTCACACCGGTATCTCGTGTATCCTATGAAGTGGATAAAACCCGAGTCGGTCAAAGTGCAAATTACGATAAACTAACATTAAACGTCTGGACAGACGGAAGTCTTCGACCTGAAGAGGCTATCTCTTTAGGTGCAAAGGTCTTAAATGAACATTTAAATTTATTCATTAACCTAACCGAAAAAGCTCAAGAAGCTGAAATCATGGTTGAAAAAGAAGAAGACCAAAAAGAAAAAGTGTTAGAAATGACTATCGAAGAATTAGACTTGTCTGTTAGATCTTATAACTGCTTGAAACGAGCAGGAATTAATACAGTACAAGAACTTTCAACAAAATCCGAAGAGGATATGATGAAAGTCCGTAATTTAGGTCGTAAATCATTAAGTGAAATTAAAGCGAAGATGGAAGAATTAGGATTAGAACTACGTAAGGATGACTAACCCTAATAAATAACCTTGAAAGTTTTAATAAAGGGAGGGAATGTCCGTGGCTAGAAAATTAGGACGAACAACTGATGCACGTATGGCTCTTCTTCGAAACCTTGCTTCAGATCTCATCATCCATGAAAGGATTGAGACAACGGAAGCAAAGGCTAAAGAGCTACGTTCTGTAGTTGATAAAATGATTACACTAGGCAAGCGGGGCGATTTACATGCACGTCGTCAAGCAGCTGCATTTTTATACAATAAAAAATCCTCTGAAGATGAATCTGTCATTGAAAAATTATTTAGTGACATTGCACCACGCTATGAGGATCGACAAGGTGGTTACACAAGAGTATTAAAGCTCGGTCCACGTCGAGGCGATGGCGCGAAAATGGCTATTATCGAACTAGTTTGATGCATCAAGGGCGGGACTGAATCTCTTAATTGAGGTGAAATCCAGGCCCTTTTTTGTACATAATATTCATGATAAACTAATTCTATTAAAAATGAATGAAAGGATTTAATTAGGAGCCGTATAAATATGCCAAATAAAAAAATCATACAATTTAAAAACGTTTCATTTAAATATGGGGAGGATAAGCCCTACGTTTTAAAAAATGTATCCTTTACAATCGAGGAAGGCGAATGGGTCACAATTCTCGGTCATAATGGATCAGGAAAATCAACGATTGCGAAACTAATGAATGGTCTCCTGTTCCCTACCGAAGGTGAGATATTTATTAGAGGTATTAAGATAACCGAAGATTCTATTTGGGATA
>Ga0209487_1000538_pt1 | contig 34406 bp, 31 predicted proteins | sample Poulit2012_FD_187524 | JGI IMG/M metagenome (GOLD analysis project Ga0209487, IMG submission 187524) | Agricultural soil microbial communities from Georgia to study Nitrogen management - Poultry litter 2012 (SPAdes) (version 2) | ecosystem: Environmental > Terrestrial > Soil > Agricultural land...
GGAACTAGAAAAGTTGGGCATACAGGTACATTAGATCCAGAAGTTGAAGGTGTCCTAGCGATTTGTATCGGGCAGGCTACAAAGGTCGTACCTTTTTTGACTGCCATGAAAAAAACATATATTGTTGAATGTTCGTTAGGTAAATCAACAGACACGGAAGATGCCTATGGGAAGACAATTGAAGAAACAACCATCGATCGTCCATTAGCAATCGAAACCATCAACCAAACACTAGCCTTATTCCGTGGGGAAATAACACAGATTCCACCGATGTACTCTGCCGTAAGAGTCAACGGAAAGCGACTGTATGAATATGCACGTGCGAACGAAGAAGTAGAACGACCATCAAGGCAGGTAACGATTTATGAGCTGGAGAATCTAACAAATGAGTTAGAACATCCACCAACGTTTAGAATGAACGTGACCTGTTCGGAAGGTACCTATATGCGAACGTTATGTGTTGATATCGGAAAGAAACTAGGATATCCTGCACATATGTCATACTTAGTAAGATTAGAGACAAGCTCATTTTCTGCTGAAGAAACAGTCACCTTTGCGGACATCGAAAATGCTCAAGAGCGAAATGAACACGAACAATTACTCGTCCCAATATCGAGGGGATTGAACAATATGGATCGTTTAGAAGTAAATGAAGATGTACGAAGAAGAGTGCTCCATGGTCAGAAGTTCCCACAGCCAGAGGAAAACTTGAATACGGACCCATTTTTAGTTATGTTTAATGAGGAGTTATTAGCCATTTATCAAACACATCCGGAAGACAGTGAACAAATCAAACCAGTTCGTGTTTTTAACGGATAAAATAATAAAGTAGGTGAAAAAACATGAGAACAATCGAACTTACTTACCCCCACACATTGGTGGCAACCACATTACCTGAAACGGTATGTGCGATAGGTTTCTTTGACGGTATACATAAAGGGCATCAGCAAGTGATTAAAGGAGCCGTTCAAACAGCGAAGGAAAAGAATATGGAGAGTGCGGTCATCACCTTTCACCCGCATCCGTCCGTTATTTTAAAACAAGATACTCAACATGTGAAATACATTACGCCACTACGGGAAAAGCAGGAGATTTTACAGAAGTTAGCGGTCGATCGACTTTATATTATTACATTTAATGAGCAACTATCTCTTTTATCACCACAGGAATTTATTGATCAGTTTATCAAAGGATTACATATCAAACACCTCATTGCGGGGTTTGATTATACGTATGGGCATAAAGGGAAAGGAAATATGGATACTCTTCCTACATATGCTCAACGTGCTTTTACATCTGAAGTCATTGATAAATTCCAAATCGATGAAGAGAAGGTGAGTTCTACGAAAATTAGACACCTTTTAGCTACGGGCAAGATTGAAAAGGCAAATGAATTACTCGGGAGATCCTTGCATGTCACAGGTACCGTTGTAGAAGGGGATAAACGAGGGAAAACCATTGGTTATCCTACAGCTAACATAGAAGTCAATGAAGATGTACTCTTGCCGCAATCAGGTGTATATGCGGTAAAGGTAGTCTATAAAAACACGAGCTATGATGGGATGGCTAATTTAGGTGTAAAGCCAACTTTTCATTCCGATGAGAAAGAACCAGCTATCGAAGTAAATATTTTCGATTTCGAAGGCGATATTTACGGAGAAGAACTTAAAGTTGAATGGTATACATTTATTCGTGAGGAAAAGAAGTTTTCCGGGGTGGACGAGTTAATAGCCCAAATTAAAAGGGATGAACAGAACATTAAAGATTATTTTAAAAATCAATCGACAATGTAATGCGGCGTCCATTAATCTTGTGCAGTTATGTAACTTGCATTTTTATTGAAAACCATGTAGTCTTATAAACGTGAAACCATCACTTGGCAGTTCGTAACTCCGACGATTGCTAGGGGACTGGGGATATAAAACAGATATAGGGGGTGAGCCAGATGGCAATTACGAATGAACGTAAGAATGAAATTATTAATGAATTTAAGATCCATGAAAATGATACTGGTTCGACAGAGGTACAAATTGCTGTACTTACTGAAGAAATCACAGTTTTGAATGAGCACTTACGTGTTCATACAAAAGATCATCATTCACGTCGTGGTCTATTGAAAATGGTTGGTAAACGTCGTAACTTATTAAATTATTTACGTAAAAATAATGTAGCAAGTTACCGTGAATTAATTGAGAAACTTGGACTACGTAGATAAGTATTTGTAAAAAGCAGGGTAACCCCTGCTTTTTTTACTACGTAAATGTACAAGTTTACTTATAAACTGAAGATAGCGTATCTTTTTGAAAGGAGTTTTAAATACAAATGGTAGCAAACAAACAAGTTTTCTCCACAGAAATCGCCGGAAAGACATTTTCCGTTGAAGTTGGAGAATTAGCAAAACAAGCGAATGGTGCATGTATGGTTCACTATGGTGATACTTCGGTACTAGCTGTAGCAACGGCATCAAAAGAACCACGGGATTTACCATTCTTCCCATTAATGGTGAACTATGAGGAACGTTTATATGCGGTAGGGAAAATTCCAGGTGGCTTCATAAAACGTGAAGGCAGACCGAGTGATAAGGCTGTGTTAACATCACGACTTATTGATCGACCGATTCGTCCTTTGTTCCCAGAAGGCTTTAGAAATGATTTGCAAGTGATCAGTACGGTCATGAGTGTTGATCATGATTGTTCATCTGAAATTGCTGCAATGATTGGTTCTTCTATTGCACTTAGCATTTCCGATATTCCGTTTGAAGGCCCAATCGCAGGGATTCATATCGGGCGCGTTGATGGAGAGTTTATCATTAATCCAACGATCGAAGAACAAGCAGCAAGTGATCTTATATTAACAGTTGCCGGGACGAAAGATGAAGTGAATATGGTGGAAGCGGAAGCGGATGAAGTAACGGAGGACGTTATTTTAGAGGCGATTATGTTTGGTCATCAAGAAGTCGCTCGCTTGGTCGAATTCCAAGAAGAGATTATTCGCGCAGTCGGCGTCGAAAAAGCAGACATGCCTGTAACTGTAATTGATCAAGACATTTTGACACAAGTTGAAGAAGTGGCAAAAGAAAAGCTAGAAACAGCGATTAAAGTAACGGAGAAGCATGCTCGTGAAACGGCTATTTCTGACGTGAAAGCAACGACATTAGCAGCCTATGAAGATGAAGATGAGACCGTCATTAAACAGGTGAAATCAGCATTAGAATCAATCGTTAAAGATGGCGTGCGCCGTTTAATTACACAAGAAAAAGTTCGTCCAGATGGCCGTAAAATTGATGAAATTCGTCCGTTAGCATCTCGGGTAAAACTACTCCCTAGAGCGCATGGTTCCGGATTATTTACACGTGGACAAACACAAGCTTTAAGTGTCTGTACATTAGGTGCTCTTGGAGACGTGCAAATCTTAGATGGTCTTGGTCTAGAAGAGTCGAAACGATTCATGCATCATTATAATTTCCCACAATACAGTGTAGGTGAAACAGGACCAATTAGAGGACCTGGGCGACGCGAAATTGGACACGGGGCATTAGGTGAAAAAGCACTTGAAAAAGTACTTCCATCTGAAGTAGATTTCCCTTATACGATTCGTCTCGTATCAGAAGTATTGGAATCAAATGGTTCATCTTCACAAGCAAGTATCTGTTCAAGCACGTTAGCCATGATGGATGCTGGTGTACCAATCAAGTCTCCAGTTGCTGGAATTGCTATGGGCCTTGTGAAAACAGGTGATGATTACTCAATCCTTTCCGACATACAAGGGATGGAAGATGCGCTTGGCGATATGGACTTTAAAGTGGCTGGAACGGATAAAGGGATTACCGCATTGCAAATGGACATTAAGATTGATGGCTTATCACGCCAAATTTTAGAAGAGTCTTTAACACAAGCTAAAATCGGTCGTCTGCATATTATTGATTCCATGCTGAAAACGATCAATGAACCAAAAGAAGAGCTCTCACAATTTGCACCGAAGATTCTTACGATGTCAATTAAACCCGATAAAATCCGCGATGTAATTGGACCCAGTGGAAAACAAATCAATAAGATTATTGAAGAAACCGGTGTTAAAATTGATATTGAACAAGACGGAAGTGTATTTATCTCATCAACAGACGATGAAATGAACAAGAAAGCGAAACAAATCGTTGAAGATCTTGTTAAAGAAGTTGAAGTTGGTGAAATGTACTTAGGTACCGTGAAACGAATTGAAAAATTTGGAGCCTTTGTAGAAATATTTAAAGGTAAAGATGGACTTGTACACATCTCACAGTTAGCCGAAGAACGGGTTAATAAAGTAGAAGATGTTGTATCCATTGGTGACCAAATTATGGTTAAAGTAAAAGAAGTCGATAATCAAGGCCGTGTGAACCTATCACGTAAAGCAGTCTTAATTGAGGAAAAGAAGAAAGCAAACAACGCATAATCAACGAATAAAATAAAGTAAGACAACAAGAAGCTGGATTGCCAGTTTCTTTTTTTATGTTCATAACTCGTCCTCATCCCTCATATAAATAGGGGAGAGGAGGGGGTATACATGTATCGTTATCAACGGATTATCCATTTGATCGTGTTTACATGGATTGTCATCATGACATTCAATGTGGATCATAATCCATTTACCGCAAATGACATCAACATGGTCTCCGAAACAATGTCTGTAACGAAAAAAGAAGATCCACTGTATCGAGAAATAAGTGAAAAGAGCGCATCCCTATCAGAACAACCTCAAAATGCATACATTGATGAAGTATGGAAAAAGACACCAGGAAGAAATGGTCTGAACGTGAATATCGGGGAAAGTTACGATAAAATGAAGAAGAAAGGAGTGTATAATAAATCATTATTAGTTTTTGACCAAATCCCTCCTGAGAAGAAGCTAACAGATTTGCCTGCCTCTCCCATCTATAGAGGGCATCCAGAAAAGAAGGCCGTCTCCTTTTTAATTAATGTGTCATGGGGAACTGAACATATTCCTGATATTTTAAATGTGTTAAAAGAACATGATGTTAAGGCCACTTTCTTTATTGAAGGTAAATGGGCTAAAGAAAATGTGAATCTCGTTAAAATGATTGATGAGCAAGGTCATGTCATTGGAAATCATGCCTATAATCATCCCGTCATGTCTCGATTATCACAGGAAGAGATTGATGAACAAATCATGCAAACAAATGATGTTCTCCACGCAATTACCGGGAAAGATCCGAAATGGTTTGCCCCTCCTAGTGGGGACTATACAGACGAAGTCGTTCAATCCGCTCACGATTTAGCAATGGAAACGATTCTCTGGACCGTTGATACGGTCGATTGGAAGAATCCATCTGTATCTGTTATGATGAACCGGGTTGTCCCTAATTTGCATCCAGGAGCAATGATACTAATGCATCCTACGGTTCCAGTCGTAAATGGATTACAACCGATGATTACAGAAATTAGGAAATCAGGTTATAAAATTAGTACGGTTAAAGAGCTACTTAGTGAAGAGAGATAAGATTACTCGCACTTACATACTTCAACATAGGAGGACATTATGGTAGAGAAACATACAAGTGAGAATGGGGTACGGATTGTCTTAGAAAATGTACCGGAAGTAAGATCCGTAACGATCGGTATATGGGTATTGGCAGGTTCGCGGAATGAAGGAATGCATAATAATGGAATATCACACTTTTTAGAGCATATGTTTTTTAAAGGGACAGAGAAAAGGAATGCTCAAGAAATAGCTGAATCCTTTGATGCAATTGGTGCGCAAATCAATGCCTTCACATCAAAGGAATACACCTGTTATTTTGTGAGAGTACTTGATACGCATAAAGAATATGCATTAGAAATGTTAGTGGATATGTTCTTCGATTCTATATTTGAGGAAGAGGAAATAAAGCGTGAAAAAAAGGTAGTATACGAGGAAATTAAAATGTATGAGGATACGCCAGATGATATTGTACATGATTTATTAGCAAAGGCTGCTTATGGTGATCATCCTTTAGGGTATCCAATTTTAGGAACGGATGAGAGTCTCAAAGAAATTACCCAAGCAGCCTTACATACATATAAACAAGAGCGTTACACGGCGGAAAATGTTGTCATCTCCGTTGCTGGCAATGTGGACAGCTCCTTTATTACCGTTATTGAGGATCATTTCGAACGATTGAAACCACAATCACAACAAGCTGTAGTCGAAAAGCCGGTTTTCTTAACGAATGATATGAAGCGAAATAAGGATACCGAACAAGCACATCTATCTCTTGGTTATAATGGACTTCAGCTAGGTGATGAACGTTCATCAAGTTTGATCGTAATGAATAATGTGCTCGGTGGATCGATGAGTTCCAGACTCTTTCAGGAAGTACGCGAGAAAGAAGGACTCGCATATACCGTCTTTTCTTATCATGCCTCTTTTCTTGATAATGGTCTTTTGACGATTTATGCGGGAACCGGAAAAGATAAACTCCCTAAACTTCAAGATACTATCAATCGTGTGGTTGATCATTTTATCACGAATGGATTAACAGATAAGGAATTAAAGAATAGTAAAGAACAGTTAAAAAGTAATATGGTACTTGGTTTAGAAAGTACGAATAGTCGGATGTCACGTAATGGAAGAAATGAATTATTATTAAGTCGCCACCGAACCGTTGATGAAATCATAAAAGATATTGACGGTGTGAGCCATGCATCGATTCAAGAAATTATTGAAGCGACGTTTAAACAAGCAGCTACAACCGCTATTATTGCCCCAAAATAAATGGTTGCACATGCTGAAGTATAACACATATATACACCTCTTTATGCATATCTATGTAGCTATATGGAGGGAATATAGATGCGTTATAAAGACATTAGTGGAAAAGAAATCGTTAATGTTAATCGAGGTTCTAGACTAGGTATTCTTGGGCAAACGGATTTAGAAATTGATGAAAAAACGGGCGAAATTCATGCTTTTATTATTTCAAATTATAAATGGTTTGGGCTGAAAAAAGAGGGAGAAGAAACAAAGATCCCGTGGAGCTCCATTAAGAAAATTGGCGACGATATGATCTTGATTGATGATTAACATTTAATTTAATAAAACGTAGTGAATTTCATCATCCTTTTTCATAGCTAGTTACGATAATGATGCAATTCATTCGAAGGAGTAGATAAGCAAGTGTTATTACGATAAACACTTGCTTTTTTTGTTTTTCAAAAACTCATTCTCACCAACATCCCATCCGCACATAAGCTATAAGAGAACGTTTGAAAATCAGTTTGATATAACCGATTTAAGAGTGGGGGAATGAACAACGATGGACCAGCTCATAGCAATAATAGGCGGTGATGCTCGCTATTTAGAGCTTATACGTCAACTACAAAACTTAGAAAACACAACTATTATCCTTGTAGGATATGACAAAATTGAGCAAGGATTTACCGGTTTAAAACAGTTGGAATTTGATGAACTAGAAGTAGAGAAACTAGACGCGGTCATTTTACCAATTACCGGAACGAATAAGGTTGGGAATGTTGAAGTTATTTTCTCAGATCAGAAAATAAGATTAACGAAACAATGGTTTAATCAGCTCAAAAAAACGGCACTCGTATTTACTGGAATTGACAATGATTATTTAGTAGCGGTAACGAGTGAAGCGGAGGCATCATTAATATCCTTGTTGGATCGTGACGATATTGCAATCTATAATTCCATCCCAACAGCGGAAGGTACGCTTATGATGGCCATGGAGAATACGGATTATACGATTCATTCTTCCCGGGTTTGTGTTGTTGGGTTCGGTCGGGTTGGGAACACCGTTGCAAATAAATTTTCAGCTTTAGGTGCGAAAGTATCTGTTAGCGCAAATAGCATTAGAGATCTAGCACGTATAACAGAAATGGGACTTACCGCAATTCCACTCCAATCCATTCATAAGCATATTGCAGACTGCGATATACTCATTAACACGATTCCGGCGAAAGTAATTGGCAAGCAAACCATTCAGGAACTCCCGGCACATAGTATGATTATTGATTTAGCATCAAAGCCAGGGGGAACGGATTTTGATTATGCTAAACAACGTGGAATCAAAGCGATCTTATCAAAGAGTTTACCGGGAAGTGTGGCACCAAAAACGGCTGGAAAGATTTTAGCAGATGTCATCAAGCAATATCTATTTGTGACAAGGGATGAATAACAGATAAGTTAGTGAAAACAATTTTTTAATTCATTGAATGAATTTCATAATTACCGAAATCAGCTACGTCGATACAATATGTAGTTAAGAACGATTCGGCGAAACTATATATTGTATCGGTGTTGCACTAAACCGGTATTATGAAATTCATTATCATTATGTAATCAATTCATTCAATAGAAAGGAAAAGATATGATGAATGTAAAAGGAAAGCGTATAGGCTTTGGTTTAACGGGATCCCATACGACTTATCATAAAGTATTTCCGCAGATGGAAAAACTCATGGCTGCAGGTGCTGATGTAATACCAATCGTATCGTATACGGTCCAAAATACAAATACAACATACGGTAAAGCGGCAGATCATATTGCGAAGATTGAATCCATTACGAAACGTCAGGTCATTTCTACGATTCCAGGGGCGGAACCTCTAGGGCCGAAAGAACCATTGGATTGTATGGTGATCGCTCCCTTGACCGGGAATTCTTTAAGCAAATTAGCACATGCATTTTCAGATTCACCCGTCTTATTTAGCGCAAAATCAACGATGCGTAATCAAAATCCAATTGTTTTAGGAATTTCTACAAATGATGCACTTGGATTAAATGGGGTTAATTTGATGCGCTTAATGGCAAGTAAATTAATCTATTTTGTCCCATATGGTCAAGATGATCCCTATGGGAAACCGAACTCACTCATCTCAAATATGGATTATTTAGTAGATGCTGTGGAGAGCGCCCTCGAATTTAAACAAATACAGCCAATTATATTACCATATTTACATGAAAATATGGTAAAATAGACTTTTAGGACTTCTAATTGTAGTATAATAGAGATTGATATTGTTGAGGGGAGTATTGACTAATGACAAAAAAATCATCATTTAACGTAGCAGTAGTAGGCGCAACAGGTGCAGTTGGCGAAAAAATCTTGCACTTTTTGGACGATAAGAATTTACCAATCAATGAGTTAAAACTTCTATCATCACCGAGATCGGCTGGGAAGAAGTTAACATTTAAACATAAGGAAATAATAGTAGAAGAGGCAAAACCTGAAAGCTTTAAGGGCATTGATATTGCTTTATTTTCCGCTGGTGGATCCGTAACGGAGGAGCTAGCGGGAGAAGCGGTCAAACATGGTGCGATTGTGATCGATAATACGAGTGCATATCGGATGGATCCAAAGGTACCTCTTATTGTACCAGAGGTGAATGCATCTGAATTAAATCAGCATCAAGGAATCATTGCAAATCCAAACTGTTCAACGATTCAAATGGTCGTAGCCTTACAGCCGATTCGTGAAGCATTTGGTCTGTCACGGGTTATCGTGTCAACCTATCAAGCGGTATCAGGAGCAGGATTACAAGCACCTGATGAATTGGTTAACCAAACAAAACAGTATCTAAATGATGAGGAAATGACCGCTGAAATTCTTCCGGCTGGATCAGATAAAAAACATTATCCAATTGCATTTAATGCGCTACCACAAATCGATGTATTTCAGGATAATGGATACACAGCGGAAGAAATGAAAATGATTAACGAAACAAAAAAAATATTTAGTGAACCCGATTTATCAGTAGCGGCAACTTGTGTTCGATTACCTGTCGTTACGTCACATGCGGAGAGTGTGTATGTGGAGGTCGACAAGGAAGGTGTGACCGTTGAAGAGATGTGGGAAGTGTTAAGTGGTGCGGAAGGTATTGTTTTACAAGATGATCCGAGCACACAAACTTACCCAACACCGTTGTCTGCAGCTGACAAAGAGGATGTTTTTGTTGGACGCGTCAGAAAAGATTTAGATAATGACCGTGGTTTCCATTTATGGGTTGTTAGTGATAATCTAATCAAGGGTGCTGCATTAAACACGGTACAAATTGCACAAACTTTAATTAAAAATAATTTAATATAAAGGGAATTTTAAAAGCTGGGGTGTCACAATGCAAATTTTAGTTCAAAAATTTGGCGGGACTTCCGTTCAAAATGAGGACAATAGAAATCACGTGCTGAAGCATATTAAAGATGCATTAGTTAAAGAATATAAACTAATCGTAGTTGTATCAGCCTTAGGTAGAAAGCCTGATCCATATGCAACAGATACATTACTTGATATGGTTGATTTTCCTGCAAATCACAATTCAAAACGAGAGCTTGACTTGTTAATGGCTTGTGGAGAAACCATTTCTTCGATCGTCTTATCAAATGAGTTGCAAAAGAATCATATTCGATCGACTGCCTTAACGGGTGCACAAGCTGGGTTTATTACGAACGCCGATTTTAACAAAGCAAAAATAAAAGAAGTAAGACCAGAGCGATTAATGAAAGAGTTTGAAACGCATGATGTGGTTGTTGTTGCCGGTTTTCAAGGACAAACAGAAACAGGGGAAATAACGACCATTGGGCGAGGTGGAAGTGATACGACAGCAGCAGCAATTGGAGCTGCTGTCGATGCAGAACGTATTGAAATTTTTACAGATGTAAAAGGGATTATGACAGCTGATCCACGGGTCGTACCATCGGCGAGACCGCTAGATATTGTCACGTATACGGAAATATGTAACCTAGCTTATCAAGGGGCGAAGATTATCCACCCGAGAGCTGTCGAGATTGCGATGCAAGCTAAAATTCCCATGCGCGTAAGGTCAACATACTCGGAAGATATGGGGACATTAGTGACCACTTCAAGAGTGCAAGAAAACGGAATTGATATACCGGATCGACTCATAACAGGGATTGCCCATATCGATGAAATCGCACAAATCAAAGTGCCGATGATTGAAGATGAAAGTCGGTTACAATCTGACGTATTTAAGGCGATGGCTGAAGCGGGAATTTCTGTTGACTTCATTAACATTTCTCCTTCTGGAGTCATTTACACCATTCCAGTTGAAGCGATTAATCGGGCTGTATCCATTTTGGAAACATTAGGGTTCCAGCCTGAGATTACGGAGAATTGTGCTAAAGTGTCTGCAGTTGGAGCTGGGATGACTGGTGTTCCAGGAGTTGCATCACGGATTGTTCAAGCGTTAACCGATGCAGAAGTGAATATATTGCAATCTGCTGACAGTCATACAACAATATGGGTACTTATTAAAGAAGAAGATATTAAAAAGGCTGTCAATGCCTTACATGATGCCTTTGAATTGAGCAAGGCAGATCCGGAACAAGTGTGAGATAAACTATTTTGTAGAAGAGAAAGGTGAAAATTATGGAATTTGGCACCGTATTGACAGCAATGGTAACACCATTTGACACGGAAGGTAATATTGATTTTGCTGTGACAACGCTGGTAATAGAAGATTTACTAGCGAATGGAACCGAGGGGATTGTTGTGGCTGGTACAACGGGCGAGTCACCGACGTTATCAGATGAAGAGAAACTTGCATTATTTAAGCATGTTATAGGTGTCGTAAATAAACGTGTCCCCGTAATCGCGGGTACAGGTAATAATAATACAGCAGCATCCATTACATTAACGAAAGAGGCTGAAGCATTGGGTGCAGACGCCATTATGCTTGTCACACCTTATTATAATCGACCGGATCAGCAAGGTCTTTATATGCATTTTTCAACCATCGCAGAAACAACGACATTACCTGTGATGTTATACAATATACCGGGCCGTTCTGTCGTTAATATGGACGCAGAAACAACCATTCGACTCAGTAAAATTGATAATATTGTCTCGGTTAAAGAGGCTAGCGGAGATCTTGATCAAGTGTCAACGATAATCGAGCATACCGCCGATGACTTCAGTGTCTATTCCGGTGATGATAGTACGACTTTACCAATCTTAGCAATTGGTGGAAATGGGGTTGTTTCTGTCGCATCTCATGTGATCGGTAATGAAATGAGCGATATCGTCCGTTTATATACTGCTGGGCAAAACAAAGAGGCCGCCGCTATGCATCGGAAAGTTCTTCCCGTTATTAAAGGGCTATTCAAACAGCCTTCTCCGGCTCCTGTGAAGGCTGCCTTACAGTTGAAGGGCATCGACGTTGGTCATGTACGATTACCATTAGTCGACCTATCTACGGAAGAACGGGAAGCATTAAAAGACTTACTTCGTTATTAAAGGTCTTTATATTAAACAACAGTCGCATGGAACACTCTCTTCTGGTTCATACTAAGATTAGTTTGATTAATCTTGACAGAAGGAGTGTTTTTTTATGAATTCAAATAATCACGAAGATGCTAAAGGAGAAACAAAAGAAGCACCAAAAAAAGACGAGAAGACAGAATCCTCCATTGTGGAAAAGATCCAAGAATTAGGGCAGTCGAATATTCCACAAGTTCCAGATTCAAATGTTCATGTCTTAACAATTATTGGGCAAGTTGAGGGTCATATTCAATTGCCACCGCAAAATAAAACGACGAAATATGAACATTTATTACCACAGCTTATTGCGATTGAACAAAATCCGAAAATAGAAGGCTTAGTTATTTTATTGAATACCGTTGGTGGGGATGTAGAGGCTGGGCTCGCCTTAGCAGAAATGATCGCCTCGATATCCAAACCAACCGTCTCCATCGTCCTTGGTGGCGGCCACTCCATTGGTGTTCCGATTGCCGTAGCAACTAATTATTCTTTCATTGTACCGACAGCTACGATGACGATTCATCCCATTCGCTTAAACGGGCTCGTGATTGGTGTACCGCAAACCTTTGAATACTTGGATAAAATGCAAGATCGGGTGATTAATTTCGTCACCAATCACTCTCATATTAAAGAGGAAAAGTTTAAAGACCTGATGTTCGCAAAAGGAAATCTGACGAGAGATATCGGGACGAATGTGGTTGGGGTGGATGCGGTAGAATATGGGCTAATTGATGAAGTTGGGGGAGTCAGTGAGGCGATGAAGAAAATAGCGGAACTGATTGAAGATGATCAGGAACAGAGTGAGGTGCTCCAATGATTTTATATACGCCTTTATCAGAGGCAGACATCTATCCAGAGGATTATTCGGAAACGAGCAAACGAAAATCGGTTTTGCACGAAGGTCGACTGTTATATGTGGAGGAGCTTGAACCCGGTTCTTATCAACTACTGCAATTGTTATCAACAGACCCGCAAGATTTTTTAGATGCAAAATATACTCCAGGTAAAAACATATTCTAATCAGTAGAACCCCTATTCGTATCTAGGTAAAATATGCTATACTAGTTAATGAATTTCATAATCCCCATTTATAGCTACGAGCATCGCTTGTTACGGTAATTATGAAATTCATTTTAGTAAATAGCGATGAGTTAAATAAAGCCCTTGCCAACCGTTTTTCGGCAAGGGTTTCTTATCATAGAGAAGATGAGTCAACCGAATAAGGGGGGGTGAGAAAATGGCTAAAAAGAGAAAGAAAAAGAAACAGGGAACAAAGAAGCGCAAGCAACAAATTAAATTTGAATTACTCGGATTGCTGTTTATTTTCCTCGCTATTTTTGGTAGTGGTGCAGGTGCCATTAGCGATGGAGCCATCCCGAGTGGCCTCGAAAACTTATTTCGCTTTGTTTTAGGATTCTGGTATTTTACCGCTTCGATAGCATTACTAATTGTTGGTATCATGTTATTCATCAAGCGGCGCTTTCCAAATTTTACAGACAAGAAATTGATCGGATTTTATATGGGCTTTTTAGGCCTATTATTGCTGACACATATTCAGACGTATGAACCAATGTTATTGATGACAACAGATCCCTCCATTTTACGTTTAACATGGGATCATTTTCTCGCTTATGTAAACAATGAAGGGCCAGCATCACAATTAGGTGGTGGTTTTGTAGGTGGATTATTGTTTACCTTTACCTATTATTTATTTTCAGCGATTGGGGCGAAGATTGTCGCCGTCTTTTCAATCATCATTGGGTTTATTTTCATGACTGATCTTTCCCTAGGAGAGTTTCTCACAACAATTTGGAAAAAAGTCGTATCTACATATGAAAAAGGGAAAGAAAAAGTCGGACAGTATCGTACCGATAAAAAAACGAGTAAGGACGAAGTAGAAATAAACCCACCGAAAAACATCGTAAAAGAAGTTGAAGACGAGCCTGTTATACAAGATTTTACAGAAATATCTTATGCACTGGATCAAGCAAAACAAGAAAAAAAACCTGAAATTGATCAACGTGTGGAAGAGGTTAAAGATGAAACGGGATCTGATATCATCATTCCATCTGTCGAGGTGGGGGAAGTTGAAAATTATGAGTATGAGCTCCCTTCAACAAATTTATTAACAGAACCCGCACAAAACTCGCAGCAATATGAGAAGTCAAAAATTCAAGCGACTGTCCGTACGTTGGAAACGACCTTTCATAGTTTTGGTGTGAAGGCAAAAGTAACCAAAGTCCATGTCGGCCCAGCCGTTACAAAATATGAAGTGTATCCAGATGCTGGGGTTAAAGTGAGCCGAATTGTTAGTTTACATGATGATTTAGCGCTGGCCTTAGCCGCCCAAGATATTCGAATCGAAGCACCAATTCCTGGTAAATCAGCGGTTGGTATCGAGGTGCCGAATCAAGATGTTGCGACGGTCTCCTTACGGGAAGTATTAGATGTTGCAACAACACAATCATCAAAATTATTATTTGCTCTTGGGAGAGATATTTCCGGAGATGCTGTCGTCGGAGAATTAAATGAAATGCCTCATCTATTAATTGCCGGAGCGACAGGTAGTGGTAAAAGTGTTTGTATCAACGGCATTATTACAACAATTTTAATGAGAGCGAAGCCGCATGAGGTAAAAATGATGATGATTGACCCTAAAAAAGTAGAGCTTAATGTTTATAATGGGATCCCCCATTTACTAACACCTGTGGTGACGGATCCGAAACAAGCATCGCAAGCATTGAAGAAAGTAGTTGCAGAAATGGAAAGAAGATATGAGCTCTTTTCCGAAACAGGGACGAGACACATTGAAGGATATAATGAATATCTTAAAAAGAATGAACAGAGTGACGGAGAAGAGGTAGCTAACCTACCATATATCGTCGTCATAGTGGACGAGCTTGCTGATTTAATGATGGTTGCTTCTAAAGATGTGGAAGATTCAATTACACGACTTGCCCAAATGGCTCGGGCAGCAGGCATTCATTTAATCATCGCAACACAAAGGCCGTCTGTTGATGTTATTACAGGGGTTATCAAAGCAAATATCCCATCAAGGATTGCATTTAGTGTATCCTCACAAATCGATTCACGAACGATTTTAGACACGGGGGGAGCGGAGAAGCTTCTAGGTCGAGGCGATATGTTATACATTCCCGTTGGTATGTCTAAGCCGGTTAGAGTACAAGGTGCATTCTTATCTGATGAGGAAGTGGAACGGATCGTGGCGCACTGTGTTGGTGAGCAGGAAGTCGCCTATCAAGAGGAAATGATCCCGTCAGAGGTCGCGGAGATAACTTCTGAAGCCGAAGATGAACTGTATGGGGAAGCTGTCCAGTTGATTACGGACATGCAAACAGCAAGTATCTCCATGTTGCAGAGAAGGTTTAGAATTGGGTATACGCGTGCAGCTAGATTAATAGATGAAATGGAAGTAAGGGGAGTTGTTGGTCCCTACGAAGGAAGTAAGCCGAGAACCGTCTTGGTTTCGAAAGCAACGGAGGACATCACATCCACCCGCTAGCTTCCCGTTTATTGTTCTATACGTTAAAGAATGTGAAAAAACGAAGATACTTATAGATAATAGTTGAGTGATAATGCGTTCCATTATATGATAGTTTGTGGAAGAATCTACATTAGCTTCATAAAATAGAAGGGGGTATTTCAGATGAAGAACCGGAAATATTCATTGTTTTTCGTCCTCGTATTAAGTGTAGCCATGTTTTTAGCTGCCTGTGGGAGCTCAGATGATGCAGAATCCGATGATAAAGACGCTGCAGAGGATGATTCAGATTACAGTGTAGGACTTGTTACAGATGTTGGCGGGGTAGATGATAAATCATTTAACCAATCCTCATGGGAAGGGTTACAAGAATGGGGAAAAGAGCATGGATTAGAGGAAAAAGAAGGGTATGAATATGCTCAATCTGACGATGAAAGTGATTATTTACCAAACTTAAATCGCTTTGTACGGAATGACTATAATTTAATTTTTGGAATTGGTTTTATGTTAGAGGATGGCATTGATACAATCGCTGAACAGCATCCCGATGCAAATTTTGCTATTGTTGACTCTGTTGTTGACCAACCAAACGTTGCGAGCATTAATTTTGCGGACCATGAAGGATCGTTTTTAGTCGGCGTAGCAGCTGCACTTAAAACAGAGACAGATAAAGTAGGTTTCATTGGTGGGGTTGATTCAGAGACCATCAATAAATTTGAAGCAGGATTCGTGGCAGGTGTGAAATCCATCGATAATACGATTGATGTAGACGTTCAATATGCTGGTGCATTCGACGCTGCCGATGATGGAAAGTTAATTGCTTCTAATATGTATAATAATGATGTCGATATCATTTATCACTCTGCTGGTGGAACAGGTACGGGTGTGTTTGCACAAGCGAAAGACATAAAACATAATGATCCCGATCGTGATGTTTGGGTCATCGGGGTGGACCGTGACCAGTATGATGAAGGTGTGATCGATGACTATAATATTACCTTGACGTCGATGCTGAAGCGCGTTGATATAGCGGTTCAGGAAGTAAGTAATATGGGGATGGAAGGCGAATTCCCTGCTGGGGAGACACTTGAATTTGCAATCGAAGATGATGGGATTGGTATCAGTTTGAAAAACGAAGATGCGTTAACAGACGATATGATTGAAACCATTGACGAATGGAAAGAAAAGATTGTTAATGAAGAGGTAGATGTACCAGCGACACATGAGGAATTAAAAGAATTTGAAGACGCACTATAATATACAAGAGGCTGGATTTTTCAGCCTTTTCTTAAGATTTCACAAAGATCGCAAATAAAGAGTGTTGATTGGCTTGATCAATCTTTTCATTTGCGATCTTTCTATGTTAATGGATGAGAAGGAGTGAAGAGAAGTGGAGTATATTATTGAAATGCTAGACATACGGAAGGAATTCCCGGGAATTGTCGCCAATAACAATATTACCGTCCAGCTAAAGAAAGGCGAGATACATGCCTTACTTGGGGAAAATGGAGCGGGAAAGTCAACCCTTATGAATGTGCTATTTGGTTTGTACCAACCGGAACAAGGTGAAATTCGCGTACATGGGAAAAAGGTACATATTACAGATCCTAATGTGGCCAATAAGTTAGGAATTGGTATGGTACATCAACATTTTATGCTCGTGGATACATATACCGTGACAGAAAACATAATCTTAGGTCATGAGCCTACGTTTCTAGGCTTTATTAAGCTTAAACAGGCAGAGCAAGAAATTCAGGAGTTATCTGATCGATATGGTTTACAAGTTGATCCATCCGCAAAGATTAGCGATATATCCGTGGGGATGCAACAGCGCGTGGAAATATTGAAAACCCTTTATCGTGGGGCAGATGTACTTATTTTCGATGAACCGACTGCCGTATTAACCCCACAGGAAATTAAAGAACTGATGGACATTATGAATTCATTAATTGCTGAAGGTAAATCGATCATATTAATTACACATAAATTAAAGGAAATTAAGCAAGTGTGTGATCGTTGCACTGTTATTCGTAAAGGTGAAGGTATTGGCACAGTCGATGTGGACAATACGAGTGTGGCGGAATTGGCTTCTTTAATGGTCGGAAGAGAGGTCAGCTTTAAAACAGATAAAAAACCAGCATCTCCACGAAATGTCGTCCTTCGTATAGAAGATCTTGTTGTGAAAGATTCTAGAAAGATAGACTTGGTTAAAGGCTTGGATCTGGAGGTACGGGCGGGAGAGATTATTGGGATTGCGGGAATTGATGGGAATGGGCAAACAGAATTGATCGAAGCGATAACAGGCCTGCGGAAAAGTGAATCAGGAGAAATCTGGTTAAAAGAACGAGAAATCACTCATTTATCACCACGAAAGGTGACGGAAAGTGGGCTTGGACATATACCACAAGATCGTCAGAAATTCGGACTTGTACTGGACTATACGATAGGGGAAAACATTGTCCTGCAAACCTATTATCAGGAACCTTATTCAACATTTTCAGTCTTAAATCATACGGAAATTTATGCAAAAGCAAATCAGCTTATTGAAGAATACGATGTGCGAACACCTAGTGAATATACAAAGGCACGCGCTTTATCAGGTGGAAATCAACAAAAGGCGATTATCGGTCGTGAAGTAGATCGGTCACCAGACATCTTGATTGCAGCCCAGCCTACTCGAGGGTTAGATGTCGGAGCAGTAGAGTTCGTTCACCAAAGACTCATCGAGGAACGTGATAAAGGGAAAGCAATTTTACTGATTTCTTTTGAATTGGATGAAATTTTAAATCTCAGCGATAAAATTGCGGTCATGTTTGACGGGAAAATTGTGGCTCAAGTGAAACCAGAAGAGACAAATGAACAGGAATTAGGCTTGTTAATGGCAGGTAGTGAAAGTCAAAAGGTTGGTGGTGACTCATGACATCGAATCGCATGTTTAATATACTTGTACCGATCATAGCGGTTGTATTTGGCTTGCTGTCAGGTGCCCTATTAATGTTGATCTTTGGTTATAATCCAATTGAAGGTTATCTGGCATTATGGCGTGGCGCTTTTGGCGACATTTACTATTTTGGTGAAACCGTTCGGCAAATAACCCCTTATATTTTAACGGGCTTGGCCGTTGCATTTGCTTTCCGTTCAGGACTGTTTAATATCGGTGCGGAAGGACAAGTAATTGTCGGGTGGTTAGCGGCCGTATGGATTGGTACGACTGTAGATGCGCCGATGATCATTCATTTACCTTTAGCGATTATAGTAGCTGCAGTAGCAGGCGGACTATGGGGCTTTATACCAGGTTTGCTAAAAGCGAAACGCGGGGTACATGAAGTTATTATTACGATCATGCTGAATTATATCGCTCTGCGTAGTGCGAATGCGATCATTCGCGGAATGCTCACAGAAGGTAAAGATAAAACGGAAAACATAGCACCAACAGCTTCATTGGCTTCTGAATGGTTGCAGGGATTAACTGACTTTTCACGTCTTCATTATGGAATTCTTATTGCCTTATTGATTGCTTTCATCATGTGGTTCATCATCGAGCGTACGACATTAGGTTTTGAGATGAAGTCGGTCGGGTTTAATAAGCATGCATCTAAATATGCAGGAATGAATGTTAGTAAGAACATTATTTTAGCCATGGTTATCTCCGGAGCTTTTGCTGGTGTAGCTGGGGCGATGGAAGGCCTTGGAACGTTTGAAAATATTAGGGTGCAATCAGGATTTACCAACTTAGGTTTTGACGGTATTGCCGTTGCTTTGTTAGGATCCAATACAGCACCAGGTGTCATACTCGCCGCGATTTTGTTTGGTGTGCTTAAGGTAGGATCACTAAACATGCCTACTGAAGCTGGCGTACCAACGGAGTTAGTTGATATTATTATTGCGCTCATCATCTTCTTTGTTGCTTCTAGTTATTTAATCAGATGGCTGATGCTTCGTTTTAAAAAGGAGGAGAATTAAATGGGAATTATTGATCAGTTACAATCGATCATTCCACTCGTGTTGTTCTTTTCAGCGCCGCTAATTTTTACGGCTTTAGGCGGAGTATTCAGTGAGCGGGCAGGTGTAGTCAATATTGGATTAGAAGGGTTAATGGTAATGGGTGCCTTTTCCGGCATTGTCTTTAACCTTGCTTATGCAGATGTATTTGGTTCCTTTACCCCTTATCTATCCATGTTGGTCGCGATGATCGTCTCCGCATTGTTCTCGATTATTCATGCGGTTGCATCGGTATCACTCCGAGCAAATCAAGTGGTTAGTGGGGTTGCCATTAACTTTTTGGCTTTAGGATTAGGTGTCTTTTTGACAAAACAGTGGTATGGAAAAGGACAAACAGATAAGATCTCAGAACCCTTTTATTCAACCAATATTCCCATTCTGGAAAAGATCCCAGTTATCGGAGAGATGTTTTTTCAAGGGGTTTTTATACCCTCATACATTGCGATCATTTTAGCTTTTGTCGCGTGGTTTGTACTATATAAAACCCGGTTTGGCTTACAATTGCGTGCGGTGGGAGAGCATCCAATGGCCGCAGATACAAATGGAATTAACGTATATAAAATGCGTTATATCGCCGTTATTATTTCTGGTGCACTTGGTGGATTGGGTGGATCGGTATTCGCATTGATCATTACAGGGGACTTTTCTAACACGACGATTGTTGGTCAAGGGTTTATGGCACTGGCAGCCGTTATTTTTGGGAAATGGCATCCTCTAGGCGCATTAGGAGCCGCATTATTCTTTGGTTTCGCCCAAAGTCTAAGTGTTATCAGTTCTGGAGTTCCATTTCTTGAAGATATCCCTAACGTCTATTTATTAATCGCACCATACGTTTTAACCATCCTAGCCTTGGCTGGATTTATCGGCCGTGCAGAAGCACCGAAAGCCAATGGGGAACCTTATATCAAGGGAAGTCGATAATTAACGTCTAGATAGAATAAAATAGGCACGTTAGATAACAATAAGTAAAATTAAGTTTGCTTATTCAGGCAACATACAATGATGGAGGGAAAACAATGAATAAAATTGTGGAAGAGAACGTTAAAGAGCAGGGAATACATATTCATGTCGTTCCGAGTAAGAAATTTAAGACAATCAATATTGTTGCGAAATTCAGAGCACCATTATCGCGTGACACGATAACGATGCGCGCATTACTTCCTTATTTGCTAAGACAAGGTACGAAAAGTTATCCGTCAGAGCAAGCATTACAATTAAAGCTTGATGAGCTTTATGGTGCGGTACTGCGGATTGATGGGGCGAAAAAGGGGGATCACCATATCATGAGTGTTCGGCTCGAAATCGCGAATCAGAACTATATTTCGGATGAATCATCGATTATAACGGAAGCACTTACCTTATTAAAAGAGGTTATTTATGAGCCCAACACAACCGATGATTCATTTGATCCGGTTATTTTTAAGCGCGAAAAGGAAACGTTACAACAAAAAATGAATGCTGTAATCGATGATAAAATGGCCTATGCGAATCGCCGGATGATTGATGAGATGTGTGCGGGGGAGGCATATGCAACCCATGTTCATGGATATGAAGAGGATTTAGCAAAGCTAGATGCGGCGACAATGTATAAATATTATCAATCGCTAGTAGTAGAGGATCGCCTGGATATTTATGTTTTAGGAGATTTTGACGAACAATTAATGAAAGAAGAACTGACATCACGCTTTCCGAAGCGAGAACATGCAGGAAAGATCACTACAAAACCAGAGAATTGGACGAAGCGGGACGAACCCCAAGTCATCATTGACAAACAAGATATTCAACAAGCTAAACTGCATCTAGGCTATCGTACAAATAGTACCTATCAAGATGACGATTATCACGCATTACAAGTATTTAACGGTATTTTTGGAGGATTTCCAAGTTCGAAATTGTTTATCAATGTACGCGAGAAAAATAGCCTCGCTTATTATGCAGCATCTAGAATCGAAAGCCTTAAAGGCCTACTCATTGTATTTAGCGGAATTGCCGCAGCCGATTATGAACAGGCGAAGGAAATTATCGAATTGCAAATGACGGCTATGAAAAACGGTGAGTTTACCGAGGCTGAAGTAACCGAAACGAAAGATCTACTTATTAATCAGTTATTAGAAACATTAGACAATCCACAAGGTATCATTGAGTTGTTGTATCAACAGGTTCTAGCTAATAAGGTGATGACTCCAGATGATTTCATTGCAGGTATCAAGCAGGTTACGACAGAATCTGTGCGGAATATTGCGAATAAAATCGAAGCCGATACCGTTTATTTATTAACAAGTGAAGGAGATGGTACAGATGAATAAACAAACCTATCAAGATATCGAAGAAACCGTTCATTCAAAAAAACTTGATAACGGACTGACGGTGATCTTATTACGTAAACCGGAGATGTCAAAAACATATAGTTTGTTTTCTACTAAATATGGATCGATTGATCAAACGTTCACTCCGATTGGTGAAAAGGAAATGGTCACCGTCCCAGATGGTGTCGCACATTTTCTAGAACATAAGCTGTTTGAAAAGGAAGACCGTGATGTTTTTGCCGACTTTGGCAGACAAGGGGCTTCACCAAATGCCTATACTTCATTTACGAATACCGCTTATTTATTTTCGGCAACGGACAATATTGAACAAAACGTAGAAACACTCCTTGACTTTGTCCAAGAACCATATTTTTCAGAGCAATCTGTGGAAAAAGAAAAAGGAATCATCAAACAAGAAATAATGATGTATGATGATCAGCCTGATTGGCAAGCGATGATGGGTACCATTAAGAGCCTGTTTAAAAACCATCCGGTAAAAACGGATATTGCTGGCACGGTTGCGTCCATCGAAACGATTACCAAAGACGATTTGTACACCTGTTACCATACATTTTATCATCCGGAGAATATGACGCTCTTCATCGCAGGTAACTTTGCTGTGGAAGAGATGATGGCTATGATTGAGACGAATCAAGCAAATAAATCATTTACTAAAATGGATGAGATTATGCGGGATTATCCTGAAGAACCGGAAGAAGTAGCGATAAAGAAACATCAAATAACGATGCCTGTGTCCATACCTAAATGCATGGTGGGCATTAAGGAGTCATCGGAAGAATTATCCGGCGCAGCGTTTATAAAAAAGGATTTACTTCAAGGTATGATCGTCGAACATTATTTCTCAAAAAGTGGTGCTTTTTATCAAGAATTATATGCGGAGCAATTAATTGATGCCAGCTTTGAATTCAGCACAAGTTTGGAAGCGAATTTCGGCTTTACGATGATCGGTGGGAATACAAAACAACCAGATGCATTCGCCAATAAAGTGAAAGAGTTATTAATCAGTACCCAAACGGCATCTTTAACAGAAGAAGAATTTGCAACAATGAAGAAAAAGGAAATCGGCCAAATGTTACGTGCCATGAATTCACTTGAATATATTGCAAATCAATATACGCATTATCACTCATTTGGCGTTGACTTATTTACGATTATACCGGAAATTCAATCCCTAACGCTTGAGGATGCCAACGATTTCTTACAACATTGGATTCATGAAGATCGTTTGGCAGTTTGTGAAATCGTTGGGGAATAAATAGGGAGAGCATTATGAGAGAGAATGTACTTATAATTGGGGCAAGTGGGGATATTGGTATTGCCATTGCTGAACAGTTAGCAAATGAAGGGTATCAGCTCATTTTACATTATCATCAAAATAGAGAACCGATTTCAATGGTATATAAAACGATAAAAGAATGCGTTTTAACAGAAGTTCAAGCTGATTTAACCGATCCGCATGACGTAGAGAATATGATCGCCAACTTGATGTATCCCGTCCATTCCATCGTGTTTGCTAGCGGGAAAGCTCATTATGGGTTATTTCAAGAGACGCCAGAACAAACAATCAATGATATGCTATCCATGCATGTCAAAGCCCCCTTATTCATTACAAAACATTTCTTACCAGCAATGATTAACCGGAAGTCTGGAAAGATTGTTTTTATTACATCGATATGGGGACATGTTGGAGCTAGTTTCGAAGTTGTCTATTCAACCGTTAAAGGGGCTCAAAATAGTTTTGTAAAATCATTAGCTAAAGAAGTGGGGCCTAGTGGGATTTCCGTTAACGGAGTAAGTCCGGGATTTATTGATACGAAAATGAATGAGCACCTCCGACAAGAGGAAAAGGAGGCAATCATCTCAGATATTCCAATGAATCGGTCGGGAAGTCCGAAAGACGTTGCCCATACGGTTCGCTTTCTATTAGATGATGCATCTAATTATATCCAAGGGGAAATTATTAAGGTTACGGGTGGTTGGTAAAGGGATGGATCTACCTATCCTTTTCACATGTATAAATGATGCATTTGTTCAAATACTATACATGTCTAAAGATGAAGGAGGTAGTTCAATGTCTGTTTTAGATAATTTTGGTACGTGGAAAGAGTTCCTTGCCGATAAAATAGACCATGCTGGAGAGCAAGGCATGAGTCATGACACGATCTCTAATATGGCATATCAAGTTGGCGATTATCTATCCAAAAGTGTCGAAGCAAAAAACGAAGAAGAGGCGATTCTAAGAGAGCTTTGGAATGCTGCATCAGAAGATGAACAAAAGGCAATTGCTAGTTCCATGGTGAAACTTGTTCAAAAACAAGGAAAATAATTTCTTTATTTAGTCCAGAAGCTGTATACTAAGGGTACAGCTTCTTTTTTAGGCTTTAAACGAATCTTTAAAATCATATTTATTATACATTGCTTTTATAAATTCGATTAGGTAATATTACAGTAGCTAGTATATAAAGGAGCATATTATGAAGACAACCGAATGGTACTTAGAATATGAACTTCAATATAATCGACCTGGTTTGTTAGGAGATATATCTTCATTATTAGGCATGTTAGCCATTAATATTATTACAATCAATGGTGTTGGAAAAGCGAAACGCGGGATGTTATTGACAGCAAAAGAAGATAAACAAATTACTCGTTTAAAAACAATCTTGGAAACAATGGACACGATAGAATTGATAAAATTGCGTAAACCAAAACTTCGCGATAAACTAGCGGTAAGGCATGGACGTTATATTCACAGAGATGATGACGATCGTAAAACAGTCCGATTTGTACGTGATGAATTAGGCTTGTTAGTCGATTTTATGGCGGAACTTTATAAAAGTGACGGGCATAAGCTTATCGGAGTACGTGGGATGCCACGAGTGGGGAAAACGGAATCGGTTGTCGCAGCTAGTGTTTGTGCGAATAAACGATGGTTATTTGTGTCGAGTACATTATTAAAACAAACGGTACGGAGTCAATTGATTGCGGGAGAGTATAGTGAAGATAATATTTATATAATTGATGGAATTGTATCAAAACAACGAGCAAATGAAAAACATTGGCAATTAATTCGTGAGATTATGCGATTACCAACAATTAAAGTAGTCGAACATCCGGATATATTTATTCAAGCAACAGAGTATGATCTAGATGACTTCGATTATATTATTGAGCTGCGTAATGATGAAAACGAGGAAATTACATATGATGTGATTGAAAAAAACCCGTACGAGCAAAACAATGGCTTCTCTATGTTCGACTTTTAAAATGGAAGGTGTTTAATATGGAAATTGGAAAAGTACTTAAAGAGGCGAGAGAATCACAATCAATCTCACTGGAAAGTTTACAGGAGTCAACGAAGATCCAAAAGCGCTATTTGGAAGCCATCGAAAAAGGTAACTTCCATATCTTACCTGGTACGTTTTATACGAGAGCATTTATCAAAGAGTATGCACATGCGGTTGGTCTAGATGCTGATGCATTATTGATCGAACATGATGCAGAACTTCCATCAACGGAAGAAGAAAAGGACGACGAGGAATATTCACGTATAGAACGAACTGGAAAAAGCCGTACATCAAAAGGTCCAGCAATACTCTCTGCAGCACCAACGATTATCGTCATATTATTAGTTATCGGTATCTTTTTTGTTGCAGTGACGCTCTATCAGAAAGCCGTAAATGATGGAAGTTCAGATCCAGTGGACATGCAAGAGGAAGATGAAATCGTTCGTGATAAAGCTGAAAGTGAACAGAATGATCAAGACGTAGATGATGAAGATGAAAACGAAAAAGACGAAGAAGACGAAGAAGACGAAGAAGAAAAAAATGAGGAAAAAGAAACGGCTTTAAATGTAGTTGATGAAGAAGGTGCTGAATCAAGATTCGAACTCGTTAATGCGGGGGATGAAGTTCTGATTACACTTACTTCCGAAGGTGAGACATGGTTACAAGTCACGAATGAGGATGAGGAATCGCTTTACAATCAATTATTAACAGAAGCAGATTCTCCAGTAGAACTCGATGTATCAGAAGAAAAGCGGGTTTTCTTCAATATTGGTTTTGCTCCCGACTTAAAAATTGATATTAATGGGATTGACTTAGAATATCCAGATGATGTAGACCAAAATGTAGTCCAGAAATTTTGGGTTGATATGGTAGATGACGAAGAATAAGACGTTTAAACCCCTTCCACGACTCATACGGTGGAAGGGGTTTATGCCTGAATAAATATATAGAAGGAGAACAAGACATGAACATACCGAACAAGATCACCCTATCACGTATATTTTTAATCCCACTATTTATTCTTTTATTAAGTATTCCTTTTAATTGGGGAGAATGGAATATCGGGGAGACGACATTACCGATTAGTCATTTTGTCGCGGCACTTGTTTTTGCCTTTGCTGCCAGTACAGATTGGTTAGACGGTTATTATGCACGAAAATATAACTTAATTACGAATTTAGGTAAATTTTTGGATCCGTTAGCAGATAAGCTACTCGTTTCTGCGGCGCTTATTTTATTAGTTGAACTTGAGTTAGCGGCAGCTTGGATCGTCATCTTGATTATCAGTAGAGAATTCGCTGTAACTGGTATGAGGTTAGTAGCTGCCGGTGAAGGGATTGTGCTTGCTGCGAGTAATATGGGGAAAATAAAGACCGTTACACAAATCTTAGCGATCATCCTGTTACTGCTCCATAATTATCCGTTCGCTTTTATTGGATTTCCGTTTGCAACCATTGTTTTATACCTAGCTATGATCGTTACCGTCCTATCCGGATGTGACTATTTTATTAAAAACTGGCATGTAATGAGGGATACAAAATGAGTAAACAGCTGAAGTCAGAAGTCATCGCGATTGGCACCGAATTATTACTTGGTGAAATAGCGAATACAAATGCACAGTGGTTATCACAGGAATTAGCATCACATGGAATTGATACATACTACCATACTGTCGTTGGAGACAATTTAGAGCGTGTTGTGGATACTTTTAAGCTCGCCCAAAGGCGTTCAGACATCATCATTGTTTCGGGCGGATTAGGGCCTACTGAGGACGATATGACAAGAGAAGCTTTTCAGAAAATGACGAACATCGAAATGGTTGAACATCCGGTATCGATTCAAAAGATAGAAGCGTTCTATGAAAGGTTACAGTCCACGATGACGCCTAATAACCGACGACAAGCGCGTGTTTTTGTTGATTCCCAGATTATTCATAATGAACTCGGCATGGCTCCAGGAATGATCGTATCGCATCAGGAGAAAACATGGATTTTTCTCCCAGGTGTACCAAGAGAAATGAAACAAATGGCGCGGGATGAAGTCTTTCCATATATACAAAAACGAACGGAAGAAAAGATGGTCATTCAATCCACCACCTTAAAATTTGTCGGAATAGGTGAATCTGATCTAGAACACCGCTTAGCAGATCTCATCCACCAGCAAGATAACCCAACGATTGCTTTGCTCGCGCAAAATGCTGGCGTCGTGATTCGACTTACGGGGAAAGACACGTCAACTGAGAAGGTGAATGATCGCTTGGAACAAACAAGACGTGACATAGAAGCGGTCGTAGGCGACTATATTTATGGCGTAAATGAGGACACGCTTGAAACAAAAGTTAGTACGTTACTGAAACGAAGCAATCTCCGAATCTCCGCAGCAGAAAGTGTAACAGGAGGTATGTTTACTAGTAAAATAATGACAGTAAATGGTGCTTCCGCAGTATGTCCGGGCGGGATTGTCTGTTATGATCCAAAGATTAAAGAGTCGGTATTGCACGTTTCTGCAAATACCATTCGAACAAAAGGTGTGGTGAGTGAAGACTGTGCGGTTGAAATGGCGAAGAATGTTAGTACCATGATGAACACGGATATAGGAATTAGCTTCACAGGTGTTGCCGGTCCTGAACAATTAGAAGGGCAGCCAGTTGGCACCGTTTATATCGCGCTTTACAGTCAGTCAGGAGAACAGCAAGTAAAACGGTACACGTTTCAAGGCGATCGGGAAATGATTAGACATCGTGCAACAATCAAAGGTTTTGAAATTTTATTAAACTTTTTAAAATAGAGAAATAGCGATGTATGATGAACGATAAATGGGTTTTAGAAGGATTTTTATGATGACTTTATTGTTTTAACGGAAATACGGTTATGAAAAAGGGGGAACGTTCATTCGTATTAGTTGGCAATCATACGAAAGAAAAGGTATGATGTAAGTAGATTATTAAAGGGGGAATTCGCTTTGACTGATAGAAAAAAAGCTTTAGATATGGCATTGAAACAAATTGAAAAGCAATTTGGTAAAGGTTCCATCATGAAATTAGGCGAAGGTGCGGCGCAAAAATTAGATTCAATCCCTAGTGGTTCACTAGCATTAGATGTTGCTTTAGGTATTGGCGGTTATCCAAAAGGGCGCGTCATTGAAATATATGGACCAGAATCTTCTGGTAAAACAACCATGTCACTTCATGCCATTGCAGAAGCACAGAAAAAAGGTGGTAGTGCAGCATTTATCGATGCGGAGCATGCGCTTGATCCAAATTATGCAAGGGCACTTGGTGTAGATATTGAAGAGTTGCTATTGTCACAACCGGATACAGGTGAACAAGCACTTGAGATTGCTGAAGCACTCGTCCGTAGTGGAGCAGTAGATATCGTTGTAATTGACTCCGTTGCAGCCCTCGTCCCCAAAGCTGAAATTGAAGGGGAGATGGGAGATTCTCATATTGGGCTACAAGCCCGTTTGATGTCTCAAGCCTTAAGAAAACTTTCGGGAGCGATTAGTAAGTCAAACACCATTGCGGTCTTTATCAATCAGATCAGAGAGAAAGTCGGCGTTATGTTTGGTAACCCTGAGGTAACACCAGGAGGCCGGGCGCTTAAATTCTATGCTTCTATTCGATTGGAAGTCCGTCGTGCCGAAACACTTAAACAAGGAAATGATATGGTTGGAAATAAAACCCGACTAAAAATTGTTAAAAACAAGGTAGCTCCTCCGTTTAAACAAGCCATGGTGGATATCATGTATGGTGAAGGGATTTCCAGAGAAGGTGAAATCCTAGATATTGGTTCAGAATTGGATATTGTTGAGAAAAGTGGCTCGTGGTATTCCTATAAAGAAGAGCGTTTAGGACAAGGACGAGAGAACGCGAAAAAGTTTTTGCAAGAAAATGAAGCGATGTCGACCGAAATTCATGAAGCGATTAGAGCTCACTATGAACTAGACGAAGTCAAAGAAGTAGTAGAATCAGCGGAAGAAGTAGCAGAAAAGTAAACGAAGCATGCTTGTGAACTAGATTCGCTCCTCTGCTTCACGAAAATCCTTTACAGATTATAATCTGTAAAGGATTTTCTATTTTGAATGCACATAAATAAAATTCATAATACTGGTTTAGTGCAACACCGCTACAGCATATAGTTTCGTTGGACCGTTCTTAACTACATATTGTATCGATGTTGCTGATTTGGGTAATTATGAAATTCATTCACATAAATGAATTTCATAATGATCATAACCAGCTAAGCCGATATAGCTATAAAAAGGATTATGAAATCCATTAAAATGTTAAAAATATGAATAATTATGACGTTTGCTTGACAATGATCAAGGGGACAATTAAAATTAAAGTTGTATAGTTTTATATTACTTATTATACAATTTTAAAGTTTACTATTCACTATTCATTGAATCTGGTTACATGCCGACAATAATGAATTTTACAATTTTATAGCAATAGGAGGTGAGATCGTGGACAATCCCTTAATCATCTCCATTTTGCTTGCCTTAATCCTGATCGTCGGTATTGTTGTTGGTTATTTGATTCGTAAATCTATTGCAGAAGCTAAAATTTCTAGTGCGGAAGCTTTAGCAAAACAAATAGTCGAAGAAGCACATCGAAATGCAGATGCCTCTAAGAAAGAGGCACTTCTTGAGGCGAAGGAAGAGAATCATAAACTTCGTCAGCAGGCAGAAGATGAATTACGAGAACGTCGCTCGGAAATTCAAAAGCTTGAAAATCGTCTGATGCAAAGAGAAGAAAATCTGGATAGTAAAAGTGTTACGCAGGACAAGCGTGAACTCATGTTAGAGAAGAGAGAACAAGCACTAACTGAGAGACAACAACAAATTGAAGAAATGGAAAGCAAAGTGGAAGCTACGTTAGAAAAGCAAGAGACCGAGCTTCAGCGCATTTCAGGATATACGAGTGACCAAGCAAAACAAATTATTTTAGAGCGTGTTAAAAAGGAAGTAACCCATGAATCAGCATTAATGATCAAAGAGACTGAAAATCATGCAAAAGAAGAGGCTGATAAAAAAGCAAAAGACATTCTTTCGCTAGCCTTGCAACGTTGTGCAGCAGATCATGTTGCTGAAACAACCGTATCCGTTGTTAACCTTCCAAATGATGAGATGAAAGGTCGAATCATTGGACGAGAAGGGCGTAACATCCGAACGCTTGAAACGTTAACAGGAATCGATTTAATCATTGATGATACACCAGAAGCAGTTATTCTATCTGGATTTGATCCCATTCGAAGAGAAACAGCTCGTTTAGCTTTGGAAAACCTTGTTCAAGATGGCAGAATCCATCCTGCAAGAATAGAAGAAATGGTGGATAAAGCTAGACGTGAGGTTGATGAATATATACGAGAAGTAGGCGAAGAAACTACATTTGAAGTTGGTATACATGGTTTACATCCAGACTTAATTAAAATATTAGGACGCTTGAAATATCGTACAAGCTATGGTCAAAATGTGTTAAAGCATTCTACGGAGGTTGCATACCTCGCTGGCTTACTTGCTGCCGAACTTGGTGAAGACCAAACAATGGCAAGAAGAGCTGGTTTACTTCATGATATTGGAAAAGCAATTGATCATGAAGTTGAGGGTAGCCACGTTGAGATCGGTAAAGAGTTAGCGATGAAATATAAGGAACCTGAGGTTGTAATTAATTCAATTGCTTCCCATCATGGTGACGAAGAAGCTACTTCTGTCATTTCTGTTTTAGTCGCAGCGGCTGACGCATTATCAGCAGCAAGACCTGGAGCAAGAAGTGAAACATTAGAAAATTATATTAAACGATTAGAGAAGCTAGAAGAAATCTCTGAATCATTTACAGGAGTAGAAAAATCATTCGCTGTACAAGCGGGTAGAGAAATTCGCATTATGGTTAAACCGGAAGAAATTGATGACATTACCTCCATTCATATCGCTCGAGATATTAAAAAGCGAATTGAAAGTGAGCTTGATTATCCAGGACATATTAAAGTAACCGTTATTAGAGAAACAAGAGCAGTAGAGTATGCTAAATAGGAATCATTTAAATGAAGCGGTCATGATGATCGCTTCATTTTTTTGACAAATTATTATCTGATATGAAATACTACAAACAGATTAAAAAGATGGGATGAGACGAATTGAAGATATTATTTATTGGAGATGTTGTTGGCTCTCCAGGCAGGGATCAAGTCAAGGACTATTTACCTAAATTAAAAGAAAAATACCGTCCGGCTGTCACGATTATTAATGGTGAAAATGCGGCAGCGGGAAAGGGAATTACGGAAAAAATATATAAAGACTTTTTATCATGGGGAACACAAGTCGTAACATTAGGTAATCATGCTTGGAATAAGCGCGAGGTATTTGACTTTGTTGACGATGCAAAGTATTTAGTGCGGCCGGCTAATTTTCCAGTAGGAAACCCAGGTTATGGCCTCGTCTTTGTCAATGTGAATGGGCTAGAAGTTGCCGTGATTAACTTGCAAGGCCGAACCTTTATGCCAGCTATCGATGACCCATTCCTTAAAGCTGATGAATTAATACTCGAAGCTAAAAAGAGGACCGATCTTATTTTTGTTGATTTCCATGCTGAAGCAACAAGCGAAAAGCAGGCGATGGGTTGGTATCTCGATGGGCGTGTGAGTGCAGTTGTAGGAACTCATACACATACACAAACAGCGGATGAACGAATTTTACCTGGGGGAACTGGCTATATAACGGATGTCGGAATGACAGGTCCATATGATGGCATATTAGGCGTCGAAAGAGAAGCCGTCTTAAAAAGGTTCCTAACGAATTTACCGGTTCGATTTGATGTTGTAAAAAATGGGAGAACTCAATTAAATGGAGTTGTCGTCACGATTGATAAAGCAACAAGTCGAACGAAAAAAATTGAAAGAATATTAATTAACGAAGATCACCCGTTTTTTGGGTGATCTTTTGCGTTCGGAATTCATTGAATCTTTAGAATCATCCAGGCATAATAGGATATGAGTAATAAGCGAACCTCTACGAGAATATAGTAGCCATAGTACTACATTTAGGGTATGAAGGAGGTACTAGTAATGGACATATTAAAAGTTTCTGCAAAATCAAATCCAAATTCTGTAGCAGGTGCACTCGCGAATGTATTAAGAGAACATGGCACAGCGGAATTGCAGGCGATCGGTGCTGGTGCAATTAATCAGTCGGTCAAAGCAGTAGCCATTGCCAGAGGGTTTGTTGCTCCAAGTGGTGTAGATTTAATTTGTATCCCAGCATTTACCGATATTATGATTGATAATGAAGAAAGAACGGCGATACGATTTATTGTCCAACCTAGATAATGAATATGAATAACCATGATTAGTGTTACGTTTGTTCGTAACACTATTTTTATGTGGACGTGTCCTCATCATTTGCTAGGTGAATGAATGTTAAAGTTAACTCCCATATATTACGATCTATTCGTAGCATGCGGGAGTTCGGTGTAGATATTATGGGGTTTTAGTGTCCCATGTGCCGGAAATCATGGAAAATCTGTAGGAATGTCACTTGGGGGTGTCCCATGTGCCGATAATCATGGAAAACCTGTAGGAATGTCACTTGGAGGAGTCCCATGTGCCGATAATCATGGAAAATCTGTAGGAATGTCACTTGGAGGAGTCCCATGTGCCGATAATCATGGAAAACCTGTAGAAATGTCACTTGGGGATTCCCCATGTGCCGATAATCATGAAAAATCTGTAGGAATGTCACTTGGGGATTCCCCATGTGCCGATAATCATGAGAAACCTGTAGGAATGTCACTTGGGGGTGTCCCATGTGCCGATAATCATGAGAAACCTGTAGGAATGTCACTTGGGGGTGTCCCATGTGCCGATAATCATGAGAAATCTGTAGGAATGTCACTTGGGGATTCCCCATGTGCCGATAATCATGAAAAATCTGTAGGAATGTCACTTGGGGATTCCCCATGTGCCGATAATCATGAGAAACCTGTAGGAATGTCACTTGGGGGTGTCCCATGTGCCGATAATCATGGAAAACCTGTAGGAATGTCACTTGGGGGTGTCCCATGTGCCCATAATCATGGAAAACCTGTAGGAATGTCACTTGGGGGTGTCCCATGTGCCCATAATCAGAAAAGCAGCCCTTGTGTGGTCATGTAGAAAGCGCAAGATATCTGTGCTTTATAAATGAGACTACTTAAGAATAGTGTTTGTCGATAATTCCAATTTTAATAAAAAGTCCAACTTATGGTATCATGAATGCACGCTCCTTTCATGTTTATGGAGCATATTATTGTTTGAGGAGATGCTATTTCATAGAGCGGACAAGCTTCACATCCGGAGAATGAGCTTTAAAAAATAAGCATATTTTGAAAGGGGAATATAAATTGGATTTAAATTTAAAAGGTAAGTCCGTTATTGTAACCGCTTCAAGTAAAGGATTAGGAAATGCAACAGCGCAACAATTTGCTAATGAAGGAGCACACATCCTTATTTCAAGTCGAGATGAAGAAGCATTAAAAAAATCAGTCGCCGATATAAAAGAGGTCTCCGGTAATGAAAATGTGCGCTACCAAGTATGCGACATAACAAAGCCAGTTGAAATTAAAAATCTAATCCAAACTGCTGTTGAGTGGAATGGTACTATTGATGTATTAATTAATAATGCGGGGGGACCACCAGCTGGCGGATTTGAAGATTTTTCAGATGATGATTGGTTACAGGCTTATGATCTGAATTTATTAAGTTTTGTTCGTCTCATTCGAGCAGTGATACCACATATGCGCAAAAGTGGCGGCGGTAAAATCGTCAATATTGCATCATCATCGATTAAACAAACATTAGACAATTTAGTTTTATCAAATACATTTCGGGCTGGAATTGCCGGCTTGTCGAAGAGTCTGTCACAAGAATTAGGTCCTGATCAGATTTTAATTAATACCGTCGGCCCCGGACGAATTGCAACGGATCGCGTGGCAACGCTCGATGAAATAAGTGCGGACAAGCGTGGCCTATCATATGAAGAGGT
>Ga0209487_1000540_pt1 | contig 34360 bp, 35 predicted proteins | sample Poulit2012_FD_187524 | JGI IMG/M metagenome (GOLD analysis project Ga0209487, IMG submission 187524) | Agricultural soil microbial communities from Georgia to study Nitrogen management - Poultry litter 2012 (SPAdes) (version 2) | ecosystem: Environmental > Terrestrial > Soil > Agricultural land...
TGAGTGGGAACCGTGTAAAGACGACTCCTGGGTGCGCAAAAACGGTCCGGTGGGTGCCGACCGGGTGGCAGATCACCGCGAGCGGTTGGAACACGGCCGCGACATTATGGCCGAAGCGGGGCTGGGCACACCAACAATTTTTGAAACCCCGCACTACACCGCATCGGTCAACGCCTATGTTGCCATGGCCGAAACCTATGACGCCCGCTATGAGCAGGTCGAATACTTTGCCGGCATGCTCTCGGGTGGGGAACCGGACCCGGAAAACGCGTATGGCCAGATCTTCCCGTATGCGGTGCACGATATTTATGGCTCCACGGTGTATCCAGAAAACCTGCAGAACCCCACCGAAACAGCACAGAATAACCATCCGGCGCGGCCTCCGCAGCACCTGGTAGACCAGGCCGAAGCCAATCTGGCTGTGACCGAATCCACCGCAAGCTTCTACTTCCACCCATTTTTGGATCTGGACTATCTGGCGGAAGTAGTGGACGGCATCAAGGATCTTGGCTATGAGTTTGTCCCCGTGACCGAGCTGGACTAAAAAGTCGCGCCGCCGGGGATGCCTATTCCGTGATGAGCTGCACGAACCGGTAGGCCCCGTGGCGGGTGATCTGCGCGTTAGCGGGGTCGTCCCCGTGGCGCACCACTCGCAGCAGTTCGCCGGCCACCGTAATGACCATCACGCCATCCGGCGCCAATTGAGCTACCAGCTCGGCCGGCAGGTGGCGGGGTTCGGCGGATACCAGAATGCGATCAAATGGTGCGTATTCCGGGGCGCCCAGGGTGCCACGGCGAGCGGTTTTGATGCTGGTCCAGGGCAGGTGCTGGCGCTGCAATACTCCCTGGGCCCGATCGGCCAGCCCTGGCACAAGTTCAATGCCCAACACGCTACCGGTTTCGGTGACTAGATCGCCCAGGATGGCCGTGGTCCAGCCGGAGCCGGCGCCCACATCCAAGACCTTATGACCCGGGCGCACATCCAAGAGTCGCAGCATATCCGCCACCGTGCTGGGCTGCGAGTTGGTCTGATCGTAGCCGATGGGTAACGGAATGTTCTCGGCCGCTCTAGCCTGCTGCGGCCTCGGCAGGAAAGCTTCGCGCGGCCGCCGCTGCATGGCGCGAAGGACCGTGTCTTCGCCACGCTCGGGGGCCGTGGCAGCGACAATATTTTCCCAGTTATTCAGATCCATGGAGGTTCACCTAGGTTGTCAGTTTCACCCACCGCTCGACGAGTTCTTGTAGTACCGGAGCAGCATCGAGATGCCGCACAGCGTTCGTGCCGGTGTCACCGAGAAGTGCACCCATCACCTGGCCGGCAACCAGCGCGGTGGCTTGGGTATGTCCTCCACAGTTTACGGCACGGGTGACCGCCGAAGCATAGAGCTGTTCGGGGGCAACCGGTTGTGCCAGCGCATCGGCCACCGAGCCAAGAGCTGCGGCCAAGACTGTTTGTGCCGTCGTGGGCGTATCCACCCCGCCACCCAGGCCGGTACGGAGCTGCCCGGCCAGTGCTGCGCCGTCGTCGTCCTCTGCCAACCAGTCCAGCACGTGGGTGACAGCTTGGAACAGGGTGGCACCGGACAGCACGTGATGGATGAGCAGACTGTAGGCGGTGGGGGTGCGCCAGTCGCCGTGGGTGAGCACCGCCACCTGCCGCGACATGTTGACCACCCAATCCGCCTCCACCTGGGGGAGCATACCCAACGGCGCGGCCCGAACCAGCGCGTCGGTGCCGGTGGCATCTTGGCCGTGTGGCTTGCGGGGCAGCCCCATATCGGGGTGTTCCAAGCCGGCCGTGGTGGCCTCTTCGACGTGCCCCGGCGACACCGGATGTTGATCAATCCAGCGTTCGGGTGGTACCGGCAGCCCCTCCGGATACGCGCCATACCGGTTGTTATACCAGCGCAGTAAAGCCAACCAGAGGGCGGCCGGCGGATCGGCGGCTTGCCCGTCGGTGGCCCACTCCAAAACCTCCAGCAGCCCGTCGGCCACGTACAGCGTCAACTGGGTTCCGGTAGACGTTGCGGTGCCCTGCGGAGCGATCGCGGCGGCTTCGGCCGCAGCACCCCCGGAGAGCAGACCGGCAATACGCGCAGAGAAGTTATCCATGGTTATATACCTTATCGCGTCCTACCCGGGTGCCTAGACTGAGGGCCATGCGCATACTTCACACCTCCGACTGGCACCTGGGCCGCTCCTTCCACAACACCGACATGCTGGCCGCTCAACAGCACGCCATCGATTTTATCGTCGAGCAGATCACCCAGCGCACCATCGACCTGGTACTGATTTCCGGGGATGTTTATGACCGGGCGCTGCCACCCGTGGATGCGGTGCGCATGTTTGACCAGGCGCTGGTGGATATGCACGCGGCCGGCGCTCACGTGGTGGTCACCTCGGGCAACCACGATTCCGCCATCCGACTCGGATTCATGTCCCGGATGATGCGCGACGCCGGCGTGTACATTCGCACCATGCCCGACACCATTGTTGACCCAATCATCTTCGACGACGACGGCGGCGGCCAGGTGTGCATTTGGACGGTGCCGTATTTAGAACCCCGCCTGCACGCCGCCGAGTTTGGTGTGGAGGCCAATCACGTGGGTATCATCCAATATGTGATGGACCAGGTGCAGGCGACCATCACCGAACGCGGCCTAGAACACGCCACCCACATCATGATGGCCCACCTATTTGCTGCCGGCGCCGCCGGATCCGAATCCGAACGCAATATTGGTGAAGGCACCGAAGTTGGCACCCTGGGACAGGTCCCCGCCGACCTCTTTACGGGCATGGACTACGTGGCCCTGGGACACTTACACGGCCGGCAAACCATGACCGACACCGTACGCTATTCGGGCTCCCCGGTGGCCTACTCATTTTCGGAACACTTGCACCGCAAGGGCATGTGGCTGGTGGAAACCGGCCCCGAACTGGTCGTCAGCGAGGTGGACATTCCGCAACTGAAACCGCTGGCCGTGCTGAAAGACCATCTGGCCCCGCTGTTGGAATCCGCCGACTACGCCTGGGCCGAGGACGCCTGGTGCCAAATCACGGTTACCGACCCCAAACGCCCGCCCCAAGCCTTCCGCCGGTTGAAACACCGGTTTCCTGGCATGCTGAATTTCATCCTGGCGCCCACCGGTACCGCCGAAACCCAGACCACCTACTCGGATCGCATCGCCAAAGCCCAAACCGACATGGAACTCGTCCTGGATTTTGTTGACCACGTGCGCAACCGGCCCGCCTCCCAGAACGAAGAACGCTGGCTGCAAGATGCACTAAACCACGTCAACCGCGTCAAAGAACAGGACGTGCAATAATGCGGATTCATCACCTGAACTTTCAAGCCATCGGCCCCTATCCGACCGAACAGTGCCTGGCCTTCCAAGACCTCGACGACGTCGGCCTTTTCCTGCTGGATGGGCCCACCGGCGCCGGCAAATCCACCATCCTGGACGTCGTCACCTTCGCGCTCTACGGCAAAGCCGACGACGAACGAAAAAATACCGAACTGCACTCCACCCTGGCCGAACCCGGCGTGGCACCCACCATCACACTCGACGTGTCCTTTGGCAACCGCCGGTTTATCATCGACCGCACACTGCAACACTTCGCACCCCGGCGTGGTGCCAAAACCGCCGACGACGTCGTCACCCGGCAGGCGTCGATGGTGCTGCAGGAAATGGTGGCCGGCCAACCCAAGCAGTTGACCACCCGGGTGGATGAGGCCCAACAGATTCTGCGCTCCGTCATCGGGCTGAGTCGAGAACAATTCACCTCCGTGGTGCTGCTGCCACAGGGCGATTTTGCGCGGTTCTTGAAGGCATCCAGCAGTGACCGCGAAGCCATTTTGCGTCAGCTGTTCCACACCCACCGGTTCGACGAAATTGGCGACTACTTGGCCCAGCAGGCCAAAGCGCTACGCGGCACCGTGGAAGCCGATACGGAACGCCGTCAAACACTGCGCACCAGCTTGGCCGAAGTTGCCCAACGATATGCGCCAGCCGAGGACCGTAAATTCGACACACTCAGTGATGCAGAACTGGTGGAACACGTTGAGACCACCATGAGCGCGCGCGAAAACCAAGCCCAACAACGCGTGACCGACGCCACCACAACGCTGGACGCCGCGGGCAAGACCCTGCAAAAACTGCAACAGCAGCAAGAATACATCCACGAAGCCACCGATTACCGTCGACGCCGCAGCGTGCACGAGTCCCATACCCAAGCCGCCCAGGATGCCCGCCAACAACTCGAACACCACAAGCGTGCCACCCCGGTGGTTGACGCACAGACCCAACTGCGCGCCGCGCAACAACAACTCGACACCACGGTGGCCGACTGGCAACAACAGTTCCACGACGCCCGTCAGCACGACCTGATCATCGAATGGGCCGCCGGCCAAGAGCTATTTACCGTGCACCTGGACGCAACACAACGCCTCCTGGACGGTTGGAAAACTGTTGAAGCCGCGGCGATCCGAACGTTGGAACACGTGGCACAGCACCAGAAAACGCAGGCCAAAATTACCGCCGGACGCCAGCAGATCGCCCAGTGGAAGGCTTCACGAGATCAGCTAACCCAACACATTGCCGACTTGCAACAGCAATATGACACGGTCTCGCAGCAACTCACCACCGACCGCGCCGAGGCCGAAAAACTCTCCGGGGTCGAACAAGCGCTGAACACCGCCATCCAACGGCTTGACGATGCCACAGCAAAACAGACCGCCGCACAACAGGCCCAGACTGCCCAAACCGCGGCAGACCAGGCTAACACCACGCAGCAGCAGGCACAACGGGATGCCGACGATGCTTTGGCCCACGCCCAGGCTCTGCTGCGGCGTCGCATTGAAGCCGCCGCCGGATTCCTAGCCGAGCAACTTGTAGACGGCACGCCCTGTCAGGTGTGCGGTTCCACCACGCACCCCAATCCCGCCCGCGTGGATGGGCTGGCCGAAATTTCCAACGACGCCGTCCAACAAGCCGAAGACCGCGCCACCCAGGCTCGCCGTGCCGCCAACGACGCCGAACACACTCACCAGACCAAGCTCGCGGCCCTACAGAAATTCCAGACCCAAGCCGGCGGGCTGAGCGTGACGGACGCCGATGCGGCCGTAGCGCAAGCACAACACACGGTCACGACCGCCCAGCAGAATGTGACAACGCTGGCCGATATACGCGCGCGCATTAAGCACAACGAAACCCAAAGTGAGCACCTGCGCACCGCCAAGACCACGGCCGAGCAGCAGCTGACCGAAGTCACCACGCAACTCACGACACTCACCGAGGAACTCGACCGCTCGGAAGCAGACCTCACACACGCGCTGGGCGCTTTTGACACCGTGAGCGCATTCCGGGCCGCCGTCGAGCCCGCGCATCGTTTGGTTGGTCAGATCGTGCAACAGGGCAGTGCGGTCGTCACCGCGCTGGCGTCGCACACCACCGCCAAACACCGGGTGACCGAGGCGCTGCAGCATTCGGCAACCCAACAGCACGCCGCCTTCGACACCATCGACCAGGCCCAAGACCACCTGCTGGATGACCACCTGGTCCAAGCACACGAAGCTCTGGTGCGCCAGTGGACCACCGAACACGATCGGTTAGCAGAAAAAGCCACGCAGACCGCCGTCATTGCCGGGTTGAAATTGCTTGACGACGGCGTCCCAGCACCATCCGAGGCAGCCCTGGAAGCTGCCCAAAACGCTCAACAGGTAGCCCAAACCAGCCTTGCAGACGCCAACCGGGAACACGGCAGCATTCAGGCCACCCGCACCCAGACACAACACCAGCAACACCAACTGACAGAAGTCAGCGAACGCTCCGCCGAACACCTGGCTGTCTACGAGGAACTCGTGGGACTCAGCGACGTCGTCGCCGGCCGTGGCGAAAATGCGGTGAATATGCCGCTGCGATCCTTTGTGCTTGCCGGCTGGCTGGAACAAGTCGCGGCCAACGCCTCGGAGCGGCTCACCGGCATGACCGGTGGCCGCTACGAACTCCAACATGCCGTTGGGCAAGGCGGGCGCGGCTACGCTGGGCTCAACTTGGAAATCATTGATCATCTCAACGACACCGTGCGCAGCCCATCCACCCTCTCCGGCGGCGAAACCTTCATGGCCTCCTTGGCGCTGGCCCTGGGCCTTGCCGACGCCGTCCAAGCCCAAGCCGGCGGGGTGGCGATGGACACCCTATTTATAGACGAAGGATTCGGGTCGTTGGACGCCGAAACCCTGGAAGATGTGATGAGTGTCCTGGACACGCTGCAAGACGACGGCCGCCTCATCGGACTGGTATCCCACGTGGACTCCATGAAACAACAGATTCCACATCGCATTCAGGTGCAGAAAGCACAGACCGGCTCGACGGTGCAGATCATCGGTCCCGACCTCGGTTAACCAGCGGTGAAACTTCATCGCCTAACCCGGAATTACAGGTGAACAGCAGCCTCAAAACCCAGCAGGATTGTGATGTGAGGTACCAGGTGGCTGCGAGGGACGTTAACTTGCCGGAGTTTTTGGCACCTCCCGGCGGAAATATGCACAACATTACTCACCGGCGCTACTCGTGTGATAAACCACTCACGCATGCTCCTGACAAGGCGTTATGGCCGAAACTCTGCCGTCGGGCAGCAGCTGCGCGACCTTCCGGGGCCAACGAAAACTCCGCATTGATCTTGGGTTAACCTTGTGTTTACCTTCCGGTGTTTCACTGGCAGTGACACCACCAGAGGGAAGGGAATATCTCGGGTATGAGCCTAGATAATTCTACGGAGCGCAAGGTTTTGACTCACAGCACTCCAACTCACGACGCACCTCAACCAGAGGATGACAACACCTCCGTCCAGCGTCCAGGTCTCATGGACCGCCTACCAATCTCCGGAAAAACCCGGAAAGTCGTTGAATGGCTCTCCGTCGTCGCCGCAGTCTACGTTCTGATCACCGCGGTCAGCCTCATCGGCTCAGGTTTCGGTACCGCTACCGGCGGCCGGGCCGAAGAAATCTTCTCCTTTGCTCAAAACCCCGTCATCGGTCTGGTCATCGGTATCCTCGCGACCGTGCTGACCCAGTCCTCTTCTACGACGACGTCGATCGTCGTGGGTATGGTCGCTGGTGGGCTGCCACTGGCCACTGCCGTCCCCATCCTCATGGGTGCCAACGTCGGCACCACCATGACCTCCACACTGGTCTCGCTTGGTGCAGCGGGCGACCGTAATCAGTTCCGTCGCGCATTCTCAGCGGCCTCCGTACACGACATGTACAACCTGTTGTCGGTGGCCATCTTCTTCCCACTGGAGTGGGCGTTTGGCATCCTGGAGCACGTTGGCAACTGGTTTGCTGCCGCCACCACCGGCTCCGATGGCGGCATCATCGCCACCGCATTCACCGGCTTCGGCACCGCCGTCACCACCGTGACCGATCCGGGCGCAGACCTGATCGCCGCCACCACGCTGGCCATCATGCCGCCCATGTGGGCCGGCATCGCGATGATCTTCATCGGTGTGTCCCTGATCCTGCTGGTCATCAAATTTATCTCGAGCATGCTCAAAGTCTTGCTGGTGGGCAACGTGGAGAAAACCTTCCACAAAGCCATCGGCCGCGGCCCCATCTCCGGTATCTTCTCGGGCCTGCTGATCACCGTCATGGTGCAGTCCTCAACCACCACCACCTCGCTGGCCGTCCCACTGGCAGCCTCAGGCAAGTTCTCCCTCTGGCAGATCTACCCTTTCACCGTGGGCGCCAACGTGGGCACTACCATGACCGCCGTCATCGCAGCCTTCGGGTTCTCCGGCTTCGAAGCCACCGCCGCCATGACCGCAGCGGCCGTGCACCTGTTCTATAACATCTTTGCCGCACTCGTGATCTTCCTGATCCCATTCCTGCGGCCACTGCCGATCATCGGAGCCACGTGGCTAGGGAACCTCGGAGCCAAAAACAAGCTCTACGTTGTGGTGTGGCTGGCCGGACTGTTCGTGGTACTACCAGGACTGCTTATCGGTATCACCGCACTGCTCTAAATCTTGAATCCACAGGAGGAATCATGAACGCTCCAGGTTTTTCCGACGATGCGCTCCAAGCATTGACGGATCGGGAATTGCTGGAGAAACTCGCCGAGACAGACCATCGTCTAGAACGCTTACAAGATGAAATACGACGCCGCATGCAAGTGCGCGCCCATCATGAGCTGCGCTTAGAACAGCACGCCGAAATTGCTCGGATGGTCGAACACCTCGATCAAGCCAAAATTGATTGGCAGAAGGTTCGCGAATTTTTCCGCGACAGTATCGTCGAGGCTCAAGAACCGTGGGGCAGCGAGACTTAGGCCTGATAGAAAAAGTTTTTGCGCGGCTGCTGCGTCGGATCAATCAACGGATGCAGCACAAACCTGAACTCCCCATCCACTCTGACGATTCTCAATGCCTCCGCATGCACCGCAGCATGATGATGTGCACATAACAGCAGCCCATTATCCGTGCTGGTGACCCCACCCTGCGACCAGTACAGGTAATGATGGATTTCACACAGGGACGCCGGCGTATGGCATCCTGGCACAGCACACCCGCGATCGCGGGCTTGAATAGCACGCCGGAGATGATCCGGAAATTGCCGATCCGATCTACCAATCGATAACACCTGACGCTCACCGGTCAGCGTGACCGGGGTCAGCCCCACATCGCACCGCATACGCAAGATTGCCTGCGGCGGAATATACGGATTATAGACGCCCTGGGCGATGCGTGGTTGCAACCGGTCCAGATTCGGATCATCCAACAGCTCAGCCACATCGGTGGTTTTCGGTTGCGGGAGCGTTCGCTGTCCCCACTGGCCCGAAGCGGTGACCGGGGGACTGGAACCATTCGATGGCGGTAGTTCAGCCGCGTCGTGCGGTAATTCCGGCAGGTAGGCGGCCTGCTCGGTGTCTTGCGCATCCGAGTCTTCCAGTTGCATTGCGGTGAGCAGCTGCAAAAGTTTTTCCCGTTGTGCTGCGTGAATGTCTGGGAGTAGTGTTGCCAGTTCGTGGCGAATACCTTCCAACAGGGTCGCGTAGTCGGTGACCACTAACATTTGGGTGTGGGCGCCGCTGGCGCTGCGGAAACCCGTTTTATCGTAGTTGGCCAGGACGAACTTGATTGCGTCCCGTAGCGCGTGCATTCGGCGGTGTCCGCGGCTGCGAGTATCAAATGCGGTGTCGTGTTCGTCCTTGCCGCGCGGATTGGTGGCAGCGGTCAACAGGGTTTGCAGGGACTCATCACCCTCAGCGTCGGTGACGAGCCGATACTCGATGGCGTTTTTATTTCCACGCACCGGCCCCACCCGGTGCACCTGGTACATGGTATCGGTGTGCGCCTGAGTGAAACCTTGATCCGGCGGGTCGATGGAGGCAAACAGATCCTTTTTGCGTTGCCCCACGTACCGGCTAAATTCTTCCGGCGTGGTGTGCTCAATCTTTTGGGCCAGGTCCTTTTCGATGACCTCCCGCAGTTTGGCACGGAAGGCGGCATCTTTGCCCGCGGCTTCGGCGTTGTCATCAATTTCATCAATCATGGACAGCGCGGACGACAATTTTGAGGGATTCACGCGGCCCTGGAATGCGCCCAGAATCGGCAGGCGAGTCTGCCCCACTGGCGCCCGAGGCTCAGGGTCCGTGGCCCGCGCCGGCGTCATCGAGGCTGTCAGCCGCATGCGTGCAGCGGCTTCATTGGCGCGAATACCGTGCGTTTTGGCAAGAAAATCGTTGGCGTCACGGAACGCCGTTTTCCCCTCGGACAGCCCCACGGTGTGGCGTAGTGCAGTGTTGTCAAATGCGTCTTTGAGCAGCCCGGCGTACCGGTATTGCAGGGGCGTGCCAGCGCGCAGGGTTTCTTCGAACTGTCGCGCACGATCCAGGACGCCTGCGGTCGGGGCATCATCCTCGCGTGCCTCCAGCGACCGATAGGCGTCACGGATCGCTTCGTGTACCTGGTCGGTGGTGAGCGCATCCCAGTCGACCGGTCCGGGTATGTGTGTCGTGGTCATGGGGCGCACCTCCTTCGGTGCTCCCCATCATGGCCCACATCGGCAACCGCCGGCGGCTCCCGCCGAGCAATTGTGGATAACTTCGCGGCAACCCACAAGCGTCATAGACCCACAGTTGAATCTACGACGCCGCAGGTTAGCCCAGTTGCAGAGTTTTGGTGGTGTGCGCGGTGACTTCTTCCAGCAGGTCTGGGTTTTTGTTGAGGCGCTGACCCAGCGATGGAATCATGTCGGTGAGTTGCGTTTCCCAACCGCTAAACCGGTCGGGGAAGCTGCGGCGCAGCAGCTCCACCATAATGGGGGCGGCGGTTGAAGCGCCGGGGGAGGCCCCCAGCAGCGCGGCGATGGTCCCCTGGGCACCGGAAACCAGTTCGGTCCCAAATTGCAGGACGCCACCTTTTTTCGGGTCTTTCTTCATCACCTGGACGCGCTGGCCGGCGTTAATGAGTTCCCAGCCGTCGTCGGCGGCAGCGGGGTAGAAGTCGCGCAGGTTATCCACTTTTTTGCCGTGGGTTTTGGTGAGTTCGGAAATCAGGTAGCCGACCAGGTCAAAGTTGTCTTTTGCGACGTTGAGCATGGGCCACAGGTTGTGGGTGCGAATCGATTTTGGCAGGTCCAGGTAGGAGCCGGTTTTCAAAAAGTTCGTGGAGAACCCGGCGTAGGGACCAAACATGAGCGATCGGCGGCCATCCACGAAACGGGTGTCCAGGTGCGGCACGGACATCGGTGGCGCACCGACAGCGGCCTGGCCGTACACTTTGGCGTGGTGCTGGTCGATGATCTCCTGGTTGGTGGAGCGCAAAAATTGCCCGGAAATGGGGAATCCGCCGAAGCCCTTGGCCTCCGAAATACCCGAGGACTGCAGCAGGTCCAGCGCTCCGCCACCGGCACCGATAAACACAAATCGTGCCTTGGTGGTGAATTCTCGACGGTTCAGCCGGTCCTTGACGGTGACATCCCAGCGGCCATCAGTGTCACGGGAGAGTTTGGTGGCGCGGTGCCCGTAGTGCACATCGACGCCGTCGTTGGCAAGTTTGGTGGTGAGTTGCCGGGTGAGCGCACCGAAATCCACGTCGGTGCCGGCTTCGAACCGGGATGCCGCCACGCGTTGGTCGCCGGTGCGGCCGTCCATCAGCAGCGGGGCCCAGTCGGCAATTTCTGCGCCGTCCTCGGTGTGCTGCATGTGCGAAAACAGCGGGTTGGGCGCCATTGCCTCGTACCGGCGCTGCAGGTAGCGGGCGTGGTCGTCGCCCCACACAAAGGACATGTGCGGCAATGCGTTGATAAAACTGTTGGGATCTTCCAAGGTGCCGTTGTCTACCAGGTGGGACCAGTATTGCAGGGAGACGTGGTACTGCTCGTTGATGTTGACGGCCTTGGTGATATCCACCGTCCCGTCGGGGCCGGCGGGCGCATAGTTCAGCTCGCACAGTGCCGCGTGGCCGGTGCCAGCGTTATTCCAGGGGTCGGAAGATTCCTGACCCGCCTGGTAAAGGTTTTCATACAGCGCGATGGACCAGTCTGGTTCCAACTCCTTGAGCATTGTGCCCAAGGTGGCCGACATGATCCCACCCCCGATCAACACAACATCATATGCGGGGGACGATCCTGACTGCGGCACGTTGTAACTCCTGATCCTCATTGATCTACTAGTAACCATGTCACTCTACTACTGTGGTGCGGGGAAAGATAAATCTTTAGTCCAGCAGGCGTACCCGAGCGAATTGCTCATCCAACACCGGGGAGATGGGATAAAATTCGACGCCGTGGCCGGAGGCCAGGGCCGTGATCGGAAACGTTAACGGCACCGCCGGGATATCCAAACTGATGGATTCTTCGACGGCGCGCAACAGTGCGGTGCGGGTGTCGGCGTCGTCTTCGATCCGGGCCTGGGCCAGTGCTTCGGCCACCGTGGGATTCTCCCAGCCAAATTCGCGGTTGGGCTGTTCAAAGAGTTCGGCCAGCACGTAGAACGCGTCGCGCACAAAGAAGTTGCGCCCAAAGAGGTGCAGTCCGCGGTCGGTGGTTTTGCCCAGCACCTGGGACATGTAGGTGCCGCTGTCCCAGGCCACGGGTTTGGCCACGATATTGAAGCCGGCGGCGGTGAGTCGCCCGGATAGGTAGGCGAAAAGTTTTTGCGGCTGAGTCATGTACACGCGTTCGGCACCGGTGGGGTACCAGAATTCGATGGGTTCGCCGTCGTAGCCGGCCGCGGCCAGCAGTTGCCGGGCACGTGCCACGTCGGCGTGATAGGTCGCCACCGTATCGCTGCGTTCCAACAGGGACGGCGGATTGAACTGGTTGGCCACATAGGAGCCATCCAGTTGTAAACTATCCACCATATCCGTGCGGTACAGGGCGTGGGCCACCGCCTGGCGAACGTGCAGGTTGGCCAACACCGGGTGGGCCTGGTTGATACCCAAATATAAGACGGCCAACGGATCGCGCTGCAATACTTGGTACCCGGATTGCACCAGTTCGCGCAGAATCGACGGCGACACCGCATCAAAGACGTCCAGCTGTTCGGTGGACAGCCCGTAGAGCCGTTCGTGCAGATTCGCCACGGTCAACACGGCCACCTCATGATCGGCGTCCACGGCCGCTAAGCCAATGGTTTCCCCGTCGGTGTCGCCCCAGCGGTAGGGGCCGGTCCCGGCCAGCGGGATCATCGGCAGCCCATCGGCCAACGCCGCATCAAACTCTGCCCAGGATTTCGGGGAGGTAATACTAAATGCCGGATGCGTGAGCGCGGGAATCAAGTTTTGCACCGGTTCCACCAGCGTCACGGTGACCTCGAAGTCATCGGTGGCTTCCACGGACTCCACCAGGCAGGTGTCCTCGGCCGTATAGCCCCCAAACACCACCGAATAGGGTAGTCGGCCCACCTGATCCACGCGTTCGCCTAGCAGTTTGTCGGCGCTGCCCCAGCGTTGAAAATTCTTGACGACGACGTCGGCGGTCAGTGGTGTGCCGTCGTGGAAGGTTACATCCTCTTCCAGTTCCAGGACCAGTTGAAGGCCGTCATCGGAGATGGCCCAGTCTGCGGCAAGCTGGGGGATGGTTTCGCCGGTTTCTTCGTCCACGCCGATCAGGTTTTGGTAGACCTGGCGGGCCAGCCGGTGGGTTTCAATATCGTTGGTCACCGCGGGATCGGTGGTCATGGCTTTGGCCGGTACACCGATGCGAAACGTTTTCATTCCGGTCCGGGCCGTGGGCTCCGGAGTGGTAGCGGTAACCTGTGCTGCGCTGGCCGGTGTGATCAGTGGCGCCAGGCCCAGTGATGCGAGCCCTGCCAACATGGCGCGTCGGGAAAGATACATTGAAATCCTTCCGCATGAAAACCTGTCGGTGCACCCGCCAGATCGGGTGTGCACAACACTGTAGATGGTGCGGGCGAAGAGACTTGAACTCTTACGTCAGTTAAGACACTGGAACCTAAATCCAGCGCGTCTACCAATTCCGCCACGCCCGCTAATCCGTCATGGTGGACCGAGGAACAAGCATAGTCCATTCACGACGAATTGCCTAATCGAAGTTCTAGGCTGCTGTGAAACCAAGATCGCGACGCAGTTTGTCCACGTGACCTTTGGCTCGCACATTGTACTGGGCGACGGCGACTTTGCCGTCTTCGTCCACCACAATGGTGGAACGGATCAGGCCCTCATAGACTCGGCCGTAGTTCTTTTTCTCGCCCCAGGCACCGTAGGCTTCGGCGACGGCGTGATCCTCGTCAGAGAGCATCGGGAAGTTCAGGTCTTCCTGCTCCGTGAATTTTTCGAGTTTGTCGACGGGGTCGGGTGAGATACCTAAGACGGCGTACCCGTCGGCGGTGAAGCGTTCCAGCCGATCCCGGAAGTCACAGGCCTGCGTGGTGCAGCCCGGGGTCATGGCTTTGGGGTAGAAGTACACGATGACCTGTTGGCCGGCATAATCAGCCAGGGAAACGGTCTTGCCGTTGGCGTCTTGCAGGGAAAATGCCGGAGCGGTGTCGCCGGCGGTTAAACGGGTGGTCATAAGAATATCCTTTCAACACGAAACAGCATCAAGTCTACTGCTGTAATCCTTCAGAGATGTTTATGAGGTTTTCTTCCAGGAAGCCAAGATAGGTGTCGCCGGGTTCACCTTCGGCGGCCAGTTCATCCGAGAAGATGGTGGCGTAAATGTCCACGCCGGTTTCTTCCGACACGGTTTCCATCGGGCCGGGGGTCACATTGGATTCGACGAACAGTGCTGGTGGCTCGTGCTCGTTGACAAAATCAATGGCGGCAATCATCTGCTCGGGGGTGCCAATGTCGTCGGTATCAACCGCCCAGATATAGCCTTCGAGAAGGTCATAGCTATCCGCCATGTACTGGTAAGCGCGTTCCGAGGTTACAAGGACGCGACGGTCCTCGTCGAGGTCACCAATCTCTTGCTGGTACCGCTGATCCATGTCGGTCAGCTGTGCCAGAAAATCATCGAGGTTCTGACGGTACTCATCGGCGTTCTCCGGGTCAACATCGATGAGCCCGTCGGCAACGTTTTCGGCCATGATCATGCCGACGTTGGGATCCAGGAAGGCATGCGGATTGATGGAATGTTCCGACTCATCATCGGTGAGATACATTGGTTCGACCCCGTCGGTGGTTTCCACTACCTTATCGTCGTCCAGCCCCACGGATTCGGCCATGCGTGCCGCCCAACCATTTTCGCCGCCTTCCAGGTTGAGTCCATTATAGAAATACACATCTGCATCCGACATCGCTTTGGTGTCTTCTGGGGTGGAATCGTATTCGTGCGGGTCATTGCCCACGGGCACAATATTGTGCACCGTCACGTGCTCACCACCAATTTCCGTCACGATGTCGGACAGAATAGAAAACGTTGACACCGCTTGGATCGTGTCTGCGCTCTCCGTGGCCTGCTCATCGCCCGAGCTGCAGCCCGCCAACATGAGGGCGCCGACCGCAACCAGGGTGATGGTCCGTTGTGTATTCATGAAAATGTGTTGTCCTTCGCTGGTGTGGTTGATTCGGTGGATTTGAGGTGACGACGTTCGCGGATTTTGTGGAATTGCGTCCAGATAAAGCCCTGATTCGGGCTGAAAAAGAAGGTTAGGAGGAACATGGCAAAGGCCACCAGCACAATGGCTGGGCCGGATTGCAGTTCCCACCGGTAGCTGAAGTACATGCCGACGATGGAGGAGACCATGCCCAACAGGGCGGCCAGCCACATCATGGTGGAGAATTTTTTGACCCATAAGAAGGCGGTGGCGGCGGGCGTGATGAGCATGGCCACCACAAGGATGACTCCAACGGTTTGAACCGCCGAGACGGTGACCACGGCCAGGCCGATCAGCACAGCGTATTGGATGGCTTTGGTGGGGAAGCCAAAGGCCTTGGCTACTTCGGCGTCCATGGTGGTGATGAGTAACTGTTTATAAAACAACACCACCAGCCCGATGATGAGCACGGCGATGGCAATGGACTGCCACATTTGTGACGGCCGGGTGGACAGCACATCACCAAAAAGCACCGCATCCAGCGTCATCGCCGACTGAGTGCGTGCCCACAGCAACACCCCTGCAGCGAGAAATGCTGTGAACACGATCCCAATCGAGGTGTCACGCTTGAGCCGCGAATTACTGTTGATGAAACCTATACCGCTGGCGGCCAGCAGCCCCGACACCAAAGCTGCCACAAGAACATTGGTGCCGAGCAAAAATGAGACAGCAATGCCCGGCATGACGGCGTGGGAAATGGCGTCCCCCATCAGCGACAGGCCCCGAAGAATGATCAGCGACCCGACCACCCCGGACGCAATGCCGATCACCACGGCGGTGATGGCGGCCCGAGCCAGGTGCGGGTAGTTGAGGAGATCGCTCAGAAATTCCATGCACTACTCCGTGGACTCCGGCAAACCTAAGAGGTTTGCGCCAAAGGTTTGTTTGAGGTTGTCGGCGGTCAGGGTCTGGGGGACCGGCCCTTGGGCGACCAGTGCATGATTGACCATAATGATGCGATCAAAATACCGTTCGATATTGGAGAGATCGTGATGAACCATCACCACGGTTTTCCCGTTGGCACACAGTTCGGTCAGGATCTCAATGATATTGGCCTCGCTGGTGGCATCAATGCCCACCAGCGGCTCATCCAGCAGGAGGATGTCGGCCTGTTGAGCAAGCGCGCGGGCAATGAACACGCGTTGCTGCTGACCACCGGAGAGGTCCGATATTTGCCGGTCGGCAAACTGGGTCATATGCACCCGCTCTAGCGCATGTGCCGCGAACTCACGTTGTGCGGCGCCGGGACGTTGAAAGATGCGCAGGTTCGGAAACGTGCCCAATAAGACTGTGTCAAAAACATTAATAGGGAAGTCCCAGTCGGTGGTGGAGCGCTGGGGCACATAGCCGATCCGATTGCGGACTTTTCTGACGGGCTGGCCAAAAAACCGGATGGTGCCGTAGGAGGGTTCAATCAGGTGCAGTGCCGCTTTGAGGGTGCTGGATTTGCCGGACCCGTTGGGGCCCACAATGCAGGTCATTTGGCCTGCGGGCACCCGGAAGCTTAGACCGTTCACGGCTTTGACCCCGCGGTATGACACATGCAGATTGTGGATCGACAGCACGTCAGGGGCCACGGCGGAACCTTTCGCGTTTGACGGCAGCAGTGCCGCATTGGCTGGCTTCGAGAGCGCAGTTTTGTGGAGCAATGGTCTTTTCGCTTCCTAGTCTAGTTGCTGGAGTCGGTTCGAATCCCTGACATCACCGATCATATGTTCGTCTCCACGTACTTTCAAGTCGGCTCGACCGAATATGGTGATTTTTTGGTACCGCAATCGTCGGTCGCCGTCGTCCTGGCCGACCCGCCAGAACAGATGGCAAGACAAGCTACCTGAAAGCACTAATGGGTCTGTATCCTAGGAAGCAGTTGACTCAACGGACTCACGGAGGTGCCCAGTGACCGAATCACAGGACACAACACAGCTGCGGCGTGCTAAACGACCGTCCTTCACAGTTTCGCAATTGTGGACCGATACGGTGGGGCGCGTTGCCACCCGAGCCCTACAAATCTTGCTGATCGGTGCGGTGCTCGGGATGGTTGTGCTGGCGCTGCTAAACCTGACCGTCGTGGTGATACCAGCGCTGATCGCCATTATCTTGTCCTGTGCGCTGTGGCCGTTAGTGCGCCTGTGTCGCCGGGGTATGTCCAATATGCTCGCGGCCTGGACCGTCTTTCTCGGATCGCTGCTGGTGCTGGGCGGTATCGGCACCGGCCTGGTGTTTTCCATTATCAACCAGTGGTCCACCCTGGTCGACCAAGCCGTCGAAGGTTTCAATCAATTACGCGGTTGGGCAGAAGACACGATGGGCACTTTGGGGCTATCCATCGACCAGGAGCAGATCGACTCCACCATTGATACCGTCACCAGCTTTTTGACGTCCGCGGAATTCGGCACCGGTGCGGTCACCACCATCACCGCGGCCGGCACGTTCATCACCGGGCTGGTACTGCTGATGGTGTTTTTATTCTTCTTACTCAAAGACGGCGACCGTATTTGGGCGTTTTTTGTATCGTGGACGCCCACCCACTTCCGAACCCAGTGGATTGCCTCCGGCGACCGGGCCATGCATACCTTCGGCGGGTATATTCGCGGGACCGCCATCGTGGCTGCCGCAGACGCCGTCGGGGTGACACTGGCTTTGCTCGTTCTGCAGGTGCCCCTGGCACTGCCGCTGGGCGTGGTCGTTTTCCTTGGCGGATTCATTCCCATGGTGGGTGCCACCGTGGCCGGTATTTTGGCCACCCTGGTGGCACTGGTCGCCAACGGACCGGTGGTTGCGCTCATCGTGTTGGGCGCGGTAATTGCGGTCAACCAGCTGGAAGGCAACTTCCTACAGCCGGTGGTCATGGCCCAAACTCTGAACCTGCACGCGCTGGTGATCTTGATGGCGCTGACCGGAGGCACCGTGTTGGCCGGTATTGTCGGCGCGGTACTGTCGGTGCCGCTGGTTGCTGTGCTGTGGAGCGTGGTGAAGGTCTGGACCGGACGCGAAGAACCCCACGGGGTGGATCCGGTGGACCACGCCAAACAACAAATTGCGATGGTCGGCGCCGAGCGCGAACAGTATCTCAAAGCCAAGAAACAGCAGAAGAAAGCCGAGAAGCGCCAGCGCAAGGCCGAAAAGCAGGCCAAGAAAAACGCGCAGCGCCAGGCGCGAGACCACGAGGACGTCTCGGGGTAGTATAAAGCAGCCCGTATGCGCTCGCAGTAGGACAGCGCGCGCATACGGGTGTCAGCATATTAGTCGCGGTCGGCCAGCCACTGGGCTGCGACATCGGCGGAGGATGCTTGATCGTTGACCGACTGGGTGTTCAGCTCTACGAGTGCATCCGTGCTGAGATCGGCTTGAATATCATTGATGACGCTCACCGCATCGTCATCCAGCTCCTCGCTGGCCACCGGCACCACATTCTGGGGCAGGATCAAGTGTTCCGGATCGTCCAAGACCACGAGATTTTCTTCGGCAATCGCCGGGGACGACGTATAAATATCGGCCACCTCAACATCGCCGTCCACCAGCGCCCCGACCGTCAGCGGCCCACCCGAGTCTTCGACCCCGACCACTTCCACGGTCACACCGTAGACCTCCAAGGCACCCTCGGGGCCGTAGGGACGCGCATCAAATTCGGAGTTGGCCGCCATGGTCACACTGTCACCCACTGCTGACAGATCGGCGATGGTTTCCAGGTCATAGCGTTCTGCGGTCTCGGCGGTGACCGTATACGAGTCTTGGTCGGTGGCCTCGGCCCAGTCCAGGACCATCAGGCCATCGGGTACAGCATCTTGGGCTTGTTGGTGGACTTCTTCGGGACTGCCAGTTTCGGCGTCGTCCTGGTAGTACTGCACCAGGTTGCCGCTGTAGTCGGGCAGCAGATCCAGTTTGCCGTCTTCCAGCTCTGGCAAATACACTTCGCGCTGCCCGATCTGGAACTCGCGTTGTACCTCAAAGCCTTCCTCCTCCAGCGCCTGGGCATAGATTTCGGCGATGATCTCATTGGAATAATACGCCTGGGAGCCGATGACGATGGCATCGTCACTGGCCTCGGTGTCGGCGTCATCATCCAGAGGGTCCGTATTGGCGCCACAGGCGCTCAGTGCCAGGGCGGTAGCAGCCAGGGCCGAGGTGATCAGGAGACGAGTTGGCTTGGGGTTCTGTGGAAGTGAGTTCATATCGCCTTATCGTACGGTCGTGCACCGTACGGCGGCAACGGATTATCTGCTGGTGGCCGAGACTGCTTCCGGACGGGCAGCCAAGCGTTGGACACCGGTGGGGGTGGCCAGCCGTTGTATCAGCCCAAAACCAGCATCGGCGGCAATGACCAGCACCATGATCCACACGGCGGCCCCCAGCATCATCGCGGTGTTTTGGGTGTTGATACCCAGAAAGATGAACCGTCCCAGGCCACCGGCTCCAACGTAGGCGGCCAGCGTTGCCGTGGACATAATCTGGATGAACGCCGAGCGGAGCCCACCAATGATCATCGCCAACCCCAGGGGGAGCTCCACCCGGACCACAAGCTGTGGGGTGGTAAAACCCTGGGCACGAGCGGCATCCAGGACGGCGCGATCCAATGCTTGGATCCCCGAGTACGTGCCCGCCAGAATGGACGGGACCGCCAGAATCACCAGGGCAATCATGGGCGGGACCATGCCGATGCCCAACAGGATGCCAAACAGGGTGATCAGCCCCAGGGTTGGCAGGGCCCGAGCAGCACCGGTGACGGCGATGACCAGGCCAGAGAATTTTCCGGTGTGGCCCATATACCAGCCCAGCGGGATGGCCAGCACGGCCGCAATGGCGACGGCGATGACACTGTATTGCAGGTGTTCAAGGCTGCGGCCCAGCAGGTCGTGACCGGTGGCGCTCCACGTGGTGGCGCTGATGAGCCAGGCAAAGGTTTCCTCGATGACGTTCATGCGGACCCCCTCCGCCAGGGCAGCAGGAGTTTACCCGCGACCATGAGGACGCCGTCGGTGGCCCCCGCCAGCCCCAGGGTCAGGACGATGCCGGTGAGAATTTCGGCCAGGATTTTGCGTTGGAACCCGTCGGTGAATAACGTGCCCAGCGATGGAATACCCAGGACAGCGCCGACGGTGCACAGGGCGATGGTTGAGGCGGCAACCACCCGCAGCCCGGTGAGAATCACGGGTGCGGCTAAGGGTAGCTCGACGGTGAGGAGCCGCCGCGGGGCAGAATACCCCAGGGCGGTGGCGGCCAGTCGGGTGTCAGCGCTGATGGCGTTGAAACCATCGGCCACCGAGCGCACCAACAGGGCAATGCCGTACAGGGTCAGCGCGATGACCACATTGACCCCGTCGCGCAGCCCGGTGCCGGTGATGACCGGTAGCACGATGAGTAAAGGTAGCGACGGAATGGCGAACAGCAGTGCTGCCCCGGTGATAATCGGACTGGATAGCCGTGGGATGCGATGCGCCAGCCAGCCCAGGGGAATGGAACACACCAGGGCGGCGATCATGGCCGGCACACTCAGCGCCACATGCCAACCCAGCGCCCGGCTGATCAGGTCAAGATTATTGGCCACCCAGGTCATGCTTGCTCCAGGTAGCCGGCGGGACGGCCGTGAGCGTCCACCACCAGGGTGCGACCGTCGTCGGTGATGCGCGTGTGCAGGCTTTGCTGGTTGCCGTTGAGTCCCAGGAAGTTTTCGACAAACGCATTGGCCGGGTTGGCCACCAATTCGGCGGGGGAGTCCTGTTGCACAATGTGGCCGTGTTCGGCCAAGAGGATGATCTGGTGGCCCAATCGCAGTGCTTCGCTCATATCGTGGGTGACAAACACGATGGTGGTCTCCAGCTCCTGCTGGATGTCTAACAGTTGTTGTTGCAATCCGGCGCGCACCAGCGGGTCAACCGCGCCGAAGGGCTCATCCATTAATAAAATATTGGGCTGATCGGCCAGCGCACGAGCCACCCCAACCCGCTGGGCTTGGCCGCCCGATAATTCTGCGGGATACCGTTGGCCCATCCGTGCCGGCAGTTCGACCAGGTCCAACATGCGGGCCACCGCCTGCTGGGCGGCGGCTTTGGTCGCACCGTTGAGCTGGGGGACCACCGCAATGTTTTCGGCCACCGTTTTATGGGGCAGCAAGCCGGCGTGTTGCATGACGTAACCGATCTTGCGCCGCAGTTTCACCGGATTCAGGTCGGCGATATCGTTGCCGTCAATTCGCACCATGCCGGAGGTGGGGGTCACCATGCGGTTGACCATGCGCAACAGGGTGGTTTTGCCGCAGCCCGAAGAGCCCGCCAGTACGGTGATGGTTCCGGTGTCAACGGTGAAACTGGTGTCCTGGACCGCCACGACCTCCTCGCCAGCACGGCGCGCTCCGGGGTAGGTTTTGGTGACCGACTCGAAAGAAATCATGCAGTGTTTCCCCCACCACACCATCTGCGCATGCCCGTATCTGCTGGTGGTGTGGTTATCTGGTTTGCGGTTGAACGGTTCGTTGTCTCGATCGTATGTGCTCGTCACCGGATGCGTGAGGTTTGTTGCCCGGCGCGGCCCACATTAGCTCCACAACCCGATGAACTACGGGGTATCCGCCTGGACGATGGGCACCAGATAATACTGCTCGCCGGCATCAAGGATGCCAGCACCGGTGGCGGTGATCAGCGTGGGCACCGTCAGGGCCCCGGTGTCTTGGGGATCATAGGACCGCCCGATATCACCGGTGACGACGTTGCGAGCCTCCAGATCGCCGTCAGCATTTTCTAGATAGGCAACCGCGGCGCCGACACCACGGAACTGTAGTCCGTCGTTGGGCTCCTGGTACAGCAGCTGCCCGTCGGCAGCGTAACCGGCGTACTGCTGGCCGATGGTCACCCAGGTTTGGCTGGACGGGTCTTGCCCTGCAGCGGTGAGCTGGTCGGCCAGCACCTCACCGGTTGCCAGTTGTACCAGGGCGCGGTTGATGTCGTTGGTGCCCAGCAATACGGCTCCGGGATCGTCGCTGGGGTCGGAGCTGGTAACCGGCAAACGGGCCGTCAGGCCGTTGTTATCCCACGTGTCGGTTGGGATGGTCCACAACGGTTCTGCCGTCAATCCGGTGTCGGCAAGTTCATCCGCGCGATAGGCTTCCACGTGGTCGTTGTGCACCAGCAGGACGGTGCCGTGGAATTCGCCCAGGATCGTCACGTCGTCAGCCGTCTCATCCAACAGCAGGTCTCCGGTGGCCGGGTCCAGCAAAACTTTCGGACCCGAATCACCCATGGCTTCTTCGGGCGGGGCACCAAAGACGGTGCCGGGACCCTGATGCGGCCCGGGCACATCCACCGGCCCCCATACGGCCGCACCGGTGTGCAGATCATAGGCGCTGGCCACCGTATTGCCGAAGCCTTGCACGTCATCATCGATATCGGTCAGGACCGCATAGCTCTGGTCGTGCCCCGACGTGAGAGTAAATCCGGTACAACTCAGCGGACGCTGAGTTTCCCACAGCACCGTCCCGGAGGTATCCACCGCACGGAAGGTCAGCACATCGTCGTTGTCGGCGGCGGAAAGGAACACATCATCGGCGTAGTGCGGCGGGGTCTGCCACCCGGGTGCCAGTACCGGGGCATCGGCTAACTGCAACGGCAACCGCAGCTCGGCGGTATCCACCTCAGTCGCAGGGCTCTCCACCGCGACCGGAACGGGATCATAGTCCGGCAGCGGTTCTGCTTCGGACCCACCACACGCGCTCAGCGCCAGCACCGAAATCAGTGCCGCCCCGGCGATCCGACGTCTATTGGCTAAAAACTGCACAGTCCTAGGCATCAGTCGGGTCCTTGGTCGCAGGTAGCGTTGAGGCGGTCTGGGCGCGGCTTCGACGCACCGCCCACACCGTCATGCTGATCAGCACAATTGCGCCCAGCAGGATGGCATCAACCAGCGGGTTTGCCAGTATTCCGCTATAGGACTGCAGGCCACGCTGGATACCGGCGGGGACCAGCGACGGCGCACTGACCAGCCCATTGGTGGTCCAAAATAGTACGCCCACCCCCGCGATGAGCAGCCCGGTAATCATCGAGGTGGTGTGTAAATCCCGGCCCAGGAAACGGAATCCCCGGCCGCGCAGCAGGGTCATCGCGCGGGGCCCCAACCTATCCCAGACGGCGGCCAAGACCATCAGCGGTGCCACCATGCCCAGCCCGTAGACGGCCAGCATGAGCCCGGCACCCAGCGAATTTCCTTGCGCTACGGCCAGTGTTAAGATCGCGCCCAGAATGGGGCCCGCGCAGAAACCGGCGACCCCGCTGGCCGCACCCAAGAGCAAGGTTCGCAGCACACCGGTGCGACGCTGCGCACGCTGCTGCAACCCTTCGGCGCCGGGCAGGGCTTTGGCCATGTCAAAACCGAAGCCGGCGGCCTGGGCCAGGCCGAGCACGACGAGAATCACGGCGGTGGCAATAATTAACGCATCGCGATAGGTGGTGAGAAGATTTCCCACCGCACCAAGCCCTAAGCCCAGGGGCACCAGGGTGATCACCAAACCCAGGAAAAACACCGCGCCGTGGACGAGCAGACGCATGCGTCGCCCAATAACCGAAGCAAAGAAGGCCGGCAGTAACAACGCGCCGCAGGGGCTGAGGATGGCCAGCACCCCGCCCAAGAACGCTGTGAGGAGACTAATTTCCATGGTCAGCTACTCCTTGGCGACGGCAGCGTCCACCGCATCAACAAACACCTCAGTGGGCTGGGCACCCAGTAACGGTTCACCACCAACCACAAACGCCGGGGTTGAATAGGCACCTAAATCCGTGCCCAAACGCTGGTTTTCCAGGATCGTTTCCGCCACCTCATCGGACTGCATGTCGTCAGCGAATTGCTCCGTGTCCAGATCTAAGTCGGCAGCAAGCTCAACCAGGGCAGCTTCGCTGAGGTCCGAGGGCTCGCGAATGTCGCCGTTGGCGAAGAGCTCATGATGGTATTCCCAAAAATTATCTTGCAGTGCGGCCGCGAAGGCAGCTTTGGACGCGCGTTCAGACTCGGGACCAAAAACGTTGAGATCTCGCCACTCAATGCGCAACAGATCGTCGTCGACGTAGTCCATCATCACCGGGAGCGTCTCAGCGCTCCAACTGGCACAAAACGGGCACTGATAGTCCGAAAAAACTACCATGGTCACGGGCGCATCAACGTCGCCAATGGCCAGCGGATCTGCAGCATCACGCCGCTCGACATGACTCAGATCCACTTGATCCGCTTCGTCTTGTTTCACGACATCCACCACGCCGCCCTCGTCACCGGTGCCACTGCGGTCCGCGGATTGGTCAGAATCGGTGGACCCAGAAAGCATGAAATAGGCGACGGCAATACCGATCAGGGCGATGAACCCCACGATAACCGGTAAGAGCCAGGGCGGTTTGGTCCGGGCGGTCTGTTGTGTCAATAGTTGTCCTCTGCAATATAGTCCGTGCTTCGGCTGGCCACTATACAGGTTAGTTACTATGAGGCATAGTAGAGCGTATGTTGAAAGCAATGGCACTGGCCTGGCAAGCCCTGCGGCTCTGGAAAATGCGGCAGCTACGCGTGGCACTGATCGCGGCTGTGCTGATTGGTGTCGTCATTGGGGTCGCTACGGTGCTGATCCCAAATCCCATGTTTGCGCGCGACATTGCACCGGTTTGGTGGAATTATCCGGTGTGGATTTTGACGTCACTGGTGAGCGGTATGTTGCTTGCCACCTACCTTCGCCCCGTGACGATCGCGGGTGGAGAACAGCCCGAAATGTTCGAGGGCGATGCCCCCGATTCGCAGCACCGGCAAGGAAAATTAGGGATGGCTGGCGCCTTCCTGTCCTGGTTCGCGGTGGGTTGCCCCGTGTGCAATAAGTTGGCTTTAATAGCATTTGGCTACTCCGGGGCGATCACCTATTTTGCTCCGGTACAACCGATACTGGGCGTTGCGGCGCTGCTACTGGCCGGCATTGCTCTGGTCTGGCGACTCAAGGGGCAGATCGTTTGCAGCATACCCGTGACACGAGCGTCTGACACTTGGAAAGAAGAATCGGAGAGCACCCATCTATGATCAATCGTCCATCCCACCCGGCCCCACAGCTGGGTGAACTTGAACAACGAGTTATGGACCTGTTGTGGGAATCGAATCCTCGCAGTGTACGCGATGTTATGAACGCTCTACCGCAGAGCCCCGCCTACACCACCATCGCCACGGTGATGCAAAATCTGAAAACCAAAAACATGGTGGAGACCAAACGCGAGGGACGGCTAGTATTTTATCTTCCGCAATTGACGCGCGAAGAGTATGTGGCCCACCGGATGCACCAAGCACTTGACTCCAGCAGCGACAAAGCGGCCTCGATACTGCATTTTGTCAAGGATATGCCGGAAGAAGGCCTGATGATGCTACGGAATTACCTGGAGCAATCATGATGGCACTCCTCGTCGCGGTGACCCTGACCGCGACCGTGGTGGGCAGTGGGGTAGCCGCCGGGCCGCTGGTGCACCGCGCAGCGCCCGCCCTCATGCGGGCCCCTCGATTAGCCGTGGCCGTGCTGCTTGGCGTACTGCTGATTTGGCTGGCGGGGCTTGCCGCCATGGGGCCCATGCTGGCATGGGGTTTCTCTAGTCCCAACGGGTTGCTGCCGGGTAATAGCGGAGTGATCTGTCAGAGGTGCTTGGACGCGGCCAATCCATTACCGGCCGGCATGGCGATCCAAACGTCCATGCCCACGGTTGTGCTGCTGATGCTACCGGTCGTACTCATCGGGACCATGCTCATCGGCGGTTACCGATACTCTCGCCAACACACAAAACAGCGGGCACAGCTGCTCAATGCGTTGCAAGCTGGTGCCTATCAAACCTGGATCGCAGGACAGGCGGTAACTATTGTGCCGCACGCCCAGCCGACTGCATTCGCATTAGCACAACCACGGTGGGGCATCGTGGTTTCTACGGCACTGCTGGAGACCCTCACCGATGACGAATTAACCGCGGTCATTACCCATGAGGCAGCTCATGTGCGCCAGCGGCATCACCTCATCGTAGGCGCGCTACACGGCGGGGTTTCGACCCTGCGGTGGGTCCCGCTGATCGCGACTATGAAAGCCGCCATACCGCTCTACTTAGAAATGGCAGCAGATAATGCGGCTCGTCGCCGCACCAGCACACCCATCCTGGCCAGCGCACTATTAAAACTGGGCGAGAAAACGGGCCCCGCAACCAAACACGATGCTTGCGCCGCGGTTGCACTCCACGCCGCAGGCACCGATCGCATCCGTCATCTGGTGGCGCCGCCAGCAGGCACACAAGGCCTGGCACCCGTGTCGATCATCTTCTCCATGGCAGCGATCGTGCTGGCAAGCAGCGTCATAGTACATCTGCCCTACCTGCGAGCCGTGCTGGATGGCTGTCTCATCTGAAGATCGATGCGCCGAAAGCACATCTTTGACCTGCGTTAGGCAGTGAAGGGGCGGCGATGAAGCTTATAGTTTTTGGTGCAAGCGGTAGAACCGGCAGAAAAATCCTGCAACAGGCGCTTGCTGCAGGACATCAGGTGGCGGCCGTGGTAAGAAATCCGCGCGCGTTTGCTACCACCCAAGGATTCGATGCAGCGCGGCTGCACGTTGTCCACGCCGATGTGATGCAACCGGAAGACCTTCAGCCGCATATCCATGGTTCGGATGCGGTGCTCTCGGTGCTGGGTGCAGGCGGTATCCCCACGTGCCCGACCACGGTCTGCTCCGACGCCATCCACAGCATCATCACGGCCATGCAAGCAACGGGCGTCAGTCGGCTGATCGCCATGAGCGCTGTGGACTTTGGTAACGCAACGGCCGATGGCGTGCTGCTGCATTATATGGCGAGACCACTGGTCTTGGCATTTCTCCACGGCAGCCTGTGCGATCTCCGCCGCATGGAGCACAGGATCGTCACCAGCGGGCTGAACTGGACCATTGTCCGAGCACCACAATTGCTCAACACCTCCGGCGGCACCTATCGAATGGAAATAGGAAGCCTCTTGCCAAAGGCACTCTTTGCCAGACGCGCCAACGTCGCCACGTGCATACTGCACTGCCTGCGAGATCACGCAACCTCTCAGCAGGTTGTTTCCGTTGCCATCTAACGCCCTCCAGGCACGATCAGGTGCACCGGAGCTCGCAACAAGAAGTGCCAGGTCACAAGAAATCTCATAAAACTATGGTGCACAACTTCGTCGTTATGTAGTATAAGTGCTACATTATGTCGATGAGATTGGATATTTGGCATCATGAGCCAGAGCATTGCTGACATCCCGATCATTTCCGCGACGAATCTCCAGATGCAGTACGGCACTAAAGTGGTGCTGGATGGGGTAGACCTGACCGTCGCAGCACAAGAAGTCGTTGCCGTCCTCGGCCCCAATGGCGCTGGAAAAAGCACCTTGATAGAGATCCTTGAAGGATTTCGCACCCGTTCTGGCGGCGACGTGTCGGTACTTGGCTCCGATCCGATCGTGGCTGATGAAGGCTGGCGCTCGCAGGTTGGAGTCGTGCTGCAAAGTTCTACTGACCACGGCAAATGGCGACCTCAGCAACTGTTGAGTCACATGAGCGAATACTATCGCCCCTATGTTGAACCGTGGCCGGTTGACCAGCTGTTAGAGCTTGTTGGACTTACAGCACAAGCCAACCAAAAGGTTCAAACACTTTCCGGCGGACAGCGCCGACGACTTGATGTTGCTCTGGGTGTGCTGGGGCGCCCGCCCTTGCTGTTCTTAGATGAACCCACCACCGGGTTTGACCCGAAAGCACGCCGCGAATTCCACGAACTTGTGCACCGGCTCAGCGACATGGAAGACACCACAATTTTGCTGACGACCCACGATTTGGCGGAAGCAGAGAAACTTGCCAGTCGCATCGTGATTCTGGCCGGCGGGGGAATTATTGCTGATGGATCGCCACTAGAGCTGATGCAGGCGGTCTCTAGTACAGCTGAAGTGCGTTGGAAACAGGAGGGCCAACGCCACGTGCACGCCAGCCAGGATGCCACAGCATTTGTTCGAGAGCTCCTTGCCCGCGAAGGTGAGCGCATCACAGACTTAGAAATTCAACGGACAACCCTCGAAGATGCGTACCTGTCCATCGTGGAGCAGTTTGAAGCCGGAGAAGTAGTCGAAGCGACCGAATTTGAGGAGATGGCACGATGACACAAGAATCACCAGCTCAAAAAAGTTCAACGACACCACCGTCCTCTCGCACGCCGTCGACCAACCCGCTGGTCAACGCCTATCGTGCGGGCCTGCGACGCGGCATGATCTCAACGAAGATTCAGCTCACCTCGGTTACTGACGTGCTCGGCACTCTGATCCCCTTGGCATTATTCATTGTGGTCTTGCTGTTTTTGCGTCGCGTTGACTTGCCAGGCGCAGAGGTCTCGTTGGGTGCGATGAATATCCCAGGTTTGATTGCCATGAGTGTCCTGTTTAGTGCCGTGATGGGGATCGCGGGCATCCTATCGATGGATCGGACCAATGGTACCCTGCTCCGCACAAAGTCTATCCCCGGTGGTACCACCGGATATCTGATCGGTGAGATCGTGGCTAACGCGATCATAACCGTGGCGTCAACCTTGGTGCTCCTGGCCGCCGGGCTCATACTCTTTGACGGGCTGGTATTCAGTACCGTTGATCGCTGGTTGCTGTTTGCGCTGGTGTTACTCGCCGGACTCGTAGCCACGCTGTCAATTGGGGCCGTTATCGGAGCCCTCGTGAACAGCCCCAAGAACATGGGGCTGGTCATGTTACCGGTCATGGGGCTCATTGGGATCTCCGGGATTTTCTATCCGCTGATTGCCCTGCCGGTCTGGTTGCAATGGATTGCCCAGTTCTTTCCGCTGTACTGGTTCGGCCTGGGCATGCGGGCCTCGTTACTGCCCGAATCGATGGCCGCAGTAGAAGTCGGGGAGGCCTGGCGGCTGGAATGGGTGTTTGCTGTACTCATCGCGTGGGCGATTGTCGGTTTGGCGTTAGCTCCCAAGCTGTTGAATAGAATGGCTCGACGAGAATCCGGTTCGAGCCTCGAAGCGCGTCGTCGGGAGATTCAACAAGAATGGGGTGTGTAACCATCCGTGGCTGAAGTAGTGCATAATCGCATCGCGATGTTGCGTGCCGAACGCAATGTATCACGCAGGGAGCTCTCGGAAGCTTTGGATGTCCATTACCAGACCATTGGCTATCTGGAGCGCGGTGAATATAGTCCCAGCCTGTACTTGGCGCTGAAGATTGCGGAGTACTTTGAAGTTCCCATGGAAATCGTGTTCTCCACGGCACCATTCCCGCGACTGTCCTGAACAGCGCGCCGGCGCCATGGTATCCCGACGGCTTTGAACAGGCCCCCCATTACGCAACTCCCACAACCAGGTGGATAGTCTCTGGCCGCAGGGCGTTGAGAACTTGTAATCTGGGGAGTCAGCATGTGTTCCGGATAGACCAGACAGACACGGTCTGTACCGTGGGTTAGGACTGTCATTTATGAACGGTAGGCGTAGAACAAGCACGAGGCAGCTGTTCGCGCTGCTGGCAGTGATGACACTGAGCGCGTGTGGCCAACAGGGCAGTGAGCCGGCAAGCAGCACTCCGACGACAACTGCACCTTCGAGTCCTTCACCAACACCATCACCATCACCAACACCAACTCCGGCGCAAGAACTCGTAACTTGGGACGATAACGCGATGGTGTCGCATTTGTTTTTCCACTCGCTGGTGGTCGACCCCGAGCGAGCTTTCGATAATGATGCAGAGGCGCCAGGCTATCTGGACTATATGGTCACGGTCGACGAATTCAACGAGATCCTCAACCAACTCTATGAACGTGACTATATTTTGATCAGCCCACATGATCTGTATGAGGTGGATGCAGACGGGGGAGTGGAAAGTATACCGTTGGAGATCCCCGAGGACAAAAAACCGCTTGTGCTGTCTTTTGATGACCTGTCGTACTACGAGTACATGGACGACGACGGATTCGCTGACCGGCTTGTGTTAAACGATGGGAAAGTCGTGAACGAGTATACCGACGCAGCTGGGACACAACACACCGGGTCCTATGACCACGTCCCAATCCTGGATGCCTTCGTTGAGGAACATCCAGACTTCTCACACGACGGCGCCAAAGGCACGATTGCTCTGACCGGCTATAACGGCGTGTTTGGTTACCGCACTTCCGATCTTACGTATGACGAGAGCGACACAAATATTGAGCAGGAGCAAGAGGCTGCAAAAGAGGTCGCAGATGAGCTCAAAGAGCATGGTTGGGAGTTTGCCAGCCATTCGTGGGGGCATATCAATTTCACCACATCACCAGTGTCATTTATTCAGGAGGATCATGAAAAATGGCAACGTGAAGTTGAGCCGTTGATCGGTGAGACGGATCTGCTGGTGTATCCGTTTGGCGCCGACATCGCCGGGGTGGAGGATTATGCGGGAGCAAAATTTGAATACCTCAAAGAGCAAGGGTTCCATGCGTTTTTTCATGTCGACGCATCGGTGCCAGCATGGGGTCAGCTTCGCCCAGAGTACTTGCGTGAAGCACGGATTAATGTGGACGGTATTTCATTGAAAAACGCCATTGACGGCAAGTCGGACACTCTGGAAGAATTCTTTGATCCAGCAACAGTTGTTGATCCGGCACGCCCAGAGTCTATTTCCGGTAGTTCGTGATGTCGTCGCAATCCGGCGAGAAATGATAATTTTTGACGTCGAAAGCTGCGGATAGCCACCGTGCCGATCAGTCCGGAGCTTCGTCAATGGTCGTGTCAGGGCCCGAGCCTAGAAGAAATCGACGACCAGAAATGTGCTCTACCTCAATGGCCACAACTTCTGGTTTTCTGACAGCTATCCACGGTTCCAAACCCAACGAATCCACGAGTTTGAGCTCATCAGGGTGCTTGACTGTGCGTCCACGTCCATACACGATCACACTGGTGGCAGTGGATTCTTCAACGCTATCGGTCTCGAGTGCCAGCGGTGCACCGACGGCGGTGGCAAATAATTTATTGCCCGGTGAAGTACGAACATAGACGACGACGTCATCGGCACTGTTAGCATGGATGGCGAAATTTATGGGGAAAATATCGGGCTTGTTGTGGAGCGAAATTGCGAGCCTGCCGAATGACTTATCAGCAAGAAACGTCAGGGTTTCTTCGAAGGTTAGTTCGGTGATTGCAGCGTTTGTGTACATGGCGTCAACCCCACCTTGCTTGATGCTAAACGTGATGTATCTTGCTGCTCAGCCTAGCTTTAGCCGCGCTAAACAGCTAGGAAATAATGACGCAACCACGAATCCTCCTGTGCGCTGTCTGATTCCTCGTGGTTGATATCCGAGCGGGCCATTAGGAGCATACGCACCACCGACCATGAAGGGTCACCAGCTGCGTAAGGATTGCAAACACTGTTCAAAAAGATCCCCAAGCCCTGCGGTTTCACCGCTGGCGACCCAGACGGTGAATCGGGCTGTGCATAGTTGCTCAGGACATCCTTGCCCTGCTGGTCAAACGCCCCGCAGCCGACCATCAAGAGGAGTTGAACGTTGTCGGCGAATGAAGCCAGTGAGCCTATTCGAATATATAGGCCAGCACTTGTGCTGCCTGATCGACCGTCTCAACGGTGACATTTGTTTTACGGGATAGCTCTTTTAGCGGATGGATCAGCGATTCAGGCCGAATCATAATAGTGGGTTTGCCCAGTGCGATACCAGTGCTCAGGTCCATCGCAGTGTTCCACTGTTTATAGTCTTGTCCGAAGAGAGCGACGACGACATCTGCTTTTTGCAGCAACACTTCAGTTCGAAAGTTATTGATGTCCGATGCGGCTAGGTCACGGAAGTACGCGCTAGGTTGAGTGCCCTGAATATCTTCTCCGATGCTATCGGAGCGATCATGTATCAACTGCGGATGGACAAACTTCAGATCAAGGTCGTGGCTGTGGGTTTTGTCGATTAAATCTTGGCGCCAGTCTGTGTGGATCTCACCGGCCAAATATACTGTTAGTTGCATTTTAAACTCCTACATCGTCCTAAGAAATCGGTGCGTTCTTGCTACTGACAAACGACATCAGTGCTATCCGAGTCCGAACAGATTCTAGGTGAGAAAGAAAATACTTGAAACAGCCCGTTGCCTGTTCGGGGGTGGAGCCTTCCTTAATGCATCTGCATCTGCATCTGGTTGATGAAAGTACCAAACCGAAAACTGGCGTTGAAGCTTGGCCGCGTTCAAAACGCTTTTATCGCATAGGCCAACGCTCCCAATCATTGTCCATAGATTTATCCACGAAGCATGGCGCACCCAGTGCTGGAATACTCAACCACCCGAAAACACTAACCTATTGGCACGAACTCTCAGATTACCTGGAACGGACCCAAGTGGTTTAATGCGGCGGCAAGAATATTGATTAATGCTGAGCTGCTCGGTTGGCCGACCATGACCGTAGAATTCGTTGGTCGCAGTGCATAAGGCTGATGGCCGTATTGAAGAGCCGAAGCCAGTGATGCGGCGGAGCGGACGGATGAAGCCTAGTGAGAATTATCTACAGCTATACTTAGGCGATTGCGTTGCAACGCAGTAGATCAGTCAAGGTACTGAGGGACATATCTGGGTTGTCGGTCATAGTGAGAACAGGGGTCACAGAAGTAGCGCTATAGCTATCCAAAGCACGCTAAAGCCCATAAAAAAATGCAATTGCGAGTTGAAGTGTTGTGTATTTTTTGGTTTTTTCAATATGAAATATCTTGGCAAAAAGTGCAGCGACAAAAGAAATAACTATTAATAACGGCAGTCCAAGAATAATGCCAGTAGTTGTTTCATTCATAAATCACGATTCTACAAGGGAGCCCTCGATACGTATCTATAGGTATCAATGCGGATTCGTGTTGCTCGAGCATGAGGATGAACATGAATTCAGAAGCTACCTGCCGAACACTACGGTCTCGTACCACCAGGCTCAGCGCACGCTGTCGAAATTGCAGTGAATACTGACGTGGCATAGGGCTGGGTTCCTTGCAATCAGGTCGTGCCAGATTCTTGTATCGACCGGAACAAAACTCTATCTCTCGGGGTTGAGAGAGACTAGTGGCTCGTATGGTGGTCACGATTTTTATCCTGGGAAGTCAACCTTGGTATAGGCGGCCAGTGTTCTGCTGCGGGTACCCAAGATCTGGATATTACGTAGAATCCTTCGGTGTTTTCAACGCGTTTGCTAGTTCTACTATGCGGGTCCAGGGCAGGACTTTTCGTGCTGCTGCAGTTCGGCTGCGTGGCGGTACCGTGAGGGCTTTTTCGCCTGCTTCCTGCACGACGTCCGAGTCTTCGCCGAGAGCTTCAGCGATCCACAGAGGCATGGCTGGGTTGAGTAAACGGTTGTACGTGGTCCGGGCACTGGTGTTTGGTTTAGCTCGGGAGTAGGCTCCAGCACCTTGAGTGACTTGCGAAGCAAACCACTCAAGGACGTGTTCTTTCTGTTTGTGGTACCACTGACCTGTGTCTTGAGTTTGCCGTTGCCGCTCCATGGCCCAGGCCTTTTCGAATGCTTTGGTCATCGGCTGATCTGCTGGTAGCGTGCTTAGCAATTGTACAAACTCATCGACGTGCAAGTCTTGTGGACCATTGGTTTTCTTCATGCGCCAAGTATGACAGGAGACTATTGAATATCCCACAGATGAACTGATGTCTGCACTATGTGTTCAGTAGTCATTATGTGTTCCTCATTCCTTGGGTAGATCCAGGGGTGAGATAGTTTGCGTGGACAATTAACACGTCCCCGGAGTGTAGTTTCACTGCGACCAGTTCTAGGGCGCGGGCTTGGCAGTCGAGTCCGATAACACCCCATCGGGGCGGGTCTGCTTTGCAGTTCGGATGACGGATACGTTTTTTCGAATACGTCTTGGTAAAAGCGTCGCGGATCTTGCCTACGGTAACGCCATGAATCATGAGGCTGAAATTTTTGAACGCCATGACTCGGCGGACTACGTGAATACTATTGACGACGTCGCCTTGTATCTAGAGTCCCTCATCGATGAGGGCGAGGATGACCCTCACGTGATTCCACAGGTGTTAGGTACCATTGCTCGATCGAAGAACTTTAGTGAGATTGCACGTCAAGCAGGTATGAGCCGTGAAGGGGTATATAAGACACTCTCGCGTGAGGACAACCCAACGCTGGCGACCGTGATAAAAGTAGCACATGCGCTCGGGCTTCGCTTGCGTTTTGAGGCGATTGCATAGGATAGAAAAAATGCCTCGCACCGCGGTGCGAGGTATTTGAATGTGCTCCCCGCCGGACTCGAACCGGCAACCTACTGATTA